>OJMJ01000063.1_pt1 | contig 47655 bp, 39 predicted proteins | sample 1597181 | NCBI WGS metagenome assembly OJMJ01 (sample SAMEA2452126, study PRJEB22498) | human gut metagenome | biome: human feces; feature: human gut; material: feces | place: Australia | collected 2012
GAATCCTCCCTTTCTTATTCGGCTAGTATCAAAAATTATTTTGATACAGCCCCTTATTTATTACAATTTAGTAAGTTATTTTTAACATAATTTGAATATATTAATTCAAAATGTTATACGATTTAAAGAGGGGTATAAATTATTTTAAGAGATTATGTGAGGAGTGAGTAAAATGAAAAAAACTTTAGTAGCATTTTTTCATAGTGACAAGTGGAAAGTGATAAGTTGAGGATGAAATTCCTTAGTGAATTTCTAAGAATATATTCTTAAATTCAGCCTAGGCTGAATTTATACCGTAACTTGTAACTTGTAACTAAATAAAAAGAGCACTTTTGTGCTCTTTTTATATTAAAAGGAATTAAGCTTTGTTTATTGATCCGAATAATTCCATTTTTTCTTTAACTGTAGCTTTGATTGCTTCGAATCCAGGATTTAATAATTTTCTTGGGTCAAATCCTTTTCCTTCTAAGTCTTTTCCAGCTTCGATGTAAGCTCTTGTAGCTTCTTGGAATGCTAATTGACATTCAGTGTTAACGTTGATTTTAGAAACTCCTAAAGAGATAGCTTTCTTAATCATATCTTCAGGGATTCCAGTTCCTCCGTGTAATACTAATGGCATGTTTCCACAAGCTTGGTTGATTTCTTCTAAAGCATCAAAAGCAAGTCCTTGCCAGTTTGAAGGGTATTTTCCGTGGATGTTTCCGATACCAGCAGCTAACATAGTAACTCCTAAATCAGCAATTGATTTACATTCTTGAGCATCAGCAACTTCACCTTTACCAACAACTCCATCTTCTTCTCCACCGATTGATCCAACTTCTGCTTCTAAAGATAATCCTTTTTCAGAAGTAACTTTAACTAATTCAGTAGTTTTTTCAATGTTTTCAGCTATTGGATAGTGAGATCCATCAAACATAACTGATGAGAATCCAGCTTCCATAGCTTTGTAGCATCCTTCATAGCTACCGTGGTCTAAGTGTAGAGCAACTGGTACAGTGATGTTTAACTCTTCTAACATACCGTTAACCATTCCAACGATTGTCTTGTATCCACACATATATTTTCCAGCACCTTCAGATACTCCTAAGATTACTGGTGAGTTGTTTTCTTGAGCAGTTAATAAAATAGCTTTTGTCCATTCTAAGTTATTGATGTTGAATTGACCAACAGCATATTTTCCTTCTCTTGCTTTGTTTAACATTTCTTTAGCTGAAACTAACATGGCAATACCTCCGTATATTTATATTTATTAATGGAGAAATAAAAAATACAATGTTATAAAATTAACAAATAGATATATCAATTTATTCTCCATTGGTTATTATACCCTAAAATTATAAGAATGAAAACAAAAAAATATGATATATCAAAGAAGTAACATAAATTTAAAATAGTTATGAAAAATTTTAGTGTTGATGTAAAATATAAAAGTAAATTATATTTTTAAGGAGGAGTAAAATGTTAGTAGATTTACATATACATACATATTATTCAGATGGAACTATGTCGCCTAAAGAAGTTGTAGAAGATGCAAAAAGAAAAAACTTAGGTATTATAGCAATAACAGATCATGATGTATTGGATTCATATGAGGAATTAAAGGTAGAAGCTGAAAAGGCGGGAATTATTACAATAAGAGGTGTTGAAATAGATTCTATATTTGAAGGTCATTTAGTTCATCTTTTAGCATATAAGTTTGAAGACAATGAAAAGTTATTTAAATTAATTAATCATGCAAAAGAGCAATTATTAGAAACTAGTATAGAACTTATTAGAAGAATGGAAAATGATTATGAAGGTATATCATTAGAAGATTATAATTCATATGAATATGAAAGAAGAAAAGGTGGATGGAAGGGAATCCATTATTTACATGATAGAAAAATTACAGAAGGCTTATTTGATGGAGTGAAATTTTATGGAAAATATGATTGTGGACATGAAAAATTTGCTTTTCCAAGTGTAGAAGAAGTTTGTAATACAGTACATGATGCTAATGGATATGTAGTTTTAGCACATCCTTGTAATTATTATAGTAACAAAAATAAAGAAGAGATATTAGAAAAATTAGAAATATTAAAGAGTTTAGGAATTGATGGAGTTGAATGTTATTACCCTGCAAATTCAGATTTAATGACTAATACTTGTTTAGAGTTCTGCAAAGATAATAATTTAATAATAACAGCTGGCTCAGATGGGCATGGAGATTTTGGAGCAGTAAGTAAGGGGATAGAATATTATATAGGTGCTATAAATAAAGACAGTGAAATATTAAATATAAATAAATTATTGTAATTGAAAAAAAGTTATGGAATTTAAATGTTTCATAACTTTTTATACTTTTTATGTAATATATGAAGGGAGATAATAAATAAATTATTATGTGAATAAAAAAACAAAAGACTGTATTTAAATACAGTCTTTTTGGTGCTGAAGACCGGAATCGAACCGGTACGGTATCGCTACCGCAGGATTTTAAGTCCTGTGCGTCTGCCTGTTCCGCCACTTCAGCAGGCAAGAATTATTATATTACTATTTTATAATTATGTCAATATAAAAATGAAAAAATAAAAAATATTTTTAGAAAACTTAAAAAAGTGGTAATATTTAATTAATATGATAATAGAAAGATGGTGAAAAAATATGAATAAAATTTTTGAAATACTTAATAAATATTATGGTTATAATTCATTTAGAAAAGGACAATATGAAATTATAAGCAATATTTTAAGAGGAAGAGATAGTTTTTGTGTTTTGCCTACAGGAGCAGGAAAGTCAATTTGTTATCAAATACCAGCACTAATGTTTAACGGTATTACAATAGTTATTTCACCATTAATTTCTTTAATGAAGGATCAGGTAGATAATTTAAATTCAAATGGAATAAATGCACGATATATAAATAGTACTCAAAAATTAGAGGTAAGTGATGAAATTATTGAGCTTTGTAAAAAAGGTGAAGTAAAACTTTTATATATAGCTCCTGAAAAATTAGAAAATGAATTTTTTAAACGTAAATTAAGACTTCTTAATATAAGTCAAATAGCAATAGATGAAGCACATTGTGTATCAATGTGGGGGCATGATTTTAGAAAAAGTTATGGTTTAATAGCTGAATTTATAGATAATTTAAGAATAAGACCAGTAGTAACTGCATTTACTGCAACAGCAACTGAAGTTGTAAGAAAGGATGTAATTAATCTTTTAAAGTTAAGAAATCCTTACATATATATAGGAAGTTTTGATAGAGAAAATTTAGAAATTAAATTGTATATTGAAGAAGATAAGTTAGAATTAGCAAAAGATATTATACGAGAACGAGAAGGTGAAGCAGGAATAATATATTGTGCTACACGAAAAGAAGTAGATGGATTATATTATTATTTAAAGGATTTAGGATATGATGTATTAAAATATCATGGAGGCTTAAAGGATAGTGAAAAGGAATTTTATCAAGATGAATTTTTAAATGAAAATTCAAATGTAATGATTGCAACAAATGCATTTGGAATGGGGATAGATAAATCTAATATTAGATATATAATTCATTTTACAATTCCTAAAAATATAGAAGGTTATTATCAAGAAATAGGAAGAGCTGGGAGAGACGGATTGTCAGCAAAATGCTATTTGTTTTTTAATAGAGCAGATATAAGAACATTAGAATATTTAATTTATACTACAGTGCAATTAAATAGAAAGGAAATTGAAATAAAAAAGCTTCAGCAAATGATAGATTTTTGTGAAACTAAAGAATGTTTAAGAGCATTTATACTTAGGTATTTTGGAGAGCAAAATATTAGAGAATATTGTACTAATTGTAGCAATTGTTTAAGTAATGATGAGCTAAGAGATTATACAATAGAAGCACAAAAGGTGTTGTCATGTGTATATAGAGCAAAAGAAAGATATGGTATTTCAGTTTTAATAGATGTTCTTAGGGGCATGGTAGGTCCTAAAATAATAAATGATAAATTAAATCAATTAAGTACATATGGTATTATGAAAGATTATAGTAGCAAGTTTATAAGGGACTTTATAAAAGTGTTAATTGAATATGGTTATGTAAGTTTAAGGCAAGGAACATATTCTATGCTTCAACTTAATGAAAAATCATATAAAATATTAAAATCAGACTTAAAGGTAGTTTTAAAATTAGAAGCAGATAATGAGGAAAAAGTACTTAATAATATGCTGTTTAATAAATTGAAATTATGGAGAAGAGATGTAGCAATTCAAGAAGGTGTAAAACCATATATTATTTTTTCTGATGCAACATTAATTGAATTATGTAATAAGCTTCCACAAAATGAAGAAGAATTATTAGAAATTAGAGGTATGGGAGAAAAGAAATTTAAAAAATATGGAGAAAAATTAATAGAGTTATTGAAAGAAGATTAAAAGATAAGAGCTCATGTAATCAATAAGGATTTACATGAGCTTTTTAATTAAGTAAATATCCAAATTTTAATTTGGTAAGATGAATTTATTCATCTCACTAAAAGGAAGGAGGGGTTTTATTAAATAAAAATAATAAATTAGGGATTATTAATAATAATTGTAAAATAAAAATTATAAAATATAGAGAAAAGTAAATAAAAAATAGGAATATAACCATTTGAAACAATAATATATTAGATTAAGGGGAGGGATGAGTATATGAACTTCAAGGACTTTATAATTACAGACAGGGAAAATAGAAATAGTGAAAAATTCGAAGGAACTTTTTTAGATTACTTAGAGATAGTAAAACAAAATCCAGATGTTGCTAAGCTTTCTCATAAAAGATTATATGATTTTATTATGAGTAAGGGAGTAGAGGTATTAAAGGCTGATGAAAATCCAAGAATAAGAAAGATATATGGAAATGAAACTATTAGAGAATATGGATATTTTAAAGATGATTTCTTTGGAATAGACAAGGTTATAATGAAAATAGTTAATTATCTACATTCTGCTTCTATGAAAGGTGAGGAATCAAGACAAGTATTATACTTAGTAGGACCAGTTGGTGCAGGTAAATCTTCTTTAGTTGAATCATTAAAAAGTGCATTGGTTCATTGTGAACCTATATATTCAATCAAAGGTTGTCCCATGCATGAAGAACCTTTACATTTAGTTCCTAATCATTTAAGGGATGAATTTAATAAAATGCTAGGAACACAAATAGAAGGTGACTTATGTCCAGTATGTAAGTATAGATTACTTCATGAATTTAATGGAGAATATGAAAATTTCCCAGTTGAAAGAAAAGGTTTTTCAATAAGATCAAGAAAGGGAATTGGAGTTGTTCCACCAGTTGATCCTAATAATCAAGATACATCAATATTAACTGGTTCCATAGATATTTCTAAAATGGATATGTATCCAGAAGATGACCCAAGAATATTTTCATTAAATGGTGCATTTAATGTTGGAAATAGAGGATTAGTTGAATTTATTGAAGTGTTTAAAAATGATGTTGAATATTTGCACACAATAATAACTGCTACTCAGGAAAAATCTATACCATCACCAGGTAAAGGATCAATGATTTATTTTGATGGTATTATAATAGCTCATTCAAATGAAGCTGAATGGAATAAGTTTAAATCAGATCATACAAATGAAGCAATATTAGATAGAATTGTTAAAGTTGAAGTGCCTTATTGTTTAGAGCTTGAAGAGGAAATTAAAATTTATGAAAAGATTTTGAAAAAGAGTAATTTTAGGGCACATATTGCACCACATACAATTGAAGTTGCAGCTATGTTTGCAATATTATCAAGATTAACACCATCAGCTAAGGTTGATCCTATGACTAAGCTTAAAATTTATAATGGTGAAGATTTAGTTGAAAAAGGAACAACTAAGAAAATTGATATTATAGAGCTTAGAGAAGAGGCAGGACCTTATGAAGGAATGAAGGGAATAAGTACTAGATTTATAATTAAGGCAATTGATAATGCGCTTTCTAATTCTGAATTTGATTGCATTAATCCATTAAGTATAATGGAAAGTATTATTAAGTCTGTTAAGGATTTAGATATATCAGCTGATGATAAGAAGAAGTATTTAGGATTTATTCAAGATACAATTCGTAAGGAGTACAATAAGATCCTAGAGAAAGAAATTACAAAGGCATTTATTCATTCATTTAAGGAACAAGCAGAAAGTTTATTTAATAATTATATAGATAATGCAGAAGCCTTTGTAAATAAAACAAGAATAAAAGATGCTCAAACAGGTGAAGAATTAAATCCAGATGAAGAATTTATGAGAAGTATAGAAGAGCAAATAGGGGTATCAGAAGCATCTAGTAAAGGATTTAGGGCAGATGTTACTTCATATATGTTCTATTTAGTTAGAAATGGAGCTAAGATAGATTATAAATCTTATGAACCATTAAAGGAAGCTATAGAAAAGAAACTTATAGCATCAGTTAGAGATTTGTCTAGAATAGTTACTAAATCAAGGGTTAGAGATAAGGAACAAACTGAAAAATATAATGCAATGGTAGAAGAAATGAAAAGGAATGGATATTGTCAACATTGTTGTGATGTAATTCTTAAATATGCAGCAAACAACTTGTGGAAGGATTGATAAGGATGGCTATATTTAGAGATAATACAACAAATACAGTTGAGCATGATAGAAGTATAGAAGATAGAAGAAGGCATAGGCAGTTAGTAGAAAAGTCTATTAAAGAAAATTTAGGAGACATACTTTCAGAAGAAAGTATAGTTGGTGAAACTAAAAATAAGAAATTTAAAATTCCAATTAGGGGAATAAAAGAATATCAATTTGTATTTGGAAGTAACAATAAGGGGGTTGCTACTGGTACGGGTGAAGAAAAGCGCGGTGACAAACTAGGCTCTTCTGAATCAAGTGGTAAAAAAGGAAATAAGGGTGCAGGCAATTCTGAAGGTGATGATATATATGAAACAGAAATTACCTTAGAGGAATTAATGGATTATATAGTTGAAGATTTAGACTTGCCTAATTTAGATAAAAAGAAATATTCTGAAATTATTAGTGAAAGTGCAAGTAGAAAAAGAGGATATCAAAGGCATGGAATAAATCCAAGACTTGCAAAGAAAAAGACTGTTATGGCTAAAACAGCACGTAAGCAAGGAAAAATAAGGGCATTGAGGGAGGCTGGGTTAGATACAGAATTAGATAGATTTCCATTTAGAGAAGATGATATTAGATATTATAGAGTTAAGACAAAACCTAAAAAAGAAAGTAATGCTGTTATGATTTTTATAATGGATGTATCAGGATCAATGGATAGTACTAAAAAATATTTAGCAAGGTCTTTTTTCTTTGTATTAGCTACTTTTATAAAAAGAAAATATAACAATATTGCTTTTGAATTTATTTCTCACACAACAGTTGCAAAGCAAGTTAATGAGTATGAATTTTTCCATAAAGCAGAATCTGGGGGAACATATATATCAAGTGGTTTAAACTTAGCATTAAAGTTAATTAAAGAAAGGTATTCACCAGAAGTTTGGAATATATATCCTATATATGCTAGTGATGGTGATAACTGGTCTGAAGATAATGAAAAGGCAATTGAGTCAGTTAAAAACCTTTGTGAAATAAGCAATATGTTTGGATATGCTGAACTTTTACCATCAACTTATTCAACAACTATGTATTATAGGTTTAATAAGGAAATAGTAGATAAAAAGTTTGTATCTGTTATTGTTAAGGAAAAGAAAAATTTATGGGATGCTCTTAAGTTAATGCTTAGCAAGGAGTTAAAGGAGGATGAATAATGGAGTACACATTAAAAGAATTAGAAGAATGGAATGTGAAAATTGAAAAAAAGGCTAAGGAGTTTGGGCTTGATTATTATCCTCAAGAATTTGAAATAATAGGATTTAATGAAATGCTAGCTTATGAAGCATATGTTGGAATGCCATCAAAATATCCTCATTGGAGTTATGGTAAATCATATGAAAAAAATAAAACATTATATTCATTAAATTTAACTGGATTACCTTATGAAATGGTAATAAACTCAAATCCAGCATTAGCTTATTTAATGAATGAAAACACACTATTATTACAAATATTAACTATGGCACATGTATATGGGCATAATGATTTCTTTAAAAACAATAGGCTATTTAGGGAGGGAACAAAAGCCTCTTATACTATAGAAATGTTTAAACTAGATGCTGATATAATAAGGGGATATATAAATGAGCCAAGCATAGGCTATGAAAAGGTAGAAAAAATACTTGATGCAGCTCATGCACTAAGATATCAAATTCCAAGGGTTGTTGGAGTTAAGGAATTAAGTGATGAAGAAATTAAAAAGAGTTTAATTGAAGAATATAATAGAAAAATTGAAAAAAGAGATGAGTTAAATAGTGATGAAACTATAAATTTACCTGATTTAAGCAAGACTCCAATAGAACCATGTGATGATATAATTGGGTTTATTATAAAGTATGGTTCTTTAGAGGAATGGGAAAAGTCAGTACTTAAAATAGTTAGACGAGAAACTCAATATTTTATTCCTCAAATTGAAACTAAAATAATGAATGAAGGTTGGGCTAGCTATTGTCACTACAATATATTAAAAAGCTTAGATTTACCACAGGATTTACATCTTGAATTTATCAAGCGTCATAATGATGTAATTGCTCCAGCTTTAGGTGGATTAAATCCATATTATGTTGGATTCAAGGTATTTGAGGATATAGAAAAGAGATATGGAAGAGATAAGATTTTTGAAGTTAGGTATATTGAAAGGGATAATTCTTTTTTACGTAAATATTTGACACAACAACTATGTGAAGAGTTAGGATTATTTCAATATGCAAAGAAAAGCTTTGAATTTGTTGTTGATGAAGTATCTGATGAACAAGGATGGAAGAGTATTAGGGATACTATGGCTACTTCATGTGGAGCAGGTTCTATACCTTATATAAGAATTACTGATTTAAATAAGAGAGATGGAACTTTAACATTAGAGCATGTATTTGATGGAAGAGAATTAGAATTACTTTATGCAAAAGAAACAATTAAATATTTATTTGATCTTTGGGGACATAAAGTAGTGTTGCATACTAAAACTAAGGAAGGTAGAAGTGTAGAAATAGTATGTGATAATGATAGAAGGGTTACAGTAAATTAATATTATTTAAAGAAATGATGAATTTAAGTTTGATTGTTAAATTTCACAATCAAATTTAATTCATCATTTTTATATGTTTTGAATAATTTAGTATAAGGAATATTTTTTAGGGAGAAAATAATGGACTTAAAAGGAAGTAAAACTGAAAAGAACTTATATAGAACCTTTTTAGGAGAAAGTAGGGCAAGAAATAAATATACTTTATATGCAGAAAAGGCTAAAAAGGAAGGATATCAATGGATTGCAAGTATATTTGATGTTACAGCAGGAAATGAATTAGCCCATGCAAGAAAGGTATGTAATGATTATTTGAATCTTATTTGTAATACAAAAGAAAATTTAGTTGATTCAATTTATGGTGAAACATCTGAATTTAAGGATGCTTATTTAAAGTTTGAAGAGGAAGCAAGACAAGAGGGATTTAAAGAAATTGCCGATTTTTTTAAAGAGTTAAGAGAAGTCGAGGAAGAGCATGCAAAGAGATTTAAAGAATTATATGATAAGTTAGATAAAGAAACTATATTCAAGGGAACAAAAGATTCAAAATGGGTATGTATGAACTGTGGATATATATATGAAGGTGCTGAAGTACCACAAAAATGTCCATTATGTGGTTATCCAAAATCATATTTTAAGCCATATTGTAAGATAGAAAACTAATAGGAGGGCAAATAAGATGTTTATATCAATACCTAAGGAATTTTTTGTACCAGTTATATTTAGTGATGGATTTATATTAAATCAAGAAAATGATCATTTAGAATTAGATACTAATTTATATAGAAAAAGTAGTGAAAGTGAAAAATATAGTGAAATTGAAATTAGTAAAAAAGTTAATTTAGATGAAATCTTAAATGTAAATAATGAATTAAATAATTTTAATGATTCAAAGTATGCAGAATTATTTAAAGATGAAAATAATGATTTTGATGAAATTTCATATAGGGAAAGTACTGCTAAAATAATAAATCAAAGTATAAATAAAAATTTAGAAAATAGTAAATATGAATCAGAAAAAGAAAATATTATTGCAAAGGTTGAAATGAATAATAAGAACTATATAAATAAGGATGAGGGAGTTAGCAATAAGAAGCAAAATGATGATATATATAAGGCGTGTAAATATTCAGGAAAAATTTTTAATGAAATAGATGATGAAATAATAGAAAATATGGATATTGAAGGATGTAATAAAAATAAATAATTATTATAACTTATAAATGGGGGTATTTTATGAAGTACCAACAATTGATGAAACAATATTATGGTGATATAAATAACTTAAGTCAATTGCTACAATCAATGGTAAATTCATATAGATTATTAATTGCAGGAGCTGCGGAATTAAATAATATAAATGAAGCAAAAAGCAGTTATGTTAAGGTAGCAGTAAAAAGAGCTGATAGCTTAGGAAAAATAATAGATCATATAATAGATTTAATAGATGAATGTGGAGAGGGATATTTTAAATATATTAAAATTGTAGGAGGGCATATTTTAAAGAATACAGATAATAATGTCATTTTAACTGAAGTAGATAATGAGTTACTATTTCAAGATGCATCTGTAAGAGAAGAATATGAAGCATTAAAGCAATTTAAAGAACAATATGATAAAAAAAATAATAATTAAAAGAATATCCTATAAATAACAAGCTATAGTTTTAAAACTATAGATTGTTATTTATAGGATTACAATTTCTTTAGCTTTAATTTACTTACCATTAAATAAGAGCCTAATAATAATAATAATAATGGAATAAGTGCAGATATTTGTTTATTAACAGTAAATAAAGAAAATAAAGCTAAACAACTACCGGTTACGGTAATTGGAACACCTGTAAACACTCCATTAAATTCACTTGTATTGTATTTAGCTAATCTAAATGAACCACAAATTGGAAATAATAATAAAGGAATTATTCCAAATATTTTAGAAGGGCCTAATGTATAAAAATTAAATAGCAAAAATACTAATATAGATGGTGCTACACCAAAGGAAATTAAATCTGCTAATGAGTCTAATTCCTTTCCTAAGTCACTTGTAACTTGTAAGTAACGTGCAATTCTTCCATCATATCTATCTACTAATGCAGCAAGTAATATAAGAATACATGATAATTGATAATTGCCTTCAAATGTGCTTAGTAATGATAAAATACCAAGTGATAGATTAATAAAGGTAAAGATATTAGGAATACAGCTTTTTTTCATATAATCACTCCTAGAATAATCTTTCTATTTTATATTATATCATAAAATTTATGAAAAATTAACAAAAATTAGGAATAGGTGAAAAATGTAGAAAAAAGCTAAAAACAAAGAATAAATTAAGTTTATTTATTATAAAATAAAATATATTTATGTATGGCTTATGTAGAAGTATATGGTATAATTTTTTTATGTAATTAGGAGGGGTATAATGAAAAAAGTAAAGTTAATTTATAATCCATATTCAGGAGAAAATGTTGTTTTATCTAAATTACACAATATAATTAGTATACATCAGCAGGCAGGATTGACAATAGTTCCCTATAGAATTGTAAAGGAGTGTAGTATAGAGGAAGCATTTGAAGATATTACACCTAGTGAATATGAGTATATTTTAGTTGCAGGTGGAGATGGAACTGTAGATTCTGTTGTAAACACTATGGCTAAAAAAGGTATTTCATTACCTATAGGTATTTTGCCAGTTGGAACAGCAAATGATTTCTCAAAGTTTTTAGGAATACCATTTGATGTAGAAGAAGCATGTAAACAAATAATAAATTCTACAGTTACAAGTGTGGATTTAGGTAAAATTAATGATAAATATTTTGTTAATGTTGCAAGTACAGGACTTTTTACTGATGTTTCACAAAAAACAGATGTAAATTTAAAAAATACCATAGGAAAGTTAGCATATTATTTAAAGGGACTAGAAGAATTACCTAACTTTAGACCTCTTAAGGTTAATATAAAGTCAGATGAAATGAATTTTGAAGGTAATATGTATCTTATGCTTGTGTTCAATGGACAGACAGCGGGTAATTTTAATTTAGCTTCTAGATCAGATGCTACAGATGGACTTTTAGATGTTATAGTATTTAAGGCAGTTCAAGTTTATGAGTTATTACCACTATTCATAAAGGTTCTAAAAGGAGAACATTTAGATTCTGATAAAGTAATATATTTTAAAACAAATCATTTACATGTTGAATGTAATGAAGATATTGTTACAGATATTGATGGGGAAAAAGGTCCGGATTTCCCATTGGATATAAAATGTATAAAAGGTGGAGTTAAAATTTTAGGGGCTAATATAGCAAAATAAAGAATAAATATAAAAGTAAATTAATAATTATAAATAATAGTATTTTTATAAGGGAGAGAAAATATGAAAGCCTTTATTTATTTATGTATATTATTATTTATAATTATTTTTTCTTTGTATTTAATATGGTTAAGTTCCCAAAAATGTCCTATAAAAATACAAAAGTTTTATTTAATCACATTAACAATAATGCTTATAAGATATTTGTCATTATTATCATTATGGATAGTTCAGTATCAAAAAATTATATATATAATTAAAACATTAACACAACTTACTTTTGTTGGAATGCCATTATTATCATTAGCATGTTTTTATATTTATTTGAGAGATGAAAATAGAAAATTTGATTATAATTATATTTTTATGGTGATTATATTTTTAGTTTATATTTTCATCAATATATTTTATAAAATGGATATAAAATTAGATAGTATTTTTGGATTTATAGTAAGCTATAAAAATTCATTAATACCAAGTTTAATTTATTTAATAATTATGTCATGCATGGTAGTTGCAACATTATTTTTACTAGATAAGCCATATAATAATTCAAGTGGAATGGTATTTTTGTTAATATCATTAATAATAACAATAAGTGAATTTATAATATTTTTAGGTGGAATAAAAATTTTCCCTTATCCAGTATTAGGAGAAATATCAATGCTTTTATGTTCATATAAAGCTATATTAACTTTTAAGAAATAAAAATTTAATAATAATGATATAAAGTATTGCCTTTTGAAGGGAGATTAATATAATATTATTATATATAGCCCAAAGAAGGGCATTTTTATTGCCAATAAAAAGGTATTATTTTTATAAAAAACGGTGGTGAGATTAAATGGAGGGTGTCCCTCAGAGTATTAAATTAAGAAAATTGAATATAAGAAATAATAGAGGGAAAGCTTACATTTAATTTTATGTATAAGACTTCCTCTATTAATTGAGGAGGATTTTTATGCAAAGATTATCAGTGTTTTTATTTACTAGCATATTAGGAAAGAACATTTATGATGAATTTGATGATGTGTTAGGAGAATTAAAAGACATTTACGTAACAACAGAGCAAGGATATCCAAGAGTAATTGGTTACAAGGTTAAAAGAGATGGTGTTACTTTTCACTATGAATTTAGAAGTATAGTTTTTTATAGTGAAGACAATAAAGTCAAAATTTTAACTAGAGGAAGTAAAGAAATATTACCAAGAACTTATTCCTATTTATTATCAAGAAATTTACTTGATAAGAAGATTGTTGATATTAATGGCAAAAGAGTTGTTAGGGTTGATGATTTAAGAATTGCTGAAATAGCAGGGGAATATAGAGTAATTGCAGTTGAAACAGGACCACTTGCAAAGTTTAGAAGAATGAATTGCCAAGCTATAGGAAAGTTTCTTTATAAAATTTTAAATAAAGATTATGAGGATAAAGTATTGATGTGGGATGATGTTGAATCTTTAGAAATGGTTAATAATAATCTACAAATATCTGTACCATATAAAAAGTTATCAACATTACATCCAGCAGATTTAGCAGATATATTAGAAAATTTAGATGCAAATTCAAGAAAACAAATTTTTGAATCTTTAGATGAAGATTTAGCTGCTGATACATTAGAAGAAATAGAACAAGAATATAAAAGTAGCATAATTAAAGATTTAAGTGAAGCAAAAGCAGTAGAAGTATTAGAAAATATGCCTAATGATGAAATTGCAGATATATTAGATGAACTTGATGATGATGAAAGAGAAAAAATACTTGTTAACTTAGAAACAGAAGACGCTGAGGAAGTTAAAGAGCTTCTTAAATATGAAGATGAAACTGTAGGAAGTATAATGAGTAAAGATTTTATTTCATTTAATTTAGATATAACAATTGGTGAAATAATAGATATATTAAGAGAAAGCAATCCAGAAGATGAAGAATTAAATTCAATTTTTATTAAGGATGAAGAAGAAAGAGTAATAGGTATAATAGAATTAAAGGATCTTATTTTAAATAATGGAAATGTTAAAGTTAAAGAAATAATGGATGAAAATATAAATAGCCTTAAGCATACTGAATCTATCAATGAAGCAGTTGAAATAGCTTCAAAATATGATTTATTAGCAATTCCTGTTGTTGATAATAATGAGGTGTTAATAGGGGTTGTAAATACTCATGATTTAATAGATGAAGTATTATATCCAATGTGGAAAAAGAAGAATAAGTAAAAATTTAAAAAAATATTGACTTTTTTATCCAACTAGCTATAATATAAAGTATAGTTAAATACTGGGAATTAAAACTATGAAAAAGGAAAGTAATATAAAATGATGATCACAGAGAGAAAAGGATGCTGGAATCTTTTCATCGGTAATTTATAAATTGCGAATTATTTAAAATTTGCATTAGCATTAATAAATTCCTCTAAACTTAAATTATGGTTTAGAATCATTTATATGAAGTGCCCTTTGGAGTTTATACCTGAAATAACAGTAAGGTTTTACGGGAGTGCCCGTTATAGCGATATGGTATTATAATGTACCTTAAAATGAGTGAAATCATTATTGATATGATGATTTAATTAGAGTGGAACCGCGAATATATAACTTCGTCTCTATTATGGAGACGAAGTTTTTTTTATATATAATTTTAAGTTTTGGAGGCTAAGTTATGATTTATAATGGAGCAATTGAATTAATAGGTAAAACACCAGTATTAAAATTGAAGAATATGGTTGATAAAAATAGTGCTGATGTATATGTAAAGTTAGAAAAGTTTAATCCTGGTGGAAGTGTTAAGGATAGAGCAGCCTTAGGTATGATAGAAAAAGCAGAAAGGGAAGGAATCTTAAAAAAAGGTTCTGTAATAGTAGAACCTACAAGTGGTAATACTGGAATAGGATTAGCTATGATAGGAAGAATAAAGGGATATAGAGTAGTAATTGTAATGCCAGAAACCATGAGTAAGGAAAGAAGAGATTTAATAAAAGCTTATGGTGCAGAATTAGTATTAACTGAAGGGTCTAAAGGGATGAAAGGTGCTATTGAAAAAGCAAATGAATTAGTTAAGGAAAAAGGATATTTTATGCCACAACAATTTGAAAATATAGCTAATCCAGAAAAACATTATGAAACAACAGCAGATGAAATATTTGAAGATATTAATGATTTAGATGTATTTGTAGCAGGTGTAGGAACAGGAGGAACTATTTCAGGAGTAGGAAGAAGATTAAAGGAAAAAATAAAAGAAATAGAAGTAATTGCAGTAGAGCCAAGTAATTCTCAGGTTATTGGAGGAAAAAAACCAGGAGCCCATAAAATTCAAGGAATTGGAGCAGGATTTATACCACAAAACTATAAGGCAGAATATGTTGATAAGGTTGTTCCTGTAAGTGATGAAGATGCAATAAAAACAGCCATAAGATTTTCTAGAGAAGAAGGGATATTAGTAGGAATTTCTTCAGGAGCAGCAATTTTTGTAGCCTTAGAAATTGCAAAAAAATTAGGAAAAGGAAAAAAAGTTTTAGCATTATCTCCAGATGGAGGAGAAAAATATATTTCAATGGGAATATATGAATAGTTAGGAGTTAGGAGTTAGGGAAAAAATTCAGCTTAGGCTGAATTTTAGAAAATATATATTTAAAGGGGCTATCGCACTAAAATTTTTATACACAATATATTATTTTGAAAAATAAAAATCAACACAATATATTGTAGTATTTATTCTTAATGCGACATCCCCAACAATAACTACAAACTAAAAAATGCTTTTTTGGAGGAATATGGTTGTTTAGAAATTTAAGATATGATTTAAATAAAGTAATGGAAAATGATCCAGCAGCTAGAAGTAAGATAGAAGTATTTTTACTTTATCCAACCATACATGCATTAATAGCATATAGAATATCTCATTACTTTTATATTAATAAACTATTTTTCTTAGCTAGACTTATATCACAAATATCTAGATTTTTTACTGGAATAGAAATTCATCCTGGTGCTAAAATAGGAAGAGGTTTAGTTATAGACCATGGCATGGGGGTTGTAATAGGAGAAACATCAGAAATAGGAGATAATGTTCTTTTATATCATGGAGTAACATTAGGTGGAACAGGAAAGGATAAAGGAAAAAGGCATCCTACTGTTGGAAATAATGTTGTAATTGGTGCAGGAGCAAAGGTATTAGGGCCTATTTATATTGGAAGTAATTCTAAAATAGGTGCAAATTCTGTAGTATTAAATAATGTTCCAGAAGGTGCAACTGCTGTAGGAATTCCAGCTAAAAATATTATTAAAATTAAAGAAGAAAAGCTAGATATAATTGAAATTAAAGATTACACGGGAAGAAAAAAACAAATATATAATGATATGGTGATATAAGTGAAGGAAAAAATAAAAAGTTATTGTAATTCAATAGGAATACAAGAGATAGGATTTGTTAAATGTAGAAGGTTTGATGAATTAATAAGCTTTTATAATTACAGAAAAGAAAATAATTTGGAAAATGAATTTGAAGAAAGTGATATAGAAAAAAGAATAAATCCTAAATTATATATGAATGAAGGGAAAACTATTATTTCAATAGCTTTCCCTTATCTTTGGAATAATGATTATGTAGAAAATGGATTTTCTAAATATACAAAGGGGTATGATTATCATAAGGTTGTTAAAATGCATTTAGATAAAATTTGCAATATGATTATTGAAGCTGGAGGAAAGGCAATTTCCTTAGTGGATAGTAATGCTTTACCAGAAAGATATATTGCATATTTAGCAGGTGTTGGATTTATAGGAAAAAATAATATGATAATAACTAAGACACATGGATCTTATGTTTTTTTAGGAGAAATTATAACAGATTTAAATTTATATGATGATGATGTAAGAAAGTTTGATGAGATAAGCAAATTTAAAGAATGCGGTGAATGTACTATTTGTTATAAAGAATGCCCAACTAAGGCTATAAATGAGTACAAAAAGAATCCTAATATTTGTACATCTTACATTACTCAAAAAAAAGAACTTACAGATATTGAAATAAAGCTTTTGAAGGATAAGATATTTGGATGTGATATATGTCAAAATAAATGTCCATATAATGAAAATATAAGTTTTTCTAAAATAAAAGAATTTAAACCATTAGAGTTTATGGAAAATGGTAAATATGAAGTTTATGCTGAAATTAATAATAAAGCATTTAAGGAAAAGATATTACCTACTTCATGTGGATGGAGAGGCAAAAATATAATTAAACGAAATGCTATAATAAGGTTACATAATAGGGGGATAAATATAGGAAAATATAAGGGGGATTCTCCTTACTTAAATAAATATATTGAAATATTAAATAAGTAAACATAATTGTTTACTCAATATATATAAAATATAATATTGAGTAATGGTTAAAGAGGGGGGCGTAAATTTGATATCCAAAAGAAAGGCAAGATTAATAGAATTTTTACCAGAGAAAATTGTAATAAAAATAGCTAGAAGAACTATAGATGGATATTTAAATAAGTATGCAAAAATTAATGTTAATGGTTATGAAAATATAAAAAAAGCAAATGGGGCAAAATTATTTGTTTGTAATCACTTAAGTAATTCAGATGGAATAGTATTAGATAAGATATTAAAGAAGGAATATGATCCAACGTTTGTAGCAGGAGTGAAATTAAATGATGATCCAGTTACTAACTTGGGAATTAAAATAATAAAGCATATATCAATAAAGCCTAATACTGCAGATAAAGAAGCTATAATAGAGATGATAAATATTCTTAAAGGTGGAGAAAATCTACTCCTTTTTCCAGAAGGAACAAGAAGTAGAACTGGAAGATTGATTGAAGGGAAAAAGGGAGCAATTCTTGTTGCAAGAATGAGCAAGGCAAATATAATTCCTATTTCATTAACAGGCACTGAAAAATTACTTCCAATTAATGAAAAAGGGAATATGTCTCAAGAAAAATGGAATGATGCTATAGTAAATGTAAACATAGGAGAACCAATACTTATGCCTAAGAAGAATAAGAAAGAATCAAAACATGAATATGATGAAAGATGTTTAAATCATTTAATGCAAGCTATAGCACAAGGACTTCCGGAAGAATATAAGGGTGTTTATAAGTAATATAAAAATATTTTAATTAAGAATTAAAATATGGAGGGATTAAAAATTGAAACAAAGGACTAAATTAATATTAGAAGAATTAAAAAGATTATATCCAGATGCAAAATGTGAATTAAACTATGAAACTCCATTTCAATTATTAGTAGCAACAATTTTATCTGCTCAAACTACTGATAAAAAAGTAAACGAAGTTACAAAGGATTTATTTAAGGAGTATCCAGATTTAGATGCATTTTTAACATTATCAATTGATGAATTAGAAAATAGGATTAGACAAATAGGTCTTTATAGAAGTAAAGCAAAAAACATATTAATTATGTGCAATCAATTGAAAAGTAAATTTAATGGAGAAGTTCCTAAAACAATGGATGAAATAACAAGTTTAGCTGGAGCTGGAAGAAAAACAGCTAATGTGGTATTATCAAATGCATTTGGAGTTCCATCAATTGCAGTTGATACTCATGTTTTTAGAGTATCTAATAGGTTAGCACTTGCAGATTCAGATAATGTTTTAGAAGTTGAAAAGCAATTGCAAAAGGAACTTCCTAAAAAGGAATGGAGCCTTACGCATCATTTATTAATATTTCACGGAAGAAGGCTATGTATGGCTAGAAATCCTAAGTGTGAAGAATGTCCACTTACTAATAGATGTAAATATTATAAAGAAAATAAAAAAAATATTAAATTATAAAAGAGTAGTTATTAATGTCAATTGTAAGAATATTAAAGTTTATATGATATAATTATAAATGAATTTCTATTAAGATTGTAAGTTTAAATATATATAATGAATTTTATATTTTACTTTCAATGAAAGAGATAAATATATTTATTTTAAATTGGGAGGATTTTAATGAAAGTTGGAGTAATAATGGGTGGAATTTCTTCAGAAAGAGAAATTTCGCTTAAAAGTGGTAATTCTATAGTAGAGAAAATAGATAAAAGTAAATATGAAGTAATACCAGTAGTTATTGATGATAAAGAAGATATAATAACTAAGGTTAAAGGATTAGATTTTGCGTTATTAGCTCTTCATGGAAAATTTGGTGAAGATGGAACTGTTCAATCTGTGCTTCAAACTTTAGATATACCATATTCAGGCTGTGGACCTATAAGTTCTGGTATATGTATGGATAAGGATTTTACTAAAAGAGTATTAAAAGCTAATGATATTAGAACAGCAAGATGGATAAATGTTTCATCAGTTGATGAAATTGATTATGATAAAATAGAAGAAATGGGATACCCTGTATTTGTTAAGCCTACTAATGGAGGTTCAAGTGTTGCAACATTTAAAGTAAAAGAAAAAAGTGAAATAAGAGCAGCAGTTGAAGAAGGATTAAAGTGGGATTGTGAAGTTATGATTGAAGAGTTTATTGAAGGTGAAGAAATAACTTGCCCTATATTTGATGGTGAAATGTGGCCTGTTATAGCAATAAAACCACATTCAGATTTCTTTGATTATACTCAAAAGTATGCAGCTAATGGTGCTGATGAAATAGTTGTAGAATTAGAAGAAAATATTCATAAAGAAGTTGAGAAAATGGCATTAGATACTTATAAGGCGTTAAAATGTAAAGTATATGCTAGAGTTGATATGATAGTAGATAAAAATGGAGTTCCATATATATTAGAAGTTAACACATTACCAGGAATGACTCCAGCAAGTCTTTTCCCTAAAAGTGCAGCAGCAAAAAATATAAGCTATTCAGAACTATTAGATAAAATAATAGAAACATCAATTTTAGTTAGAAGCCTATTCTAGTTTCAAGTGACAAGTTTTAAGTGGCAAGTTAAGGAAGAAATTTAACTTAGGCTGAATTTAATAAATATAATTTTAGAAACTCCCTAAGAAAGTTTCCTCATTAACTTATCACTTGCCACTTATCACTAACTAAAAATTACTTGTAACCATAAATAAATTCCTTAGTATTATAATACTAAGGAATTTATTTATGGGAGGACTTATGCAAAATAGGAGTGATAAAAGCTTATTTGGGATAGATATCAATGAGTATTCACAAGGAGTTGATTTTAAAGTACTTGCAACAACTATAGATTTTTTATATTTACGGTCTTCTGGATCAGCAACTGGTAGGTTTAGAGTTGATAGAAAGTTTTTAGAGTTTGCTAGAAATGCAAGAAGTATGAAAATACCAGTAGGAGCTTATCATTTTGGAGTTCCAAGTTATGATTTAACTACAGCAGATTCTCAGTGTGATGATTTTATAAATATACTTCAAGATGCATTTGGAGAAAAGGATTATGGTGATTTGTTTCCGGTATTAGATGTTGAAACTCCTACAGATAAATCAATTTCTACACAAGCATTAATAAATTGGATTGAAAGATTTAAAACCAAATTTGAAAAGAAGACAAGAAGAAGATTAATGCTTTATACAGGAGTATTTTTTGTTGAAATTTATAATAATTTCTTTATACCTAATAAGGGTTATCCATTAAAAAATATGATATTATGGATTGCTTATTATACTGCAATTAGTGGAAATGCTCCAGTTCCACCAGATGTAGGTGGATGGACAAGATGGAGAGTATGGCAATATAGTGAATCAGCAACAGTTGCAGGAGTAACTAGTAAAGTAGATGCTAATTGGGGACCAAATAGTATAGATTTATTGACTCAACCAAGAAATGTTTCTGGACTTACTGTAAGTAGAAAGGGAAATACATTAAATATAAGTTGGAAAAAGAATACTGATACAGATTTAGTTGGGTATAATATTTTTGCAAATAATTATTGGATTGGTACAGTAGATGCAAAAGATACTAGTTTTTCTATAAACACAAATCAATTACCATTCAAAGTAAGTGGTCCAATAAAAATAAGCATAGAAGCATTTGATAATGATGGAGAAACATCCAAAAGGAGAAGTAGCTTTACAATATAAGTGAGATTCTAAATCTTTGATTTAGCTAATCGAACTTACTCATCCGACGTTTAGGAGGAGGAGTTTCATAAATTGATTCTAAATCTTTGATTTAGCTAATCGAAGTTGCTTGAAGCTCCAAATTTTTAATTTGGTTAGCTGAAAGTACACTTTAGTGTACTCATCAGACGTTTAGGAGGAGGAGTTTCATAAATTGATTCCAAATCTTTGATTTAGCTAATCGAACTTGCTTGAAGCTCTAAATTTTTAATTTGGCTAGCTGAAAGTACACTTTAGTGTACTCATCTGACGTTTAGGAGGAGGAGTTTCATATTGATTCTAAATCTTTGATTTAGCCAATTTTATTAAAAGTAAAAGAATAGCGTTAATGGTGATTTGTATATAAAAAAAGAAAGTGTAAACAATAACTAAACGTAAATATACAAAAAAGAAAGGCTATTCTTTTTATTTTATAATTTATAAATAAAATAGTTTTATGAATTGTAATAATTTTATTAATTGTATTAATTTAAGGAATAGAATATAATTAAAGTTATAATGCAATTTTAAGCAATTATATATATTTTTGAGTGAGAGGAGTAAGGTTGTGAATAGTGAAAAAGCAAAGGATGGAAAGTTTAAAAACATTATAGGCAAAAACAAAAACATAATAATTATAGCATCTACTGTTATAGTATTAGGTGCAGGTATTATAGGAGCTTATATTATTAATGTTGAAAATAAAGTTGCTGGGTGGAAAGAAAGAATATATCCAGGTGTACAAGCTTATGGTATAGACCTAGGTGGTAAAACAAAAGAAGAAGCAATAAATATACTTAATGAAGAGTTAGTTTCTTTAATTGGAAATAAAAATATAAAGGTTACAGTTGGAGATAAAAAATTTGAGTTAAAATATTCAGATATCACCCCATCAGTAAGTGCTAGTGAAACTGTAGAAAAAGCGTTACAATATGGGAAAGATTCAAGTTTATTTGATAAAAAGAAAATGATAGAAAATGGTATAGATGTAAAAGTTGATACTGTATTAAGCTATGATGAAGAAAAGGTTAATGAATTTGTAAATTATGTTAACGGGCAAGTTAAAATTAATGCAGTAGATGCATCTATTTCAATTAATGGAAGTAATATTTCAGTTATACCAGGTTCTAATGGAAAAAGTATAGATACAGAGGAATTAACAAATAAAATTAAGGCATGTATAGATCCAGATCCTGAAAAATTTGAAGAGGTATCAGTTGAAATGCATGAATATTCTCCAAAAATCACATCTAAATCATTAAATAAAATAGATGGAATAATATCATCTTATTCAACTACTTTTAGTAATAATGATTCAGGAAGAGTAGAAAATTTGAGAATAGCTAGTGGATATATTAATGGAACACTATTAATGCCGGGAGATGAATTTAGTTATAATAATACTATAGGACCAACAACTGCTGAAAGAGGATATAAAAAAGCAAATACATATGTAGGATCTAAAATAGTTCCTGATTACGGTGGTGGTGTATGCCAAGTATCAAGTACTCTTTATAGAGCTATAATTCAGGCTAATATAAGATCTACAGAAAGAAGAAATCATTCAATGACAGTTGGATATGCAGCACCAGGATTAGATGCAACAGTTGCAGCTGGATACATTGATTATAAATTTGTAAATACTTATGATTTTCCAATATATATTCAAGGATATTTATCAGGAAACAGAGTTGTATTTAATATTTTTGGTAACAAGGAAGCAATGAATGGAAAAACTTATGAACTTGTTAATGAAATATTAGAAACTTATAATTATGGAACAGAAGAAGTTAAAGACTCTACTTTAAATGAAGGAACAAGAATTGTAACATCATCTGGAGTTAATGGTTGTAAAGCTAGTGGTTATTTAGTTACTTATCAAAATGGGGTGCAAATAAATAAGGAACTTATTTCAACAGACATTTATACAGCTAAAAATCAAGTTGTAAGTGTAGGAACTAAAAAGGCACAAGAACAAACTCCAGTAGAAGCAAAGCCAGGGCAAGATAATCAAGAGCAAGTAGTACCGCAATAAATAGAGTATTCTGTGAATTGATAAAATTTAAAAAGTGTAAATTAAAAAAAGTTGTCATAATATGTGTTAAAGATGTAAAATGTCAATAGCATGATATTATGACTTTTTAACATTTCATAGAAGGTATTTATAAAATATATTATATGAATTTATGTTTTAAGATCAGATTATAAGGAGTTTTACAATGAAGTATAAAATGATATGTATAGATATGGATGGTACTTTATTAGGGAAAAGGAAAAGAATTTCAGAGAGAAATAAAAATGCAATAAAACAAGCACATGATAAAGGAATTGAAATAGTTGTAACAACAGGTAGGTTGTATAATAATGCAGCATATTTTTCAAAACTTTTAGGTGTAGATTCTCCTGTAATAGCGGCAAATGGAGCAATTGTTATTGATCAAAAAAATAATGAGGTTATATATGAATGTGGTATTCCTAAAGATGAGTGTATTAAAATATTAAAAATATTAATAAAATATAATTCCTTTTTTCAATTTAACACAAGAAATATGATTTATTGTAACAATTGGATTACTAAAACAGCTACTAAAAGTTATATGACAAAACAACATTTTTTTGAGCATTTACAAGTAGAATATGAAATTGTAAAAAGTCAAGAATGTTGGATAAATATATTTAATAAGGAAGAAGTAGATAAAAGTATTGTTTTTACACCACTTAAATCAACTATGATTAAAATAAAAGATGAAATAAATAAATTAAATAGTGTAGATTGTTTTGCATCAGGGGATCATAGTTTAGAAATTAATTATAAAGATGTATCAAAAGGAAATGCAATTAAATCATTACTTGACAAATATAATATTAAAGAAGAAGAATTAGTTTGTATTGGTGACAATGAAAATGATATATCAATGATTAAGTTAGCTGGCTTGGGAATTGCAATGGGAAATGCAATATCTGAAGTTAAAAATATAGCAGATTATATAACAGATACTAATAAAAGAGATGGTGTAGCAAAGGCTATTGAAAAGTTTATATTAAAATAAACTTAAAAAATTAACAAAGTGTAAAATACTTTGACTATTAAAGGACTATATAGTATCATAAAATATATATAAATAGTGTAAAGTAAGATGTTATAACATCTTACTTTTTATTTTGGAAGGTGAAATTTTTGAATTTAAATATAGTTTTATATCAACCAGAAATACCACAAAATACAGGAAATATTGCAAGAACTTGTGTATTAACTGATTCAACTCTTCATTTAATAAAACCTTTAGGGTTTAGCATTGATGATAAGGCTGTTAGAAGATCAGGATTAGATTATTGGAAGGACTTAAAATTAGAAGTTCATGAATCATATGAAGATTTTATAGCTAAGTATGGAGATAGAAGAATATTTTTATCAACTACTCATGGAGGAAATATATATTCTGATGAAAAATTCCAAGATGGAGATTTTATAATGTTTGGAAGAGAATCTTCAGGTGTTCCAGAAAGTGTACATAATGCTCATATGGGAATAAGAGTACCTATGGTTAAAAGTAGCACAAGAAGCTTAAACTTATCAAATACTGTAGCAATAATAGCTTATGAAGCATTAAGACAAATTGGATTTCCAAATATGAAATAATAATGATAGGGGGTACTTGTATGGAAAAAATTAAGATTATTACTGATAGTACTTTAGATTTACCTGCAGATCTTATTAAAGAAAAGGGAATTGAAGTTTTACCTTTATTAATTAACTTTGGAGAAGAAAGCTACTTAGATGGAGTTGAAATAAACATTCATCAAATGTTAGAAAGAATAGAAAAAGATAATATTCTTCCAACTACAGCTCAAGTTACACCAAACAGATTTGAGGAAGTATTTAAAAAATATTTAGATGAAGGTTATAAAATAGTAGCATTACTTTTATCATCAGAAATGAGTGGAACTTACCAATCAGCTTGCATAGCAAAAAATATGTTAGAAAGTGATGATATTGTTGTAATTGATTCTAAAAATGTAACTTCAGGATTAGGAGTTTTAGCATTAAAAGCTTGTGAATTTAGAGATAATGGAGATAGCATTATTGAAATTGAAGAAAAAATTAAGGTGTTAATTCCAAAGGTAAGAAGCTCATTAGGATTTGAATCATTAGAAAACTTAGTAAGAGGTGGAAGACTTTCTAAAACAGCAGGTACTATAGGTAGTGTTTTAGGATTAAGACTTATTTTAGAAGTAAAAGATGGGAAAATGGCTGTTAAAGATAAGGTTAGAGGAAGTAAAAAAGCCTTAAAGAAAATAATTTCTGATTTTGAAAATGGAAATGTAGATATGGAGTCTCCAATAGTATTATTAGAAATTTTAAATCAAGAAATTTATTTAGGATTAAAGAAATATTTTGAAGAAAATGATGTGAATTATATAGATGCTAAAGTTGGATGTACAGTTGGAATACATTCAGGAATTAAAGCATGTGGTATTTTCTTTATTGAAAAATAGTTATCATATTTGGGGCTGACGCACTGAAACTTTTATACACAATATATTGTTTTAAAAAATAAAAATCAACACAATATATTGTAGTATTTATTCTTAATGCGTCATCCCTTTTTTCATAAGGAATATTAATTAAAGTACTATAAATAAGCAGTTTAAAATATTAAAAATCAATGAAAAAATAAATATCTACCTTGGAATATTAAGGGGATAGTGGAATATTGTTTTTGAATATAGTAATATCAAAATACATAAAATATAAAGGTAAATTTAGAAAATAAATATATTAATTATATTAAATATACCTAAATTTAATTAAAAAAAGAAAAAAATATAAAAAAAATTACTAGAAAGACTTTCAAATTTTAGATATCTGTTTTATAATAATAAATGTGGGACATAAAAGTCATTGCTGGGACATTTTTAGTCCAAAAGGAGGGGCTGAAGTGCAGGAAATATTAGAATTGCAAAAAAAGATAGTTCCTGAGCTAGTAGAAGTTCTTGAAAAACGATATAATGTTTTAAGAACAATTTATTATAACCAACCTATTGGAAGAAGAATGCTAGCAAGTGAACTAGATCTTGGTGAAAGAGTAGTTAGAAATGAAATTGATTTATTAAAATCACAAAACTTAATAGAAATAAATACCCCTGGTATGACAGTTACAAAAGATGGACAAAATGTCTTAGAGGGATTAAAAGAATTTATTTATCAAATTAAGGGATTAAATGACATTGAGAAATGTATTAAATCATTTTTAGGTGTAAAAGATGTTGTAATAGTTCCAGGAAATGTTAATGAAAATCCAGAAACAATTAAGGAACTAGGTAAAGCAGCAGCTAACTATGTAAAAAATATCATTAAGGATCATGATATAATAGCCATAACTGGAGGAAGTACAATTAAGGAAGTTGTGGAAGCTTTCCCTAAGATAAATAATGTTTCAGATATTCTTGTTATTCCAGCTAGAGGCGGAATGGGAAGAAAAGTTGAAAGTCAAGCTAATTATTTAGCTGCATCATTAGCAAACAAGCTTGATGGTACTTATAAATTACTTCATATTCCAGAAAATGTTAGTCTGAATGTTTTAGAAGGACTTCTTAAAGAAAAACAAATAAAAGAAGTTATTGATAATATTCATAATGCAGATATTTTAATTTATGGAATAGGAAATGCAATTCACATGGCTAAAAAGCGTGGATTATCAGAGGAATATATAAGTAAACTTAAAAGGATTGGAGCAGTTGGTGAAGCTTATGGATGCTATTTTAATAAAAATTCACAAGTAGTTTCAGAAAACACACCAATTGGAATAAATTTCAATGACTCAAAGAAAATTAACACACATATTGCTGTAGCTGCAGGAGAAAATAAAGTTGAAGCAATTATTGCTACTGAAATGAACAATGAAAAGGCTGTTTTAGTAACAGATGAAGCTGCAGGGAGAAAAATTGCTAAATTAATAGAATCTCATAAATAGATTTTCAAAAATAGCAATTAATTAAAACTTTGAGAAATTTTTAATCATGATTTAAAATTTAATTTTAAATATATAATATCTATTTTTAGGAGGTAATTGTAATGGTAAGAGTTGCAATTAATGGTTTTGGACGTATAGGACGTCTTGCATTTAGACAAATGTTTGGAGCTGAAGGGTACGAAGTAGTTGCTATCAACGATTTAACAAGCCCAAAAATGTTAGCTCACTTATTAAAATATGATTCAGCACAAGGAAGATACGCTTTAGGTGATACAGTTACTGCTGGTGAAAACTCAATCACTGTAGATGGAAAAGAAATCAGAATATATGCTGAAGCTGATGCTTCTAAATTACCATGGGGTGAATTAGATGTTGACGTAGTATTAGAATGTACTGGATTCTACGTATCAAAAGCTAAGTCTCAAGCTCACATTGAAGCAGGTGCTAAGAAAGTTGTTATATCAGCTCCAGCTGGAAACGACCTTCCAACAGTTGTATTCAACGTAAACCAAGATATCTTAACTGCTGAAGATAACATAATTTCAGCTGCATCTTGTACTACAAACTGCTTAGCTCCAATGGCTAAAGCATTAAATGACTATGCTACAATCCAATCTGGTATAATGTCTACAATCCACGCTTACACTGGAGACCAAATGATCTTAGACGGTCCTCAAAGAAAAGGTGATTTAAGAAGAGCTAGAGCTGGAGCTGTTAACATAGTTCCTAACTCAACTGGAGCTGCTAAAGCTATCGGATTAGTTATCCCAGAATTAAACGGAAAATTAATCGGTTCTGCACAAAGAGTACCAGTTCCAACTGGATCAAGCACAATCTTAGTTGCTGTAGTTAAGGGTGAAAATGTAACTGTAGAAGGAATCAACGCTGCTATGAAAGCTGCTTCTAACGAATCATTCGGTTACACTGAAGAAGAATTAGTTTCTTCAGACATCATCGGAATCAAGTACGGTTCATTATTTGATGCAACTCAAACTATGGTGTCTGAAATCGGAGAAGGATTATACCAAGTTCAAGTTGTTTCATGGTATGACAACGAAAACTCATACACTAGCCAAATGGTTAGAACTATTAAATACTTCGCTGAATTAGCTTAATTTTAATAGATAATTATATATGGATTTAGATGCTTATAAAAGCACTCTTATAAGATCCTAAACAGGGTCCGGTCTCTAAGGCATACTTATAAGACCGGGCCTATTTTAAAATTATAGATAAAACTATAAAAATTTATGAGGTGAAAAGAATGAGCTTTAATAAAAAGACAATTGAAGATGTTCAAGTTAAAGGTAAAAGAGTTTTAGTAAGATGTGACTTTAACGTACCATTAAAAGATGGAGTTATAACTGATGAAAATAGATTAGTAGGAGCTCTTCCAACAATCAAATACTTAATTGAAAATGGAGCTAAAGTTATACTTTGCTCACACTTAGGAAAAGATGCATCTAAGAGCTTAGCACCAGTTGCTGTAAGATTAAGCGAAATGTTAGGTAAAGAAGTTGTTTTCGCTAGAGACGAAGAAGTTGTTGGAGAAAACGCTAGAAAAGCTGTTGCTGATATGAAAGACGGAGATGTTGTATTATTAGAAAACACTAGATGCAGAAAAGAAGAAACTAAGAACGGAGAAGAATTATCTAAGGAATTAGCTTCTTTATGTGACATTTATGTTAATGATGCATTTGGAACAGCTCACAGAGCTCACTCATCAACTGTAGGAGTAACTAACTACGTTGATACAGCTGTATGCGGATACTTAATTCAAAAAGAATTAAAGTTCTTAGGAGAAGCTGTAAATAACCCAGTTAGACCTTTCGTTGCTATATTAGGTGGATCTAAGGTTTCTGATAAAATAGCTGTTATCAACAACTTATTAGAAAAAGTTGATACAATTATCATTGGTGGAGGAATGGCTTATACATTCTTAAAAGCTCAAGGATATGAAATCGGAACTTCTTTATGTGAAGATGATAGAATGGATTACGCTAAGGAAATGATAGCTAAAGCTGAAGCTAAAGGTGTTAAATTCTTATTACCAGTAGATCACAGAATTGCTGATGGATTCAAGGATGTTGAAGCTAAGGTTACTGAAGATCAAAATATTCCAGCTGGATATATGGGATTAGATATCGGACCTAAGACAGAAGCTTTATATGCTGAAGCAATAAAAGATGCTAAGACAGTTATCTGGAACGGACCAATGGGAGTATTCGAATTCGAAAACTTCAACAAAGGAACAATTGCTGTTGCTAAAGCTATGGCAGATGCAGATGCTACAACAGTTATCGGTGGAGGAGACTCAGCTGCTGCTGTTAATATCTTAGGATTTGGAGATAAGATGACTCACATTTCTACAGGTGGTGGAGCTTCTTTAGAATTCTTAGAAGGTAAAACATTACCAGGAATTGCTGCTTTAAACGACAAGTAGAAATAGTTAGGAGTGGCAAGTGATAAGTGGCAAGTTGAGGAAAAAATTCAGCTTAGGCTGAATTTAAGAAAAATATATTTTTAGAAACTCCATTAGGGGGTTCTATCTTAACTTGTCATTTGTAACTGTAAACTTATCACTAAAAACTTTGAAAAAATTTTATTAGAGGTGAATTAAATGAGAAAGGCTATTATTGCTGGAAACTGGAAAATGCACTATACTCCAGAAGAAGCTGTTAAAGTTATAAATGAATTAAAGCCATTAGTAAAGGATGCTACTTGTGATGTAGTAGTTTGTCCTACTTTTGTTTGCTTAGATGCTGTATTAAAGGCAGTTGAAGGATCAAATATTAAAGTTGCAGCTCAAAACATGCACTTTGAAGAAAAGGGAGCTTTCACTGGTGAAGTTGCTCCAGGAATGTTAGAAGCTATGGGAGTTAGCTATGTTGTTTTAGGACACAGTGAAAGAAGAGAATACTTCAATGAAACTGATGAAGCTTTAAACAAAAAAGTTAAAGCTGCATTTGCTCACAATTTAACTCCAATCCTTTGCTGTGGAGAAACTTTAGAGCAAAGAGAAAATGGAACAACTAATGAAGTTGTTGGAGCTCAAATCAAAGCTGATTTAGAAGGTTTATCACCAGAATTAGCAGAAAAAGTTGTTATAGCTTACGAACCAATTTGGGCTATCGGAACTGGTAAGACTGCTACTGATGAGCAAGCTAACGAAACAATAAAAGCAATTAGAAACATCTTAGCTGAAATGTTTGGTAAAGAAGTTGCTGACAAGATAAGAATTCAATACGGTGGATCAGTTAAGCCAGGAACTATAAAAGCTCAAATGGCTCAATCTGATATCGATGGTGCTTTAGTTGGTGGAGCTAGCTTAGTTGCTACTGACTTTGCTCAAATCGTAAACTACTAAAATTAATAAAAGAAATCCTCTTCTAGGGATTTCTTTTTTTGCTTTTTAGTAAACTTTTCAATTTAAAACAATTAAATATTTTTGGGTTATTTAGCAAAAAATAAATTATCAGAAAATTTTTTAGACAAACGTTTACAAGAAATTAACTATATTGTTTAGCTATAATAATTATAGTATAATAAACATGGTTCAATTAAAGGTACTAAGGACAAGTGAGGTTCAATTGTCTTTAATTATATAATGAAACTCACAGAGGTATAATTTTTTTGAAACTAAAAGTATATATATATTTGGAGGGAATTATGGCAAAGAAACCTGTAATGTTAATGATATTAGATGGATTTGGAATAGCTCCAGCAGGAGATGGAAATGCAGTTGCTGCTGCAAATAAACCAAATTATGATAAATTAGTTGCAAACTATCCTCACTCACAATTACAAGCAAGTGGTATGTTTGTTGGATTACCAGATGGGCAAATGGGTAACTCAGAAGTTGGTCATTTAAATATTGGAGCAGGAAGAATTATATATCAAGAATTAACAAGAATAACTAAAGAAATAAACGAAGGTGGATTCTTTAAAAATGAAGCATTATTAAAAGCTATGGAAAATGCTAAAAATGATAATAGTGCATTACACTTAATGGGATTATTATCTAATGGTGGAGTTCACTCACATATAGATCATTTAAAAGGATTATTAAAATTAGCTAAAGAACAAGAAGTTAAAAATGTATATGTTCACTGCTTTATGGATGGTAGAGATGTTGCCCCTGGTTCAGGAAAAGACTTCGTTGTTGAATTAGAAAATTACATGGCTGAACTTGGAGTAGGTAAAATTGCTACTATTTCAGGAAGATACTATGCAATGGATAGAGATAACAGATGGGAAAGAGTACAATTAGCATATGATGCAATGGTACTTGGAAAAGGTGAAACTGCTACATCTGCTGTTGAAGGTATTGAAAAATCTTATGCTGATAATAAATCAGATGAATTCGTAATTCCATGTGTTATAGAAGAAAATGGAGCTCCAACAGGAACTATTAAAAATGGAGATTCAGTAGTATTCTTTAATTTTAGACCTGATAGAGCTAGAGAAATAACTAGAGCTATAAATGATAAAGAATTTACAGGATTTGAAAGAGAAACTTTAGATTTAGTATTTGTAACAATGACTCAATACGATAAAACTTTAGAAGGTGTTGAAGTTGCTTACAGACCAGAAGCTATAACTAATACTTTAGGTGAATATGTTGCTTCTAAGGGATTAAATCAATTAAGAATAGCAGAAACAGAAAAATATGCTCACGTTACATTCTTCTTCAACGGTGGTGTTGAAAAAGAAAACGAAGGTGAAGATAGAGCTCTTATTGCATCTCCAAAGGTTGCAACTTATGACTTAAAACCAGAAATGAGTGCACCAGAATTAACAGATGAATTAATAAAGAGATTAGATTCAGATAAATATGATATGATTATATTAAACTATGCTAATCCAGATATGGTTGGACATACAGGAGTAATGGAAGCTGCTAAGGCTGCTGTTGAAGCTGTAGATACTTGCTTAGGAAGAGTTGTTGATAAAGTTTTAGAATTAGATGGAACAGTATTTATAACTGCTGACCACGGAAATGCTGAAACTATGATAGATGCTGAAACTGGAAATCCATTTACAGCACATACAACTGATCCAGTTCCATTTGTATGGGTATCTAATCATACAGATGGTAAATCTTTAAAAGATGGTAAGTTAGCTGACATAGCACCAACAATGTTAACAGTTATGGGATTAGATGTTCCTGCTGAAATGACAGGTGAATCTTTAATAAAATAGTTTTAAGGAGAGGGGATATCCCCTCTTCTTTTTATATGTTAGAAAGCATAAAATTTTTTAAAGTTGTAAAGCAGAAGAAACTCAATAGTTTTAAATATTTATGGCAATATAAATAAATTTATCTTAGTTTATATATTTTTATCATAAAATTTGATAATCAAAATATTTGACAATGATAATAAATAAATATATAATCTCATTAAGGAATAAATAAAATAATTAAAAATTAAATGAGGATAAAAATTATGGGAATTAAGATAATAACAGATTCAGCATGTGACTTAACAAAAGAATATATAGAATCAGAAAATATAGGGTTAGTATCATTAATATTAAATTTAAATGGGAAATTAATAAAAGATGATTTGGGAAAAACATTAACTTATAAAGAGTTTTATAATGAAATGAGAAAAGGTGCAACACCTACAACATCACAAATAAATTCATATGATTTTGAAGAAGAATTTATAAAGCATGTAAAGAATGGCGATTCAATTATATATATATCATTATCATCAAATTTAAGTGGTACATTTAATAGTGCCAATATAGCAAAAAATAATTTAATTGAGGAATATCCTGATGCAAAGATTTATTTAGTAGATTCATTAAGCGTGTCTGTAGGTCAAGGGTTTTTAGTGGAAAAGGCATGTGATATGAGAAATAATGGGTTAAATGCAGAGGAAATTGTTAATTGGTTAGAAGAGAATAAAAGAAAAGTAGTTCATTCTATATTAATAGATGATTTAAATCATTTAAAAAGGGGAGGACGTATTTCAAGTACAACAGCAACTATTGGAGGATTATTAAATATAAAACCCACTTTATATATTGATGATGATGGTAAATTAGTTCAAGGTGAAAAGATTAAAGGAAAGAAAAAAGCTTTAAGGTTTTTGGTTAATGAAGTAAAGGAAAGAGCTATAAATACTGAAAATGAAACATTATATATATGTCATGGAGATTGCTTAGAGGAGGCAGAAACATTAAAAAATATGATATTAGAAGAAGTTAAATTTAAAAATATAGTAATTAATTATATTGGAAATGTTGTAGGAGCCCATGCAGGCCCAGGAGTTTTAGCAGCATTATTTTTAGGAGAAAATAGATAAATAAAGTATTTAAATTAGATTCAAAGGATACATCTTATATTATTGCAATAGTAGATGAAGAACAATTTGTTAGACATGTTTACTTTAGTAAAAAGATATTAGATGAAAACGTTAATTATTTATTATAGTTTCCCAATGGAATACTCAACACATGGCATAGGTGATTTTAGAGAATCCTGCTTACAAGTAAGAGATAGTAAAGGGCATACTGATTGTAAATTACAATATATATCACATGAAATATTTAAGATAAGAATTACTAAAAAATTAAATATTTTAGGATGGCAAGGATTTTTAGATAGAACAATGGGTGTTATAAATACATATAGTTATTAATATAATAATAAAAATATTAATTAAGGTAGGTTATAATGGCTAGGACATATGCATATTCAGCAGACTTTGATAAAGAAGTAGAAAGTCTATTTAAAGATGCTAAGTTATTAGGGGAAGGTCATAATGGAATTGTTTATGAGGTACCAGGAAATAAAGCAATAAAAATATTTACGAATAAAAAGGTTTGTAAAAGTGAGGCTGAAATATTATACAAAGTTAAAAAATCAAAGTATTTTCCTAACATATATAAAAATGGAGACTTTTATATATTAAGAGAAATGGTACATGGTAAAAGGTTAGATAATTATATTGAGGAAAATGGATTAAGTCAACAATTAATTTATAACATATATATATTGATAAAAGAATTTAAATACTTAAAATTTACAAAACTTGATGCTAGGTGTAGAGATATATATGTAAATAAAGATGAAAGAGTAAAAGTGATAGACCCAAAACAATGCTACAAAAGAAAAGTTGACTATCCAAGACATTTAATGAAAGGTCTTGATGGAAAAGATATATTAGAAGAGTTTTTAAGGGGAATTTATATAATAGATAGAAGAAAAGCTGAGGAATGGGAAAAAAAAATAAAATTATATTATTTAAATGATTATTAAATTTATAATTTAAGGGAAGTTAGTATAGCTTCCCTAATTTTATGATGAAAATATAAAAATATATAAATATATAATTATAATTTAATGAATATTATTTATTTTCAATGTAAAAAATAAATAAGTAGATATTTTAGGAACAAATAAAAAATTCATTTATTTCTAAAAATAAGGAGGAGTAAGAATGAAAAATTTTGTTGAAATTGTAGATGTTGTTGCAAGACAAATATTAGATTCGAGATGTTTTCCAACAGTTGAAGTTGAAGTTTATCTAGAAGATGGAACAATGGGTAGAGCAGCAGTTCCATCAGGAGCATCAACTGGGATTTATGAAGCAGTTGAATTAAGAGATGGAAAAAAAGATTATTACATGGGAAAAGGTGTCTTAAAGGCTGTTGAAAATGTAAATGATACAATAGCTGAAGAACTAATAGGTTGTAATGTTTTTGATCAAACATATATTGATTAGAATGGCTACGCACACTCGCGACTTTAGTCATGAGTTAGTAGCCAAAATAGTCAGCATATAGAGAAATCTATATGTAGAGATAGGGTGATACCTATCCAATACTACTTGAATTGCTGGAAACTCGTAAAGCTAACTAAACCACAACGTAAACATGAAACAAGGTTAGGCGTGAAGGTTACGAAAGTAGAAAAAATTAGTTAGATGGCATAAGGTTAAATCCTAAGTGTTTATAGAATCGATAATCAGCAGGTAAGCCTCGAATAGAGGAAACTTCAACGACTATCCCTCCTGAGGGGAGTACATTACAAGCTATTGGTAATGGAAGTGGGTAGATCTAAACAGATAATGCTGTAGGATAAGATATAGTCTGTGCTTATATGAAAATATAAGAAGTTCATAAAAGAACTGCATAGAAAGTAGCGTTTCTATGTGAACGACAACCTCAAAAACGATTAAAGTTAAGAACTTACGGTTCTTACATATGTTATTTAAAAATATAATATTAATCCTTGAAAATACGTGATTATATAAAGGAGTTATGGGGAGGACATCTTTGGAACCCTAGCTATTTTGTTGCTACTGTATCAGAAAATACAGAAGAACAGGTAAAAGCATATATACAAAATCAAAAAATTAAGTAAAAGAAAGGGTGATTGTAGTGGAAAAAGCTTATAAGTTTAGGATATATCCTAATAAACAACAAGAAGAATTAATAAACAAAACATTTGGTTGTTGTAGGTATGTATATATATAGATATTTGGCTAAAAGAATTGAATTATATGAAAATAATCAAGAAACCTATTCATATAAGCAATGTAGTTATGATTTAACCAACTTGAAAAAAGAATTAATATGGTTAAAAGAACCAGACAAGTTTTCACTACAAAATTCACTTAAAGATTTAGATGCTGCATACAAGAAATTCTTTAAAGAGAAGATTGGTTTTCCTAAATTTAAATCTAAAAAAACTAATAGATTTTAATATAGAACTAATTTTACTAATGGAAATATAGAGCATTGCGGAAAACATATTAAATTACCTAAACTTGGTATGGTTAAAATTAGAGATAAGCAAATACCACAAGGTAGAATACTTAATGCAACTATATCTAAAGAACCTAGTGGTAAATATTATGTTTCACTATGTTGTACAGATGTAGAAATTGCCAATCTTGAAAATGCCAATAATAATATTGGATTGGATTTCGGTATTAAAGAATTTTGTATTATTAGCAATGGAGAAACAATTGAAAATCCAAAGTATTTAAAGAAGTCGTTAAATAAACTTTCTAAATTGCAAAGAGAGCTATCTCGAAAATCAAAAGGTAGTTCAAATAGAAATAAGGCAAGATTAAAAGTAGCAAGACTTCAAGAACGTATCTCTAATCAAAGAAAAGATTTTTTACAAAAGTTATCTACCAAATTAATAAGGGAAAATGATATTATTTGTATTGAAAATTTGCAAGTAAAGAATATGATTAAAAATGAAAAACTTGCTCAATCAATATCAGATGTATCATGGTCAGAATTTACAAGGCAATTAGAATATAAGTCTAACTGGTATGGTAGAAAATTAATTAAAGTAGATAAATTCTTTGCAAGTTCACAATTGTGTAGTAAATGTGGATATAAAAATGAAGAAGTAAAAGATTTGAGTATTAGAGAATGGATTTGTCCAGAATGTGGTGCTAATCACAATAGAGATATAAATGCAGCGATTAACATATTGAATGAAGGATTAAGAAATATGACTATATAAATAGATAATATATATAAGAACCGTAGGAACTACGGGGATAGCTTGGTTATGCTTAGCACACTAGTGCTATCGACCAAGAACCCTGCGACTTTAGTCGTGGGAGGTTCAGAAAATGTTAATAGAGCTGGATGGAAGCAATAATAAAGGAAAATTAGGAGCTAATGCTATTTTAGGTGTTTCATTAGCAGTAGCACAAGCAGCAGCTAATTATTTAGGATTACCTTTATATCAATATGTTGGAGGAGTAAATGCAAAAGTGCTTCCAGTTCCAATGATGAATATTATTAATGGTGGATCACATGCAGATAACTCAGTTGATCTTCAAGAGTTTATGGTTATGCCAGTGGGTTTTGATAAGTTTGATAAGGCTGTTCAAGCTTGTGGTGAAGTTTATCATGCATTAAAGAAAACATTAAATGATAAAGGGTATTCTACTGGAGTTGGAGATGAAGGTGGATTTGCACCTAACTTAAAGAGTAATGCAGAAGCTATTGATGTTATATTAGAAGCAATTAAAAAGGCTGGATATGAACCAGGTAAAGATATATTTATAGCTATAGATGCTGCTTCATCTGAATATTACAAAGATGGTAAGTATGTATTAGAACATGAAGGAAAGACATTAACAGCATCAGAAATGGTTGATTTCTTTGAGGATTGGGTAAATAAATATCCTATTATTTCCATTGAAGATGGAATGGCTGAAGAGGATTGGGAAGGATGGAAGCTTCTAACTGATAGATTAGGAAAGAAAGTTCAATTAGTTGGTGATGATTTATTTGTTACTAACACTCAAAGATTAGAAGAAGGTATTAAAAAAGGTGTTGGTAACTCAATTTTAATTAAATTAAATCAAATTGGTACTTTAACAGAAACATTAAATGCTATAGAAATGGCTAATAGAGCAGGTTATACTGCAGTTATTTCTCATAGAAGTGGAGAAACAGAAGATACTACTATAGCTGATTTAGTTGTAGCTGTTAATGCAGGTCAAATTAAAACAGGAGCACCTGCAAGATCAGAAAGAGTTGCTAAATATAATCAATTAATTAGAATTTCTGAAGAACTTGATGAGGTAGCAGAATATAGAGGAAAGAAAGCTTTCTTTAATGTAAAAGAATAAAAAATAAATATATCAGTAATTGAAGTTTTAGGTAAAAATTCATTAAATAAAAATAATGATATTGAAATAAGAGTAATTAATGAAGATAAACCAGTAGAAGTAAATATAATGGGATTTTTAGTGTCATAGGGGAGTATCATGTATTTAAATGAATTAAATAATGCAAGTAAAAACTTAGAAAAATTGATAGTATAGGCTATTAGTAATAATGAGGTTGGAACGACCTTGTAAGCTTGGGTAAACTCATTCCACTAAGAATATTGACCAAGAAGCTCCCACTTCTATAAGGGAAGAGTAGTTCACTTGGTGGTATTTGTAAATATTCTTGATAAGTATTATATATTATGTTATGATAAAGTTATATGAATATGCACGAAAGTATAATATGGGAGGTAATAGCCATGAAAACTTTTTTATTTGTTTTAGAAGCAATTTTAGGGTTAATAGTTGTTGGTTCAATATTAATGCAAAAAAGTAAAGCTGATGCTTTAAGTGGATTAATTCAAGGTAGTAAAAGTGAAACTTTTTTTACAAAAAATAAATCAAAGACAAAAGAGGCTATGTTAGCTAAGGTTACTATAGTTTCAATGCTTTTATTTGCTGTTAACACAATAGCTTTAAACTTAATTTAAGATATTTAGGGAGTGTATCTATATTAGTGGTACATTCCCTTTATTAATTTACTTTAAGTTAGGATACCCTATAAATATAGTGTTTATAATATTTTAGAAAATAAAATCTAATTTAAATAAGTAAAGAATTTAGAAATAAATATAAATTAAGTCTTGGTAGTTAAAGCAAAAGTAATTGAATAAAGTATAATAAGCGAGATTTAGTAAGCCTTATATTGAATAAAAAATCAAACATGTGGTAGTATAATAAATAGTGTGTATAAGAAAAAAATGGAGAAAATTATATGTTAATGGAGGAAATTACATGGGAATAAAGGAAACCCTACTTAGCTTCATGAAAGAAGAAGCATATAGACCTATGGATATTCAAGAATTAGTTTCAGTTTTTGATATTAGTCCAGATGAATATAAGGTTTTTAAAAAGACATTAAAAATAATGGAATTAGAAGGGTCTATAGTTAGAACAAATAAAGATAAATTTGCTGTGCCAGAAAGATTAGGATTAATAAAGGGAAGAATTCAATCACATAAAAAGGGATTTGGATTTTTAATTCCTGAAGAAGATGGGGAAAGAGATGTCTTTATACCAAGTTCATTTATTAATGGTGCAATGAATAATGATAGAGTTATTGTTCAAATAACTAGAGATGATGTTAATGGTAAAAAGAGAGAAGGAGAAGTAATAGAAATTCTTGAAAGAGCTAATACTAAAATAATTGGTGTTTATGAAGATAGTAGAAATTTTGGATTTGTGGTTCCTGAAGATACTAGATTAAATCAAGATATTTTTATTTCTAAGAAAGATAAAAATGGGGCAAATCATGGGGATATAGTTATTGCTGAAGTAACTAAATGGCCAGATAAGAGAAGAAGTCCAGAAGGTGTAATTAAAGAAGTATTAGGAAAAAAGGGCGAAAAAGGATTAGATATTTTAACAATAATTAAAAAACATGGTCTTCCAGAAGAATTTCCAGCTAAGGTATTAGCATATGCAGAGGGAATACCTGAAGAAATAGATGAAAAGGAAATTAAGAGAAGAAAAGACATTAGAAATATTAGAATGGTTACAATAGATGGAGAAGATGCAAAGGACCTTGATGATGCTGTATCTATTGAAAAATTAGAAAATGGAAAATATAAATTAGGTGTTCATATTGCTGATGTTTCACATTATGTTAAAGAAAAGAATCCTTTAGATAAAGAAGCATTAAAAAGAGCAACTTCTGTTTATCTAATAGATAGAGTTATTCCTATGCTTCCTAAAAAGTTATCTAATGGAATATGTTCTCTTAACCCTAAAGTTGATAGATTAGCTTTAAGTTGTTTTATGATTATTGATAATAAAGGTAAGGTTTGTGATCATGAAATAGCAGAAACTGTTATAAGAACTTCTGAAAGAATGACATATACTGATGTTACTAAAATATTAAGAGATAATGATGAAGAACTTATAAAAAAATATGATTATCTTGTTGATGATTTTAAAACAATGGAAGAGCTTTGTTTAATTCTTAGAGAAAAGAGAATGAAAAGAGGCGCTATAGATTTTGATTTTGAAGAATCAAAGATAATATTAAATAATAATGGTAAACCTATTGATATAAAGCCATATGAAAGAGAAATAGCAAATAGAATAATTGAAGAATTTATGCTTGTTTGTAATGAAACTATAGCAGAGCATATGTTTTGGACTAATTTACCTTTTGTATATAGAGTTCATGAAAATCCAGATGAAGAAAAACTAGAAAAGTTTAGAGAATTTATATATAATTTAGGGTATACAATGAAAGTTTCTCAAGACATTCATCCAAGAATTCTTCAAGAAGTATTAGAAAAGGTAAAAGGAAAAAAAGAAGAAACTGTAGTAAGTACACTTTTATTAAGAAGTATGATGAAAGCAAAATATACTCCAGAATGTTCAAGTCACTTTGGATTAGCAGCAACTTATTATTGTCATTTTACATCTCCAATAAGAAGATATCCTGATTTACAAATTCATAGAATAATAAAGGAATATTTAAATGGTAAAATTGATGAAAAGAGAATAACTAAATTAACACCAATAGTAGATATAGCAGCTAAGCAATCATCAGAAATGGAAAGATTAGCAGAAGAAGCAGAAAGAGAAGTAGATGACTTAAAGAAAGCTGAATATATGATGGATAGAATTGGTGAAGAATTTGAAGGAATTATATCTTCAGTTACATCATTTGGTATATTTGTTGAGCTGCCTAATACAGTAGAAGGTCTTGTTCATATTAATGATTTAGATGATGATTATTATATTTATGATGAGCAGCATTTAATGTTATTAGGACAAAGAAATAAAAAGGTTTATAGACTGGGAGATTCAGTGAAAGTTAAGTGTTCTAGAGTTGATATTGATAATAGAGAAGTTTTCTTTGATATTGTAGAGAGTGAGCAAGATTTAAAGGAAATTGTTCCAAGTGAAGAAACAGCATCAATAATTGCAGAAATTAAGAAGGAGTTTGGAACAAAGCAAGAAGATAATTAATAAAGTGGGTGGGAAAATGGCAAGAGTTAAAAATAGTAATTCTTTAGCTGAAAATAGAAAAGCTCGTCATGATTATTTTGTTGAAGAAACAATGGAGGCGGGAATCGAATTAGTTGGTACAGAAGTAAAATCTATAAGGGGTGGAAAATGTAACCTTAAGGATTGCTATGCTGATGTTAGAAATGGTGAAATATTTATTTTAAATATGCACATTAGTCCATATGAACAAGGTAATATATTTAATGTTGATCCACTAAGAGAAAGAAAGTTATTACTTCATAAAGAGCAAATAGGAAGATTAGCTGGATTAGTTTCAAGAGATGGATATACATTAGTTCCATTATCTTTATATCTTAAAAATGGAAGAGTTAAAGTAGCTCTTGGAATTTGTAAAGGTAAGAAAAACTATGATAAGAGAGATTCAATGCTTGAAAAAGCAGCAAAGAGAGATATAGAGCGTCAAATGAAATTAAATAATAGATATTAATAATATATAATTTAATGTAATATAGTTTTTTATAAATAAAATATTACTGGAAATTTTGATTTCCAGTAATATTTTTTTAATATGATAATTTTATATTTTTTTCTTTCCAACCTAAATCAAAAGGCATATTAGAAATATTAAAGGAGTTACTATCTATTAAAGGATAACCATTTGAATCATAACCAGATATTATTGCCTTATGATCAGTAAATAGTGATTTATCAAATCTTATAATATCATTTTTATTAAATTGTTCTGAAACTTTATAATTAGGATTAATTTTTTTTGTATAAGGTAATGAAGTTTCAGTTAAATAAAAATTATAATCATTTAATTCATCATTAAATACATCACTATAATAATCCTTATCAATAATAAAACATTCCTCTCCTAAGTCATTTGTATAACTATAAAGTGTTAAAATATGTGGAATTGTAAATGAAAACTTATTTGAAGCAAATTGCTTATTATGAATATAATTAAAGTTATAGTATTCATCTAAATTTACTATTATTTTATTATTATTTTTAGTTACTTTATTTATAATAACTAATGAATTAATGCTTGTAAAAATTATAGAACGTTCTAAAGACCAATCCCTTAAATAAGCTATCCTTTTAAATTCATAATCTAATGAATATTTAGCATTAGCATCAGAAGTACCATAATAATTATATAATTTATATACATTTCCATTTAAAAAACTATTATTACGCTCATTAAAAGCTGAGCTAATGAATTTAGTAAGCTTTTCTTCATAAACACTAATATTTTCATTTAAGGTTGTATTAGAATTAATATTAAAAATATTAGCACTAGCTGAAACAGCACTTAAAATATTATTTTTAGAAACATAATGACTAGGAGGCACTTTTCCTATGCAATAAAAAAAGTGTGCAAATAGTGCTATTACTAAAAAACAATAAAGTATTAATGAAAGTATATTTTTAGTTTTATTATTTTTATTTAATTGAAACATAAAATCACCCTTTTAAGTAAAATATATTAGATTAAATATAAAAATAAAAAATATGAAATTTATTTTAAAATTAAAAGATAATGGTCTAATTACTAAAATTAACTATTTATAGTATTATCAAGTTTATAAATAATTATTTATTATAATATATAAAAATAATTAGTATAAATTCTCAAAGAATGATAAATGTTAATAAAAATTAAAATTTAAAGCAATTTGTTGAAAAATAGAGAAATATGTATAATAATAATATTAACGATTAATAAAAAATTATAAAAATATTTTAGTTACTGATTAAAATAAAGTAATTTTTTATTTATTTTAGGGGGATAAAAGATGTTAAAAAGAAAATTATCAACATTAATATTAGCTACTACAATAGCAAATATGACAGCAGCACCTATTAATGTGTTTGCAGAAACATTATCTAAAAACAATACTGTGCAAACTAATGAATTATCAGAAAAAAATGAAACAAAAAAAGCTATTGTTAGCAAATTCAGTTTACATGGAAGTGAATTATTACAAAGTTATAATAAAGTTTATAAAATGGATAATTCTAATATTGAATCTATAACTAATAATGGTGGAAGATATGTAAATAGCACTATAGACAAAGCTATAGATGAAAACTTTAAAACTCATTGGGAAACAGGAAAACCTAATAACTCAAATTTTACTAATGAAGTTGTAATTAGTTTAAAAGAAAAAGCTATTTTAAATAGAATTGTTTATGCAGCAAGACCTGATGCAGGTGGAAAGGGATTTGCAGAAGAGTTTGAAATATACGGTTCTAAAGATGATAGCAATAATTTTGAATTAGTAGCTACTGGTGAATATAAAAATTCAACAACAGATGTTGTTGAAATAAAATTTAATCCTACGGAATTCAAAAAAATAAAGTTTGTATTTAAAAAAGCTAATAGGGATTGGGCAAGTGCATCAGAATTTGTGTTCTATAAGGAAGATAAAGTGTCTGAAACTGTAAATAATATTTTTACAGATGGTACAATGACAAAATTAAAAGATCAATATAATAATGAAGAAGCAATAAATAAGCTAGAAGAAGAAGTTAACAATCATCCTTTAAAGGATAAATTATCATATGCTATAGAATTAGCAAAAGAAATTTTAAATGGTAATAAAGATTATTCAGATAGAACATTTACACTGACACAATATGGTGATACACATGCAAAAGCAAGAAATCAATTAAAAATGTCTACTTTTGGTACAGACTTACAATCTACAGGTATAGTGGCAAAACCTGGACAAGTATTTAGAGTTTTTGTTGATGCAGAAGATGGGGCACCACTTCCAACAATTGCATTTACTCAGCAAGAAGGTAGATTTGGTTACTGGAAACAAGAGTATCAATTACAAAAGGGTATGAATGTTATAACAGTACCTGAAATATATAGTGACTCGTGGAGTATGAAATCTACAAAGGGTGGAGCAGTATATTTAATAAACAAATATACACCTGAACAACAAGGAAAAGCCCCAGTTGTACGTATAGAAGGTGGAGAATTCTTCCCATCATTCAAACCAGGAGATGATAAAGAAAAATTCTTAAAATTATTAAAAGAATATAAAGAAAAGCTAGATAAAGATCCTGAAAATACAGTTGATATATATGAATTCAGTACAAAAAGAGTATTATACACAGGAACTGCAAAAGCAGCATATCAAGTATATGTAAATGAAAACGTAGATGTTGAAGAAAGTGTAGATGTTTGGAATAAGAAATTCCAAGAAGCATTTGATTTTGCTGGATTAAAAGATGATACTAGCGATCCAGATAATGATTCTACAAATGTTAGAACAGCAGTAAGGTTAATGCAACCTTATGGTGCAGCTTATGCATATACTGATCATATAGGTATTCAAAGACATATACAAGAAATTGTATTAAGAACTGATGAAAGTAGTATAAACAGTATACTTTGGGGAATGCTTCATGAAGCCGGACACCAAATGGATATAAAGGCAAGAGAGTGGGGCGAAGTTACTAATAATATGTGGGCAAACAATGCTTATATAAAAAATGGATTAAATGATAGAGTACAATACGATAAATTATATAAGTATTTAGCACCAGAGAAATCATTAAAAACGTATGAAGAATTAGATTATTCTGAAAAATTAGGAATGTTCTGGCAGTTACAAATAAAGAAAAATACTTATTGGCCAGAGTTAGAAGCATTATATAGAAAGAGAAAACCTAATCCTAGCACTACACAAGAAAAGCAAGATTTATTTGCTGAATATTCATCAGAAATTATAGGTATGAATCTAAGTAATTATTTTGACAAATATGGATTTAAATTATCAGATGAATGTAAAAATAGATTAAAAGAGAAATATTCAAATGTAGGACAAAAAATATGGTATTTAAATACTAGTGCTATGAATTATGAAGGAAATGGATTTGAAAACAAAGATACTTCTTTAGAAGTTTCATTATCAAAATCAAATTCTGGAATAAAACTAAGCATGAGTATTGCTAGTGAAGCAAAAGATGACTTCCTTGGTTATGAAATAGTGAAAAATGGAAAAGTGATAGGATTTACTACATCTGGAACTTATACAGATTCAGAGGCAACTAATGTAAATGAAAATATAAATTATGAAGTAATACCTTATGCAAAAAATTTATCAACAGGTGATAAAGTACAAATAAATTCATTAACACCAAGCATAAGTATTCAACAAGAAACTATAACATTAAATTTAAATGAAGAATTTAATGCTATGGATTATGTTAAAGGATTTACTCACTCAGGAAGTGACATAACATCAAAAGTTAAATTTGAAAGTAATGTAGATACTACTAAGCATGGAAACTATCAAGTTAAATATACAGTAGAAGATAATGATGTAACTTTTAATAAAATATTAAATGTAAAAGTAGTAAGTGACTATGATTATTTATCAGATTTTGAGTGGAAATCTGTATCAACAGCATGGGGGACTCCAAGAAGAAACTCTAATATACAAGGTAGAGTAAATGGAAATATAAAAACATTTGAAAAAGGTTTTGGAATACATGCTAATGGTAAGATAACTTATGATTTATCAGATAAAGAATATGATACATTTGAGGCATTACTTGGAGTTGATCAATCATCAATACAACCAAATAATAATTCAAGTATCAAATTTAAAATAATAGCAGATGGTAAAGTTTTAGCATCTACAGATGTTTTAGGATATTATGACAACATGGCTTGTGTAAATGTTCCTGTATCAGGTGTTAAAGAGCTTGTAATTGAAGTTTCTGATGCTGAAAATGGAAACACAGCAGACCATGGACTAATAGCTAATCCAAAATTAACTACAAATAATGCTAAACCAAAAATTATAGCAGAAAATAAAAACTTAAAACTTGGACAAGATTTCAATCCAAGAGAAGGTGTTGAAGCAATTGATGTGGAAGATGGAAATTTAACATCAAAAATTGAAATTGAATCAAATAGTTTTGAAAAAGATAAAATAGGAAAATTTGAAGTTGTATATAAAGTAACTGATAAAGATAACAATGTAACACGTAAAAAAATATATGTTACAGTATCTGAAGATTATACAGTTACAAAATCTAAGTATGGGCAGTTCTCAAATTTAGATGGATATAACGAAGAGTTTAAATTACCTATAGTATCTGCACAAAATAATGCAGGAAATTACGGAAACAGTGTAATAGGCAATGCAATAGATGGAAAAATAAATACTCATTGGGAGACAAACTCTCCAAATAATAGTTCATTTAAAAATGAAGTAACATTTGATTTAGGTGAAGTTCAAGAAATAAGCAAGATGGCATATGCATCAAGACGTGACGGAAATAACAAAGGTTTTGCTACTGAATTTGAAATATATGTATCAGAAAGTGAATCAGGAGATGATTTCTATTTAGCAGGACAAGGGGCATATTCTGGAGCAATAAGCGATACTGTTGAATTTAATATGAGCAAAGTAAATGCAAGAAGAGTGAAATTTAAATTTGTAAAAGCAAGTGGAGAATGGGCAAGCTTCGGTGAAGTGGCATTTTATAAAGAAGATAAATTAGCAGATAAAATGGCTGGTTTATTTACAGATGAAAATAAAACAGAAGTAGCACAAAGCTATAATACTTTAGAAAAATTAGAAGCTTTAAGAGAAGAAGTTAAAAATCATCCAGCATATGAATTATTCAAAGTTGAATTGGATAACGCTGAAAAAATAATAAAAGCTAAATTCCCAACTTTAACATTTGAAGAATTTACAATGATTGAGAAAAATACTGAATTAAATTTAATGGATGGAGTAGTTGCAAGTGATCAAGAAGATGGCAACATAACTTCAAATATAGTAGTAAATGATGGTGGATTTTCACCAAACAAAGTAGGAACATACAAAGTAACATACACAGTAACTGATAGTGATTCAAATATAACTACAAAGGAAAGAACAATAGTAGTTTATGGTCAAAGCAAATATTTATCAGATATGAATTGGGAGTCAGCTACAACTGGATGGAGAAGTGTTGTTAAAGATATGGCAGTTGGCTCAACTAATAAGATTAAACTTAACGTAGATGGAACTGTTAAAACTTTTGATAAAGGTATTGGTGCTGCAACAAATGCTAAAATAGTATATAATTTAGATGGAAATTACAACTATTTTACAACATATGTGGGAACAGATAAAAACTATAACTTAGGAAGTACAACAATAAGATTTAGAATACTTGCTGATGGAAAAGAAGTTTATACTTCTGATGTAATAAAAACAAATACTCCTGCAGAATATGTAAGATTAGATGTTACAGGAGTTAAAGAACTTACTTTAATTGCTGATGATGTAGATGGAAACTTAGTAGGAGATTTTGCATCTTGGGCAGATACTAAATTATATAAAAATTATTCAAAACCAGTAATAGAAGGTAAAGATTTAGCAGTATTTAATGTAAATGAGGAAGTAG
>OJMJ01000071.1_pt1 | contig 46023 bp, 45 predicted proteins | sample 1597181 | NCBI WGS metagenome assembly OJMJ01 (sample SAMEA2452126, study PRJEB22498) | human gut metagenome | biome: human feces; feature: human gut; material: feces | place: Australia | collected 2012
GTTATGAGTTCATTTAAATCAATTAATAGTACGCAAGCTGAAAATTTAATTAAGAGTTGTGAAGATTTAATTATTATAGATGTTAGAAGATATAATGAATATAAAGAAAGTAAAATACCTAATGCAATAAATATACCAGTTGAAGAATTAGAATGGGAAATTGAAGATTTAAAAGAAAGCATAGATAAGCCTATATTAGTTTATTGTAAGGCTGGTCATAAGAGTGCATTAGCATGTCAGATGCTAGAAGAAGAGGGATTTAGTAATTTATATAATCTAGGACAAGGAGTCCTTGGTTATAAAGGTATATTAGAATAGTATTAACGTATTTAAAATAGTAGATATTTATTATTTATTGTTTTAAATACGTTTTTTGTTTAGTATTTCAATAAGATATTATATAATTGTGTATAGGATATCATAAAAATAAAAGTGATTAGGGGAGATGAAAATGTTATATACATTAGAAAATGAAAAAGTTAAAATTACTGTTAGTAATCAAGGAGCTGAACTTCATAATATTACATCAAAAGCTGATGGAACTGAATATTTATGGAGTGGAAACAATAAATATTGGAGTTATCATGCGCCAGTATTGTTCCCGATAGTTGGAAAGGTTAAAGATGGAACTTATAGAGTTGATGGAAAAGAGTATAATTTACCACAACATGGATTGGCTAGATTAAAGGAATTTGAGATGATTGAAAAAACTGATAATAAGATTAGTTTTGAATTAGTTTATTCTGAAGAAACATTAAAGGTATATCCATATAAGTTTTCATTAAAAATTACTTATACGTTAGTAGAAAATGGCGTTATAACAGCATATACAGTAGAAAATAGGGATGATAAGCAGATTTGTTTTTCAATAGGGGCTCATCCAGCATTTATGTGTCCGATGATGGCAGGAGAAATAATAGAAGATTATTACTTTGAATTTAATGAAAAAGAAAATTGTGATATTATGCTTATAACTAAGGATGGTTATATAAGTAGAGAAAGAAAAGAATATTTTAATGATAATAATATAATTCCATTGAGCTTTGATACATTTAAAGATGATGCTTTAGTTTTTGATAGTTTAAAATCTACAAAAATAAGTTTAAAATCAGTTAATCACAATAAGGAATTAACTATGGATTTTACAGGATTCCCTTATATGGGGTTATGGACAAAAGCTACAGGAGCACCTTTTGTATGTATAGAGCCTTGGTATGGACATGCTGATTTTGAAGATTTTAACGGAGAGTTAAAAGATAAGGCTGGTATTGAAAAATTAGAAGTTGGAGAAGTATTTAATGCTTCATATACAGTTACAGTAAAATAATATTTAATTATACAAAAAAAAGCAGATAATAATCATTATAGAAATTATTTGCCTTCTTTTTATATTATTTAGTAGTATCATTTTTATATTCAATAATTGCGGAATAAAGAGCCTTAGCACAATTTAATTGACCAGAAGAAGAAGAAAGAAATTTTTCATCAGAAGAATTACTTAAAAAACCTAACTCAATTAAAGAAGAAGTATTTTCATTTAACTCTAAAACTGCTAATTCTTCTCCAGAAACATAAGAACGTACTCCTCTATTAGTAGTATAATTTAAATCAATTAATGACTGTTGAAGATATTTAGAAAGGTTTAAGCTTTCATTATCTTTAGGATTATACCATGTTTCAACTCCACGTATTTCTTTAGAATCAGCACTATAGTTACAATGAATAGAAATAAAAATGTCAGCATTACTTATATTAGAAATTTTAATTCTTTCTTTTAAACTATCATTTGCTGTTTTTACCCAATCTATTTTATCACTTGAACGTGTATAAATTACTTTAAAATTATCATCATTTTGAAGTAATTCACCAAGTTTTAAGGAAATAGCTAGTGCAATATCCTTTTCTGCGGTTCCATTTGCATTTATAGCTCCATAATCCCAATCACCATGACCAGGATCTATACAAACTACATATTTAGATGTTTCTTCTACTTTAGGAATTGCAAGATTAAATGTAGCATGAGTGGCAGTTTTATTTGATATAATAATATTAATAATGATAATAACTATAAATAAAATTATGGTTGTAAAAATACACTTTATTATTCGTTTACGTTTCTTTTTTCGAATATAAAGCATTTTCCTTTTGCTATCTAAGTTAAATGAATTTTTATATATATAAATCACCTCTCAGACAATAAATAATAACTATATAATAAGTATAATATAATTGGTAAAATATGTAAATTGACTTTGGGTAAAAAAATATTATAATATTGATGGAACATTTTAATATATATGTTAGTCTAATTAATAAACAAAAGAAACTTATATAGTGAGGTTAATAAAAATGAAAAAAATATTAGTAAGCACATTAATTGCAATAATGGTAGGAGCTACTTTAACTGGATGTGGAAATAGTGGGAATGGAAATAATAGCATTCAACAAGGGCAACAAACTTCATTATCAGCAAAAGAAATTGTAGAAAAGTTAGGTGAAGAAGAGTTATTTATGATGCCAATGATGGTAGAAGATGAAATGGCTCAAGAGGTATACAATTTAAATTTAGATGATGTAGTAGATTATGGAATATTAGTACCAGGAATAACAGCACAACAAGATGAAATTATAGTAGTTAAAGCTAAAGAAGGAAAAGTAGATGCTGTAAAAGCTTCATTAGAAGAACATCTTAAAGATTTATTATCTCAGCGTTTATATCCTACATATATGGAAGCAGCTGAGGAAGCTAAAGTTGAAGTAAATGGTGATTTAGTTTCTTTATTTATTTTAGATAGTGAAATTAAAGAAAGTGTAGAAGAGCAATATTATAAATTAATTAAAAAATAAATTAATATAAAGAGTTAAAAGAGTATATTATTTAAAGATATGTTTATAAAAATAATATACTCTTTAATTTTTATTTTACCATTCACCAGGATATGCAATAAGGTATAATGATACTGTTTGAACACCCCAGTTAATACATTCATCTTCAGAATTTAAAAATAAATCAATTCTATTTCCCTTAATTAATCCACCTGTATCGGATGCAATAGCTAAGCCATAGCCAGGTATATAAACTTTTGAGCCTAATGGAATTATAGAAGGATCTACAGCAATGGTACTAATACCATCAGGATCACGTACAGGAGTAGTACCCATATATGTAATTGTATCACCTGCATAAGCAGTACTCATCATTGTATAAACTTCTTTATAATTGTTAGTTGGATTAGATTCAATTTTTATATTATCAGAATTAGTAGTTGATAATGCATCATCAACTTTTTTTTCTTCAATATTTTTATTATGAATATTTAAATCATTAATAATAGTTTCAGATTTAGATTTAAAATCAATGTTAATAGAATTATCAATATTATTTATATTAACAGCATAAATATGATTATTAAAGTCATAAATATTAGTATTTAAATCTTTTTTTTCTAAATAACTTGCATTAACAGCTTCAGAATTTATATTATTTAAAACACTTGCTTGTGCATAAATTCCATTTATGCTAAGTAGTGATATAGCAAGTGAAGTTGTTAAAGCTATAATCTTTTTAAACAGAAAATACACCTCCAAAATTATGCGTTTAATTTTTTCGTCATGCATAACTAGGTTATACTATATCCATAAAAACATGTCAAATTCATATGGAGTATAATGGGAAAGAAAAAAATTACAAATTTTATATGGTTAAATAAGGATAAAGTATTCTAGCACTTTAAATTAAAGGACTTAAAGCATATTAATTATAAAAAGTCAATAAAAATTTAAAGGCAAATTTAAACTTTTATACCTTTAATTTAATAAAAATAAAAAGAATAAAAATTTTAATATATATAAATAATTTTAAAAATAAATATATAGATAAAAAAGTAAGAGAGTTATATAGAATATTAAGTGAAAAAATATGGTATAATTTATAATATATAGTTATTTTAAAATATAAAGGGGAGAAATATGGCTGTTATAACTTATAGGTGTCCAAATTGTGGAGCAGAAATTAAATTTGATCCTACCTTACAAAAGGGAAAATGTGACTTTTGCATGAGTGAATTTACTGTTGCAGATATAGAGCATTTAAATAATGGTAATAATGAACATATAACAAATGAAAACTTAGATAAAGAATATAATAATGAGTGGAATAATATTAAAGAAAATACTTCATATTATTCATGTCCTAGATGTGGGGCAGAAATAATTTGTGATAAAAATACAACTGCCACATTTTGTTGTTACTGTCATGGTCCAATAGTATTAAATGATAAGTTTAACGGAGATTTTAAACCATCAAAGGTTATACCATTTAAGATAAACAAAGAAACAGCAATTAATAATTTTTTAAAATGGAGTAGTAAAAAATGGTTTTTACCTAAAGAGTTTTCATCATATAAACAATTGGAAAAGATTACAGGAATATATATTCCATTTTGGCTAGTTAATTCAAATGTAACAGGGGAAATGAGTGCAAGATGTAAAAGAATAAATACATGGGTAAGTGGTGATTACAGATATACAAAAACAGATGTATATAATGTATATAGGGAAGTTAATTTAAATTTTAATAATGTTCCTCATAATGCTTCAAGCAAAATGGATGATGATGTTATGGAAAGTATTGAACCATATAATTCAAGTGAACTAAAAGACTTTTCTATAGCATATTTACCAGGCTTTTTTTCAGAAAAATATGATAAGGGTAAAGAAGAGGTCTTGCCTTTAATTGAAAATAAGATAAGAAAAGGTACAAATGAAATATTAAGAAACTCTATAGGCGGATATTCTACAGTTGAAGTTGTAGGAACACGTGAAAATTTTAATAAAACCTCTTGTAATTATACATTAATGCCAGTATGGATGATTACATATAGCTCAGGAAATAATAATTATATTTTTGCATTAAATGGTCAAACTGGAAAGGTATTTGGTTCATTACCAGTATCAAAAGGTAAAATAGCTATATTATTTATATTAGTGTTTATATTAGTATTTTTAGGTGTATTAGTAGGAGGCATGTTTATATGAAGAGTATGGTAAAGAAAATAATACCTTTTATTAGTTCAATTATTATATCATTAATATTTACAATTACTATAAATGCAGATTTAAATTTTGTTGTGGATGATGCTAACTTATTATCATTGCAAGAGAAAACAAAATTAAGAATTGATTTAGAAAATTTTAAAAATGAATATAATATGGATGCTGTTATAGTGACATCTAATAATTTAAATGGAAAAAGTCAACAAGATTATGCTGATGATTATTTTGATTATAATGGATATGGTGTTGGAAAAGAAAAAAGTGGATTGTTATTACTAATAGATATGGAAAACAGAAATATATGGATATCTACATCAGGTGAAGCAATAAAATATTTTACTGATAATAGAATAGACAATATAGTTGAAGATATAACTTCGTATTTAAAGAATGGAGATTATTTTGGTGGTTGTAATGTATTTATAAATGATATAAATAATTATGTAAAAGAAGGAATACCAACAAATAAATATGTTAAAGGTAAACCTACTAAAAATATTGTTTTTATTGGATTAGCAGCAGGAGCCATAGTAGCTTCTAGTGTATGCTTTTTAGTTGTTAATTCATATAAAAATTCAAAATCTGTATCAGCAGTTAATTATGCAGATAGAAATTCAATAGTTTTTACTCGTAAAAAAGATAGGTTTATTAATACTTATACAACAAGAACTAAAATAGAGAGAAATAATAATAATAATAATAATTTAGGTGGAACAATCTCAACTCATACATCAAGTAGTGGAAATACACATGGTGGGGGTGGAGGAAGCTTTTAAAATAAATTAAAAGTAAGATTATATAAAGAGAAGAAGGATTGGTTTAACTAATTTTTAAGTCTTTTATATAATCTTATTTTTTATTGTGAAATAATAATGAAAAAAACTTAGATAAATTGATAAATAAATATAAATAAACTATACTAAGGTTATAAAAATTACAGTATATTAAAGGAGTGATTATTTGTTTGGTTATGTAACTCCACTTAAGCCAGAACTTAAAATTAGGGAATATGAAATGTTTAAAAGTTATTATTGTGGTGTATGCATGCATATTAAAGAGTATTTTGGAAATATTCCAAGGCTAACTTTAAACTATGATATGGCATTTTTAGGAGTATTATTAGATGCGTTACATAATGAATCACCAAGTATTAATTTTAAAAGATGTATAGCACATCCATTAAATAAAAAACCAATGATACTTAACAATAAAGCATTAGAATATGCTGCAGCAATGAATGTTTCATTAGTATATTATAAGTTTATTGATGATGTTAATGATGATAAAGACATAAAAAGTAAAATGAAAATCTTAGTATTAGAACCCTATAAAAGAAAGTTTAACAGAAATGTTACTAATATTAATGATATAATAGAAGAAAATTTAAAGTTGCTATCAGAATTAGAGGAAAATAAGAATTTTACTTCTATAGATGAAATAGCAAATCCATTTAGTTTAATAGTTGCAAAAATTTTAGAATTATATCCAGAAACTTTTGAAGGGGATTGTCAAGATATTAGATATGAACTTTATGATTTAGGATATGCATTAGGAAAGTGGATTTATTTAATAGACGCATTGGATGATTTAAAAGAAGATATGGAAAAGAAAAAATTTAATCCTATTAACTTTTTATATAATAAGGAAAATAAATCATATGATGATTTTATAAAAGAAATTAAACCAAGAATTGAATTTACTATATTAAATTGTGGATATAATTGCAAGGAGTCATTAGAAAAGCTACCTTTAAAGAGAAATAAGGAAATACTTCAAAATATAATTAATCTTGGTATGATGGATAAATATGAAAAAGTAATAAATAGTTGTAACTGCAAGGATAAGAAGAAAAGAATAGATAGATAATATAAAAAATAATAAGATAAAAAGGAGTGTTAAAAATGAATCCATATGAGGTATTAGGGGTTAAGCCAGGAGCTTCTCAAGAGGAAATAAAATCAGCATATAGAAAGTTAGTAAAGCAATATCATCCAGATCAATATGGTGATAATCCACTTAAAAATTTGGCAGAGGAAAAGCTTGCTGAAATAAATAAAGCATATGATATGATAAAAAATAATAATGAAGGAAATTCTACATATAATTCATCATCTAATGGATATAATGAAAGTTATAATTCTTATGGTAATAATTCTGTAATTTATGCTGAAATTAGAGGATTAATACAAAATAGAAATATAAGTTTGGCAGAAAGAAAATTAAATGAAATAAGAGATAGAAATGCGGAGTGGTATTATTTATATGGAAGAATAATGTTAGCCAAGGGATGGTTTGAATCTGCTTACAATAATATTCAAAGGGCATGTAAAATGGATCCAAATAATTTTGAATATAGGCAAACACTAAATCAACTAAAAGAAAGAAGCAATTCATATAGTCAAACATATAGAACATCTAATGGAAATATGAATGCATGTGATTGTTGTATGCAATTATGGTGCTTAGATTCATTATGTGAATGCTTTGGTGGAGATTTAATAGGATGCTGTTAGGGAATTAATAGTTAGGAGTTAAGGATGAAAGCTTAAATCAGTGACAAGTGGCAAGGGAGAAGTGGAGAGTGACAAGTAGCCAGTGGCAAGTGGAAAGTTAAGGAAAAAAATTCAGCTTTAGCTGAATTCTAAAAAATATATTTTAAGGGGCTGTCGCACTAAAGTTTTTATACACAATATATTGTTTTAAAAAATAAAAATAAATACTATATATTATAGTATTTATTCTTAATGCGACAACCTCATCCATAAATTATCACTTGTCACTTCAAACTTGAAATTTGAAACTATAAAAGTATTTTCAAGAAATTCCCTAAGGAATTTCAACATTAACTACAAACTACCTAAAGGGGGGTATTTTTATGAATGCAAGGGATATGGCTCTTGGAGGAGTATTGGTTGCATTAACTAGTATAATTTTATATATGACTTCTGTTATACCTACAAGCACATTAACAATTTTAACTATTGCTTCAGCATTAATACCAATATGTATAATAAGAAGTAATGTTAAAACAGCAATATTTGTTTATTTTGCATCAAGCCTAATTTCATTTTTCTTAGTTAAAATTAACATATCATTATTATATTTTATTTTCTTTGGAGTATTTGGAATAATTAAGTTTCTTATAGAAAGATTAAGAAATGGAAGGGTAGAAATGATATTAAAACTAATATTTTTTAATATTTCATTTTTTATTGGATTTATAGTAATGGAAAATATATTAGGATTAAATATAATTGCAGGATTAAAAGAAGTTATTTTTAATGTTTTTAATATTTCATCAAAAAATATAGCAACTATTTTACTATGGCTAATAGCACAGCCTGTATTTTTGATTTATGATTATGCAATGACACTTATAATTACATTTTACATGGAAAAAATTCATGGAAGATAATTATTAAAAATATGAAAAAGGGAACTACCTAATGGGAGGGTACTGAAAAACATTAAGTTTTTCAGTGTCCTCGCCTAATGGCAGCTACTTTTTATATGTCTAAAAGATTCTTTTTATAAGAAGAATACATATTTCTTAATAAACTCATTTTATATTCTAATTCTAAATATAAATCTGAAGCTAATTCTAAGTTGTTTTCTGTAATTGCATCTTTAAGTCTTGTGAAAAGAGACTTTGTAGAATTGGTATCCTTCATTATATATAATCTTAATTCATGAATTTTCATCCAATTAGTTAAATCTAAATCTAGTGCTTTATTTGCATCATGAAGGCATTTACAAGATCTTATTTCAGAAGTGAATTTATTAACTATTCTATGAGAAATTTCCATTTTCCATCTAGTAATAGTTGCTATTCTAAAACTATTAATAAGCTGATCAGTCAATACTCCATTTCTTTTTAAGACTTTTACCTTTTCAGGATATCTATCTAAAGCAGTAATATTTTCATATATTGTTGCAGGTGCCTTGCTGAAATATTTATTTCTTTCTTCTTCAGTGAAATCTTCAAATACATCTTCTTCAGCTCTATATTTTCTATTCTTTTCTAGATAATCTGCATCTTCACCATATTCTTTAGATAGTTCTGCTAAAAGTTCATCTTCTGTTTTTTTATTATTAACTGCATAAAGAATACCATCAAGCATTGCCATATAACATACTGCAATAGTTATATATGCATTTGAATGTGGATTTGGTGAACGAAGTTCAAATCTTGTAGCAAGGGGATTTGATAAGTCTCTAATTAAACCAACTAATATAGATCTATTTCTTGATGGATTACTAGGTGATAATCCAAGAGAAGTAACTATACAAACAGGTGCTTCAAATCCAGGCTTTAATCTTTTTAATGAGTTATTAGTTGAAGATATAAATGGATTCATAACTTCATAGTTTTTAAGTAATCCCATAAGAGAACCATATCCTAAGATACTTAAGAAATGTTCTTTATTTGTATGGAAGAGGTTTATTCTTTTACCGTTTTTAAGCTTTAAGCTAATTCCTAAATGAACGTGCATACCAGAACCAGCAACACCATCAAGTGGTTTAGCCATAAATGTAACATCTAAACCGTGCCTTCTATAAGTTTCTTGAACTAATATTTTTATAAATAGTTCATTATCAGCAGCTTGAATAGCATCAGAATATTTCCAGTCAACTTCTATTTGCTCCATTACATGATTAAAGTTACCAGAAGCATCTAATTTAGCTTTAACTCCACCAACTTCTTTATGACCCATTTCAGGTTCAAATCCATAGGCCTCCATTAATAGTAATGTTTCTTCTAGGGCTGTACGAACTTTTCCTTTAGTTCTTGTCCAATATTGTTCATGAAGAACTTGGGAAGTAGATAATTCTTCTATTTCAGCATCACTATTTGGTGTTTTAACCCAAAACTCTAATTCTGTAGCTGATGTAATGATTATTTCTTTTATATCATCTTTTTTTATATTATAGTTGCTTAATATTTCTGGATTTGTATCAAAGATATTCCATAAAGTTTCTTTAAAAGTATTAACTGCATTACGTAATATATTTCTTGAATCAACAGGTTTATTATCGTGATATAAGAAACAAGGTATTCTTAATGTACCAATAGGTTTATTTGTTATAGAATCTATAAAATCGTAGTTATAGTCAACAAACCATTTACTATCTAAATCAGTTATCATATCAACTTTAGCATTATTTAATGTTGCAATTCCAGGAAGTACAACTGATGATCCATCTGTTTGAACTGCAACTCCATGAAGGAAAGAGTCAATATCCTCTAAAAATAAGTTTACAGGAATTTTTTCATCTGTATCATTTCCAGAAAGATCAATACCAACAAATGAAACAAATTTAATTTCTGGATGATTAGATAATATTTCTATTATCTGGTCTTTTGTATGATTTTCCTTTGGTATAGTATAAAGTAAATTATCAATCATAAGCCTAATTTTACAATAATTAATATATTGTAAAATATATTCACATCCTTTCTTTTTTAGTCGAATAATATTTTGGATATTAAAAATAATATTCGTAAAGTCTTTATAGAAATTTTATTATAATTTAAATAAATATGTCAATAGGGTTTTATTTTTATATTGTAATAAAATTTTAAATTTCTTATAATTAATCAACTTTTACAAATTATAACATAAAATTTGAGTATTTACTTATATTTATGTTTAAAATTATACAATTTGGTTAAAATAAGTATAATTAATTGTAAGATATATAATAATGAGGTGAAGATATGAATAAGGTTTTATGTCCTAATTGTGGTGAAGTTATTTTTGAAAATCCAGAATGTGAAGCTAATGGGATCATTACATGTGATAAGTGTAATAATAAAATAAAATGGGAATGTAATGGGAAAAATACAATAACTAAATTATATACATAAAAATTAGTTTTCTTTATATAGAGAAATTTATATAAAGAAAACTTTTTTTATATAAGGGCAGTTATCAAAGAATAAAAATTTTGAAGTTGTAAAGATAAAGGTATTAATATTTAAAGCTAGAAAATTTATACCATGAAGTAGAGTTGGATATAGACATAGCATCATAAAAGCATATTAATTGAAAAAATATCATAAAATAATATGTATAATAAAATATTATTTTATAAATTATTAATAGGTAAAGGGTAAAGTTTAATAATGGGGTGAAAAAGTGAGTAAATATTTCAATTTAAAAAGTCAAAAGATTCAAGGTAGCATAATTACTATTTTAGTAATAATAGAAATATTAATTGTTTGTAAAATATTCTTTTTAAATTATAGTGATTTATTTACAAGGAATGGAATATTTTTAGTTGTACTAGGATTTTTAATTACAGTATTAAAAAATGATAAAGTAAAATTAGGACAAACTATAATTGAAGGTGGATTGTTTATAATGATTTTAAGTTGTTTTATATAAAATATGTAAAATGCACACTTTTAAGTGTGCATTAATTGCTTTTGTTTAAAGATGCATAAGTATCATACCATTTATTAAATAAAACTCTTATAGAAGCAGCAATAGGAACAGCAAGTAACATACCTAATAAACCACCTATTTTACCTCCTATTAAAATAGCCATAATAGTAAACACAGGATGAAGCCCTACACTTTGCCCAACTATTTTAGGTGCTAATAAGTGGTTATCGATTTGTTGAACTATAAGCATTGCTATAATTGCATAAACTACTTTTATGGGAGCCCCACTTAATAATCCTATTATGGCAGCTAGTATAGTACCAACTAATGGCCCTACATAAGGAATCATATTACATATACCAGCAATAATACCTATAATAATTGAATAATCTATTCTAACAATAGCTAATGCAATTGCAGATAAAACACCAACACAAAAGCCTTCTAATAATTGACCACGAATAAATTTTGAAAATGAATCAATTACAATTGCAAAGATGTCAGAAATTTTTTTACCAGTAGATGTATTTCTAAAAATTAAATAATAAATTTTTTTCCACAAGTTAATAAAGTATTCATAATCACTTAAAATATATATGCTTATAATAAAAGCAATAAAAAATGTTGCTATACCACTTCCAATAGACAGTATATTAGAGCTCATCACTCCAAGATTGTTAATTATATATTTTTGAAAGCCGTTTAAAATTTGAATTATATATGGTTCAAGTGAATTAATAAATGGAATATTTAAATCCCTTAAAGTAGATTTTATTGATGATGTATTAAGAGAATTAGAATTTAGATAAGAAGAAATATCAGTTATTATCTTACTTAGTGTTGTACTTTTTGAAATTTGTCCTCCTATCATAAAGTAAATTCCCCAAATTATAGATAAAATTATACTAATAATAAGAATATAAGAAATTAAAATTGAAATAATTCTTCGAGTTCCTTGTTTTTTTACCTTTAAAAATTTATTTTCTCTTAAAAAGTTTTCAAATATTTTCATTAAAGGAAAAAGTAAATAAGCAATTATTATAGCAATAAGTAATGGTTTTATTAAATTAAATCCTGAACTAATAAAAGAAAATATAGTAGTAAATATTATTCCAATGTTAGTAAGGATTATTAATGCTAAAAATATTGCTATAGCTGTTAAAGTAACATATATAGAGTATTTTAGTAATTTTTTATCAAAGTGTATTTTCATGATTTCCCACCTTTCAATAATAAATATTAAAATATATATAAATTATAGTATAACATAAATGGTTAAGGTTTAAGATAGCAATAAAATATTCTAATTATATAAATTATTAATTTTAAATAAACTATATATTAACAAAAAATATATAGGAATATTTTTGATATTAAATATATATAATATAAACAATATAAAAACTTAATATTAAAAAATGGATATTGAGTTATTTTTAGGAGGAGTTAAATATGGAAAATATCTATTCACAAATTGACATTAATGCATATGTTGCAAGATATATTGACGAAAATGGATGTAGCTTAAATCAGGCTTGCGAAGAGCTTGAAATAGATCCTTCAAAGGTATTTTCAGTATCAACTGATTATGATGAAGATGAATTACAATAGTATAGAAAGGGAATAAAAGGAGGCTATATTTAAAGTATAGCCTCTATGATAACGTATAATATAATTTTATTATACTTTTTTTCTAAATGAAAGGAATTTATAAAAAATAAAAAAAGCATATACTGACTTTTGATTTATTATATTTTAGTGAAATTTTTCAATGATATATCAAATGCTTTAACAGAATGAGTTAATTCTCCAGAAGAAATAAAATCAACACCAGATAATGCATAACTTCTAATAGTATCTAAAGTTATGTTTCCAGAACATTCAGTAATAGCTCTTCCAGCAATTAATTTTACCATTTCTTTAGCTTGATTTGGAGTCATATTATCAAGCATTATAATATCAGCACCAGCTTCAATAGCTTCTAATATTTGTTCTTTATATTCAGTTTCAACCTCTATTTTTCTAACAAAAGAAGAATTTTCTTTTGCTAATTTAATGGCATTTTTAATACTTCCTGCATAACCAATGTGATTATCTTTAATTAATATTCCATCAGATAAGGAAAAACGATGATTATGGCCACCACCAATTTTAACAGCATATTTTTCTAATATTCTTAAATTAGCAGTAGTTTTTCTTGTATCTAAAAGTTTAGTATTAAGTCCTTCAAGTTTTTTTACATATTTATTAGTTAAAGTTGCAATTCCGCTCATTTTTTGAAGTAAGTTTAAAGCAACTCTTTCACCCATTAAAATATTAAGGGCATCTCCATAAAGTTCACCAATAATATCTCCTTTAGTAACACTAGAACCTTCATTAATAAAGGATTTAAAGGTAACATCACCAAGGATAGTAAAGACTCTTTCAAATACAGGTAATCCACATATAATACCATCTTCTTTAGCAATTAATGAAGCTTTGGCTTTAGAGCCATTTGTAACAATAGAAGAAGCCGTTATATCTCCATAAGGAATATCTTCTTTTAATGCATCATTTATTATTTTATCAACAATTAAATAGTTTAGCATATCTGTTATCCACCTTTTCTTTCAAAAATTTTATTAATTCTTCATATGAATCTAAGGCATATGATTTTGGTTCTTTAATAATTTCTTTAAATGAAATTTCATTAATTTTTGAATTAATATTTTCAGCTGCTTGTTTTCCAAATACTAATGCTTCAAGCAAGGAATTACTTGCAAGTCTATTACTTCCATGGACACCTGTACAGCTAACTTCACCAACAGCATAAAGGTTATTCATAGATGTTTTTGAAAATAAATCTACCTTAATCCCACCCATACAATAATGATGCGCAGGGGCTATTGGTAATAAGTCTTTATCCATTTCATACCCTCTTTTTAAACATTCATTGTATAAAAAAGGAAATCTATCTATTAAAAAATCTTTTGATTTTTTTGTCATATCAAGATAAACATAAGGTTTATTAGGAGTAGATTCTATTTCTTTTAATATTGCAGATGATACAATATCCCTAGGAAGCAAAGAGTCAATAAATTGTTCTTTATTTTGGTTTAAAATTATTCCACCTTCACCACGAAGAGATTCAGATAAAAGTAGTTTCTTTCCTTTAACTTTAGGTTCATATAAAACAGTAGGATGTAGTTGTAAATATTCCATATCTTTAATAGAAATATTATTTTTTAAACTTATATTTAACCCATCTCCAGTTAGATATTCAACATTAGTAGTTGATGTAAATATGCCTCCAATACCACCAGTTGCTAAAATAGTAAACTTACTATTTATACTATAAGTTTTAGAAGAATTTTTTAAAATTCCTCCATAACAAATATTATCTTCACAAATTAAATCTATTAAAGTTGTATTTTCAAGCATGGTTACATTGTTTTTTTGAGCTACCTTATCTAATAAGGTTTCAGTAACCGCTTTTCCTGTTTCATCTTTAACATGTATTATTCTAAATTCGCCATGTCCACCTTCACGAGTATAATTTAATTTATCATTTGTTTTATCAAAAGGAACTCCAAGTTTAACTAAATTATTAATATTTTCAATTGAATTTTTTATTAATAACTTAACAGCTTCAGGATTATTGTTATAATTTCCAGCCTTCATAGTATCATTAAAATAATTTTCTTCATCAAAAAAGCCAAGAGAAGTAGAAATACCACCTTGAGCAAGATAACTATTACAATCTTTAAAGCTATTTTTAGTAATCATTAATATCCTAATATCATCTCTTAAATTAAGTGCAGTATAAAGGCCTGCAATTCCTGTACCAACTATTAAAACATCATAATTCATAATGTTACACAGATAGAAGATGCATATTTTCTAAAGCTTTATGTGCTTTAAATCTAAGCTCTTCGTCAATATTAACTTCAAATTCTTCATTTTTTAAACAATTATATAAGTCATTAAGAGATATTTTTTTCATATTAGGACAAATCATTCCTGTTTTTGTTGGAATAAAAGTTTTATTGGGGCTCTTTAATTTCATTTCATAAAAAACTCCTTCTTCTGTTACAACTATAAATCCATTTGCATTAGAAGAAGCGCTATAATTAATAAGTTCAGATGTACTTCCAATATAATCTGCTAAATTACGAACAGATTTATTACATTCTGGATGAACTAAAACAGGATAATCAGGGTATTTTTCCTTTAATTCGAGAATTTCATCCTTTTCTATTCTTTCATGAGTAGGACAAAAACCAGGATATAAAGTAAAGTTTTTATTTGGAATTTGTTCAGATAAGTAACTTCCTAAGTTTCTATCCGGTAAGAAAATTACTTCATCAGTATCTAAATTATTTAATATATTAATTGCAGATGATGATGTTACACATACATCTGATAAAGCTTTTATATCTAAATTTGAATTAATATAACTTACAACCTTAGCATTAGGATGCTTGTCTTTTAATTCTTGAAGCCTATCTACTAAAGCCATATCTGCCATTGGGCATGTTGTATTATTTGATGGAATAAGTATTTTTTTATTAGGTGAAAGAATTTTAGCACTTTCAGCCATAAATTTTACTCCACAAAAAATTATTACATCTTTATCACTTTCCATTGCTTTTTTACTTAAAAAATAAGAATCACCAACTATATCAGCAATTTCTTGAATTTCATCACGTTGATAAAGATGAGCAACTATTAATGCATTTTTTTCTTTTTTTAATTTTAATATTTTTTCTTTTAAGTTCATTTTCACACTTCCTTTTTTGTATATTACAGGTGTATATACATTAGATTAACATAAAAATACATAACTTTCAATACATGGTAAATGTGAGAGGTGATTTTGCAATAAGATTGTACATATTTAAAATAAATATCGTATTATAATATGAATATTATTTTGGAGGATTAATATATATGGAGAAAAACATTACTTTAAGTTTGTGTATGATAGTTAAGGACGAGGAAAAAACATTGGCAAGATGTTTAAATTCGGTAAAATCATTTATAGATGAAATTATAATAGTAGATACTGGATCTAAGGATAAGACAAAAGAAATTGCAAAAAGTTTTAATGCACAAATATATGATTTTAAATGGATAAGTGACTTTTCAGCAGCAAGAAATTTTTCTTTTAGCAAAGCTACTAGCGATTATATATTATGGTTAGATGGTGATGATTTTATAGATGATGAAAACATTAGTAAGATAGAGAACTTATTAAAAAGTTTAGATACTAAATATGATTATGTAAGTGGACAATATATATTATCAAGAAATGAAGAAGGAGGAGTGAATTCAGTTTTAAGGAGAAATAGAATTGTTAAAAGAACAAGAAATTTTAAATGGATAGGAAAAGTGCATGAATATTTAGAAGTATATGGACAAGGATTTAATGGAGACTTTGCAATAGAGCATGGAAAAGTTAAAGTTCATACAGATAGAAATTTTAGGATATTTAAAAAAATGGAAAATGAAGGCGTAGAATTTTCTCCAAGGGATATGTATTATTATGCAAATGAGTTAATGGATAATGGACAATATGCTAAAGCAATTGATGAGTATAAAAGATTTATTGCAACTAAACAGGGATGGATAGAAGATGTAAAGGGAGCATATTTTAGAATTATAAATTGTTATAAAATATTAAATAAAACAGAAAATATACTAGATATTGTTTTTGAGGCATTTAAAATAGATGTACCAATGGCTGAAATAGTTTGTAGTTTAGCAGAATACTTTTTTGAGAAAAATAATTTTAATCAAGCAGCATTTTGGTATAAAACAGCATTAAATTGTATTCCTAATAAAGATAATCCATCTCTATCTAATATTGCTTATTATAGTTGGATTCCTAGTTTACAGCTTTGTGTTTGTTATTATAATTTAGGAAAGATTAATTGTGCATATTTCTTTAATGAATTAACAGCAAATTTTGTTGGTGAATCTGATAAGGTAATATATAATAGAAAATTATTTGATGATATATATGAAAATTTAAATATGAAAAAGCCTAATTTAAAATATCCTTTAAGAGCAGATGACTATATTAATTATTTATAAAAATATTTATGGAACAAAGACATATTATAATTTGTCTAATTAAAGAAGTAGGTCTTCAAGTTTTTGTTATTGTAAATTAACTTGAAGACTACATAACAAAGGAAGTGAATAAAGTGGTTTTCAGTAGTATTTTATTTATATTTAGATTTTTACCAATTGCTATGGGAATTTATTTTTTAACACCTAAAAAATTAAAAAATTTAAGTTTGCTTATACTTAGTTTAATCTTTTATTCATGGGGAGAACCTAGATACTTTTTACTCATGATTGCTTCTATATTTGTAGATTATTTTATAAGTATTAATATTGAAAAAAATAATAAAAATAAAAAAATAAAAATTCTTCTTTTAGCTATATCTATAATATTTAATGTAGGAATTTTATTTTTCTTTAAGTATATTAATTTTTTTATAGAAAATATAAATAGTATTTTTAATATGTCATTGAATAATGTAAAAATAACTTTACCTTTAGGAATAAGTTTTTATACTTTTCAAACTATGTCATACACAATAGATGTGTTTTTGGGAAAAGTTAAAGCAGAAAAAAATATAATTAATTTTGGGGCATTTGTATGTTTGTTTCCACAACTTATTGCGGGACCAATAGTGAAATATATAGATATAAGTAAGGAGTTAAAAAATAGAGATATTAATTTAGATGAAATTCAAGAAGGAATAAGATTATTTATTTTAGGATTGGGAAGTAAGGTTCTTATTGCAAATAATATAGGAAGCCTTTGGAATGAAGTTGAAACAATGGGATTTAATAATATAAGCACTATTCTTGCTTGGATGGGAATAATAGCCTTTTCATTACAAATATATTTTGATTTTAATGGATATTCACTTATGGCAATTGGGCTAGGAAAAATATTAGGATTTAATTTTCCTAATAATTTTAATTATCCATATGAATCTAGAAGTATTACTGAATTTTGGAGAAGGTGGCATATAACTTTAGGACAATGGTTTAAGCAGTATGTATACATACCTTTAGGAGGAAATAGATTAGGAAGAGCAAGAACTTATTTTAATTTATTTATAGTATGGTTTTTAACAGGGTTTTGGCATGGGGCAAGTTATAATTTTATATTATGGGGACTATATTTCTTTATATTAATATGCATGGAAAAAAATGGATTATTAAATTTGTTAAATAAACATAAATTAATTTCTCATATATATACTATATTTTTTATTTTAGTTGGATGGGTATTATTTGCTGTAATTGATTTAAATCAAATTATAAATTTTTTTAAAAAAATGTTTATATTTAATGCAGGAAATGAATGGATTTATTATTTAAGAAACTATATTATTACTTATACTATTGCTATTATATTTTCAACTAGTTTTCTAAAGAAAATATACAATAAATTTGTTAAAAATAATATAGTAGACACTATAATTTTAATAACAATTTTTTTATTATCAATAGCTTATTTAGTTGATTCATCTTACAATCCATTTTTGTATTTTAGATTTTAGGAAGGCGTTTTATATGAAAAGAAGATATTTATTATATTGTTTTACAGCAATTATTTACATAGTGACTATAATAAGTTTTATTGATAAAGATAAGATATTTTCAGAATTTGAAAATAGAAATTTAAAAACAAATGTTAGGTTTTCTATTAATAAGTTTGTTAATGGTAGCTTTCAGGAAGAATATGAAGAATATATAAATGATCAGTTTCCGTTAAGAAATCAATGGATAAGTATAAAATCACTAAATGAATATTTATTAGGTAAGATTGAAAATAATGGGATTATATATGGGGAAAATAAATGGCTTTTTGAAAAGTTTACTTCATTAAATAAGGTAAAGCTTAGTAATAATATTAATGCAATAAATCAATTTAGTAAAAAATATGATAAAAGTGTATCTGTAATGATTGTACCAAATTCCTATGAAATATATAATGAAGATTTGCCAAGAGGTTTATATCAAATTGAACAAGAGAAAATAATAAAAGATTTATATTCAAATTTAATATATTCAAATAATATTAATTTATTAGATAAATTTAAAAATGAAAAAAATAACTATATTTATTATAAAACAGATCATCATTGGACAACATATGGTGCATATTTAGCGTATTGTAGTTTTATAGAATCAATTGGTATGAAACCTATAAATTTAAATTATTATAATAGCAATGAGATAAATGGATTTTATGGTTCTTATTTTTCAAAAGCAAAGCCATTTAATATATCAAGTGATATTATTAAATATTATGATTTTGAAGATTTAGAAATGAATATATTGGGAGAGGTAGTTTATAATTCTATTTATGATTTTTCAAAAATAAATTCTAGAGATAAATACTCTATGTTTATAAGAGGAAATAATGCATTAACTATAATAAATAATAAAAATTTAAAAAATGGTAAAAAAATTTTAGTTATAAAGGATTCATTTGCAAATTCATTAGTACCATTTTTAACGCAAAATTTTGAAGAAGTACATATTATTGATTTAAGAAGTTTTAATATTAAAATTAGTAACTATATGGAAGAAAATGATTTTGATAATATTTTAGTTTTATATAATTTTATAAATTTAGCAACTGATAGTGACATAATAAAAATTAAATATTGATTTTTTATATGCATCATTACTTAAATTATAAAGTAATGGTGTATATTTTTTTTGAAAAGTAATTTTTTTAATGATTTAAGTAACAATAAGCATCTAAAGACATAATATAAAGTATAGAAAAACTTTGGAGAAGTTTAGATACTAAGGAGGAAAAAAGATGGCAGGGTATAGAAGTAGAAGAAATAATCCATTTTCAAAAATAAATTCAATGAGCAGAAGAAGTAGTTATAATCTTTATGAAGAACTAAGCAATAAAAACTCAGAAGATGAATCAGCAAAGATAAATAACAGAAATAATTATATGTATAATAGTTGGATTTCTGGATCATATGATCAATCTAAATGCATGGAATGTGGAAATCATTCTTGTATATGTGTTAGAGGATGTAAAGGAGCAACTGGAGCAACAGGACCACAAGGACCACAAGGTGTAGCGGGAGCAACTGGAGCAACAGGAGAACAAGGAATACAAGGTGTAGCAGGAGCAACAGGGGCAACAGGACCACGAGGACCACAAGGATTAAGAGGAGCAACAGGAGCAACAGGAGCACAAGGAATACAAGGTGTAGCAGGGGCAACAGGACCACAAGGACCTCAAGGTCCACAAGGAGCACAAGGTCCAGCAGGAGCACAAGGACCTCAAGGAGCACAAGGACCTCAAGGTGTAATAGGGGAACAAGGACCACAAGGATTAAGAGGAGCAACTGGAGCAACAGGGGCAACAGGAGCACAAGGACCAATAGGACCACAAGGGTTAAGAGGAGCAACAGGAGCAACAGGAGCAACAGGAGCAACAGGAGCAACTGGAGCAACAGGTCCTCAAGGAGAACCAGGATCTATTGAAGATTATGCAGTTGTTTATAGAAATTTTGATGATAGACAAGTATTACAATATCAAGACGATGTAGTTTTCACTAACAGTAAAATAATTGGTAATAATATTAGACATGAAGATAATACTGCACCAATAACATTCATGGGAGGATGTTCTTATTTTGTAAAATATACAATTTCTTATTCAGTACCAGAATGTAGTGAAAGTGGAAATGATATAATATTTGCAATTACAGATGAAAATGGAAGTGAATTACCAGGAAGTAAGCATGTAGCATCAGTTTCAAAAGAAGTATATACTAATAGCATTTCATTAGGTATTGTATTAAATGTTGATGATAATGAAATATTGAATATCAAATTAACAAATCTTACTCAAGATATTAATAAACTTACAGTTAATGCTGTAACAGTAATAGCTTTTGCTTTAAATTAGTAATAAAAATAGAGATAAATAGAGTGGATAAAAATTATCCACTCTTATTAATTTATATTTTTATTTTCTAAATTATTAGATTCATTAATATTAGTATCTATTGTATTTTTATCATCTTTTAAATCAGAAGGATTAGATGAATTAGAATCACCAGATGATTCAGTAATATCAACATTAAAATTATCTTCAAAAGTATTATTATTAGATTTAGAGTTTTCTGAAGTAGAGTCAGTAGTATTATCATTAGAACTAAATAAATTAGTTACCCAATTCCAAATTTTTTCAAAAAATCCTTGTTCTTTTTCAGTTGAAGTTTGATTTATTGCAGCATTATCTGTTGCATCAATTTTAGCATTTTCCCCTAAAAGATCATCATTAGTTGTTTCTAATATACCTAAATCTTTACTTTCATTATTAAATAAATTAGCAAACCAGTCACCAATTCTAGTAAACCATTGTTTTACAGAATTAATTAGAGTAGTTGGTACTTTTTCACCAATTGAATTTAATTTTTCATTAACAACATCTTTAACACTATTTAAAGCATCTTTCATTTCTTTATAATCATAATCTTGTTCAGATACCTTAGTCATTAAGTTTTCTAATTTTTCTTGCTGTTCAGGTGTCAAAGTAACATTGTAATTATTAGTAATATTATTTATTGTATCAGCAATTTGAATGTTATCTTGAGTATTGTTTTTTATTATTTCTGTTTTAATATCATTAATTACACCTGTTGCTTTATCTTGTCCAATGTTTTCTCCTAAATCACCAGTTATAACAAGTTCTTCAGAGGCTATTTCTTTTTTTTCTTCATCAAGTGGTTTACCAGTTGCATCTTCAAATGCTTTCATTATTCCTGTTAAGGCACCAGTTCCACTTACTCCACCAGAAAGAGGAGTCATTGCAATTACATTTGCATCAGTAATACCGCAAGTGGTAAGAGTGCTTGCAATCATTGATGAGGTAACATAAGTTAAGTTTACAGTTTTAACATTAAGACCATTTCCTTTTGAAGTAGGTTGTACATATGCACAAGAATATGTTCTTGTACCAAGCTGAGCTTCAGTTGCAACTCCTTCTAAGTACTTTCTTTCTTCTTGATTATTAACTTCTAATATAACTACTTCATTTTCTTTTACACCAAAATAATTTAAAACCATTTGTTTTTGTTCTGCAGATAAGTTTGTACCTAAAGTTACTACATTGGCTCCATCTGCATAAGCAGGAGTTATACTGCCTAAAACAATTGAACTACAAATAAGTAATGCTGAAATTCTTTTTTTTAAACCCATAATTATCTCCTTAAAGTTTTAATATTTTAATATAATATTAAAATGTAAATATTTAGTAAATTTATATAATTAAAGCTTATATGTATTATTTATTTTAATAAATTATATAAGATTAATATGATAAAATCAAATTAAGAATTTATTAAGATTAGATAAAGTATAATTATAAATTATGATATAATGTCTAAATAAACAAATGAAATTTAGTGAGGTGACAAGTTTGGCTAGAGTTATAATTGTTGGGGGAGGGCCTGCTGGTATTATGGCAGCTTTAAGTGCAGCAAAAAATAATGAGGTTATATTAATAGAAAAAAATAAAGAAATTGGAATGAAATTAAGACTTACTGGCGGTGGTCGATGTAACATAACCAATAATAGAGATATTGAAGAATTTTTTGATAAGATAGTAAATAATAATAAGTTTTTATATAGTGCATTATATACATTTTCAAATTATTCACTTTTAGAATACTTAAGTAGTAAGGGACTTGAGTATAAAGTTGAACTTGATGAAAAAGTATATACAAAAAGTGATAAGGCAGATGAAGTAATAGACTTATTGAAAAATGATTTAAGAAATAATGATGTAAATATTAAATATAATACTACAATAACTGATTTAATTATTGAAGATAATGTAATTAAGGGTGTTATAACTTCTTATGGAGAAAAGATATTAGGAGATAAGATTATAATAACAACAGGTGGAAAAAGTTTTCCTAATACAGGATCTGACGGCACTATGTATTCAGTGTTAGAAAAATATGGTCATACAATAACTCCTATATATGCAGCTTTAATACCTCTTGTTATAAAAGAAGAATTTGTAAAGAAGTTACAAGGTGTTTCTATGAAAGACGTTGTAGTTTCAGCTAAAATTAAAAAGAAAAAAATTGAAAAAAGTGGCGATATGTTATTTACTCATTTTGGGATTTCAGGACCAGCTGTTTTAAAGTTATCTTCATATGTAAATAAGGCTTTAACTGAAGGTGAGGTAGAAATAACCTTAGATTTTTTAAAGGATAAATCTAAAGAAGAAATTTCTAAGATTATGAGGAGCAATACAAATAAAACTGTATTTAATAATTTAAAGGGAGTTCTTCCTCAAAACTTTTTAAAAGTAGTATTTGAAATATTAGGGCTAAGTGAAATTAAAGCTAGTGATTTAAAAAAGGAAGATGAATATAAAGTAATAGAATATATGAAAGAAATGAAGCTTACAGCTAGAGAAACCTTAACTATTAAAGCTGCACAAGTAACGTCAGGAGGGGTTAAAGTTAAAGAAATTAATGCATCAACAATGGAATCTAAATTAATAAAAAACCTTTATTTTGCAGGAGAAGTAATAGATGTTGATGCTGAAACGGGAGGATATAATTTACAAATAGCATTTTCAACAGGCTATTTAGCAGGGATGGATTATTAAAATAATATGAGCTTAAATAATAAAAGTACAATCTTAAATATTAAGGTCGTATTTTTATTATAAGTAATATTATTTATCAAAGTTATAAAATAAATTTAATATTAGGAAATTATATTATTAATAAAATATTATAAGTAGTGATTAATATTTATAAAAAATAATAGTAAGTTTGCTATGTAGCAAATAAAAAAATTAAGAGTAGTATGATATTAAATGGTTTTTATGGTGAAAGTTGTGGATAATAATGGATTTAATAATTTTGATGACTTTATAAAAATTTTAAATGAATATATAAATTCCTTTAATTCAGAAACGAACAATAAAAACTCTGATAATGGAGCTTATGGAAATAGTGCTAATAATAATTCAAGTAATGAGGATTGTAATGATTGCAAGTTTGGAAATAAAAATGCACAAGCTGATGAAAAAGCTAGAAATGCTTGCAGTGATATACCAGGGGGATTTCAAGATTTAAATCCAATAATACTTAATTTGATAACAGTTATTTTTGGAAGTATTGCATCTCAAAAGATGCCTTTTAATGTACAAAATGCTATAGGTAACTGGCTTCAACTATTTGGACAAGTAATAATAACATTTAATGCACAACAACAATATTATCAAGGGGGACCAGGAAGAATATATAGTCCAATATATAGAAATGCAGCAAATCCATTTTGTTATAATTCAACAGATGAAGGACAAGCTAATGTAGCAACAAGTACATCTAAAAATACTTCCTCAAATAGATCAATAAATTTAGATGAAAATACATCTTCAAATAGAAATAATAAATCAAATAATACTTCTTTAGAAATTAAAAAATTAAATGATGATATATTTAATTTGAAAAAATCTATAGAAGCATTGAATAATCAAATTTATGATTTACAAAAACAAATAGAAAATTTTAAAAAATAAAATGTAAGAGATAATAAAGTTATCTTTTACATTTTATTTTTATATAAAAATTTTAGTTATTGAATACTTAATTATTTATAAGGAAAAAGTAATAAAGAGTATTTATTTAACATTAAAAAGGAATGTGACAAAATGATAGAATATCTTATTAAAAAATATAATATGAATGTTACATCAATGATTAGAAATGGAACAGTTGCAGTAATTACAATGATGGGAGTAGGTATTTTATTTGGAGTTAAAAATATAATGATAGCTTTTCCAATTGCACTAACATCAACAGTGATTGGAAGGCAAAATTTTTATGTTAAACCATTTAGTAGAATTGGAAGAATATTAATATTAGATTTATTAATTGTTTTTGTTGCATTTTTGTCATCATTAAATATTTGGAGTGGTATTTTTATAGATTTAATTGCTATATTTTTAATTATTTATATAGTATCATCTCCATATGATGCAACATTTTATAAGCCTTTTATAATGTTATATGTTTTTACACAATATGCGAAAGTAACAATTTATGAGTTACCTAATAGATTATTATCTGTAGTGTTTGGAGCAATAGTTATAATTATTGGAACATATATTAAGAGAGGAAATGCTAAGATTATTTTTGGAAATAGTGTTAATTTTGCATTAAAAAGTATTAAGACTCAAGTAGAAAACATTTTAGAAAACAATTTTGATTATAGTCTTACAAAAAAATGTTCGAAAATAATGATGGATTTAGTTTACAAGGTATATACAACAAGGCATAAGGGATATTTAACTACTAATTTGGGAACAATACAATTCAAGCTATATTTAGATATAGAATATATAAATACATGTTTAAGTAGAATTTTTTATGAATATAAAGATAATAAAATATCAAAATATCAAATGTCGGATTTATTATTATTAATTGAACTAATCATCAATTATTCTGTAGATAAAGGCAATATATGTGATCTTATATATATAAATAATAGTATTACTGAAAAAAATAAAAATGCTTCACAGTTATATAAAGAAATAATTTTTGCTATTACATCAATAATAGAGTCTATTAAAGATTTAGAAAAATTAAAAGATAATGATATAAATAAAATATATAAGAAGTGGGAAAGAGCTTATTTAGATAAACCTAAAGTTATTTTTAGAGAATATTTTATTATAAAATCAATTAGATTTAAGTTTGCTATAAGGATGGCAATAACATTATCATTTTCAATTTTTATGGGAGAATTATTAGGATTTTATAAGGTAATTTGGGCAATTATAACTATAATGTCAATTATGCAACCTTATTATGAAGATACTATATTAAAAAGTAGAGAAAGAATTAAAGGAAATATTATAGCAATTTTGCTTACTGGAGCGGTTATACATTTATTTGATTCAAAAATAATTACAATTTTAATATTAATTATATCTTTATATTTATTATATGGATTTAAAGAGTATTATAAGATTTCATTATTTGCAGCTATAGCATCTATATGTGTGTCTTCGTTATCTGTAAATATTAATAAATTGATATTTTATAGGATTTTATATGTAATTATAGGGGTAGGAATAGTTTTGTTAGCTAATAAATTTATATTTCCATATAAATTAAGGGATGGAATAGAGCAATTAATAAATAAAATTTTACAGTATGATGAATATTTAATAGAGCATAGTAGAGCTTATTTAAATAAAACTAAAGAAGCAAACTCTATAAGAGATTTGATAATACATATAACATTATTAACACAAAAGCTATACCTTAGAAATATGCAGTATGGAGATGAAAATGTGGAAAAATTTGTTGATGTTAATAATGAAATTATAGTAAGAATTGGATATAAGGTATTAATTGTTTATGAAAAAAGATATAATGAAAATATTTTTAAATATATAAGTAATTTATATGAGGAATTTAGTGAAAAAATTAATGAATTAATAAAGTAAAAAAATATTGAGTTTTATTTGTAAAGGTTATGGGATAAAAAGAATATAATTAAAATAAGTTTTATTAGTTAAGAAGGGTAATAAATGAAAACTTTTATCTTAAAATTGAAGCTATTGAAAGAAATGAATTAAAACCAATTTTGACTAATAAAAAAATTATAAAAAATATAAATGGAGCAGAAATTATTATTTATCCACCACAAAAAGACGAATATGAAAAATCAAATGATTATTCTATTATTGTTGGAGTAGAATATGGTAAATATAAATTTTTGTTTGCTGCAGATGCAGAAGATGAAAGAATGAAAGAGTTTATTAATGAGGAAACAGGAAAATACACTTTTTTAAAAATGGCACATCATGGAATATATAATAAGGAAGTAGGTAATTTTCTAGAAGCTATTTCACCTAAGTATGCAGTTATAACATCATCTAAATTTATGTATCAAAATAAAAAGTTAATTTCATTATTAGAAAAATATAAAATAAAGACTTTTTATACAAGTAATGGTGACATAAGTATAAAAAGTGATGGAGAAAATATATATTTTATTCAAAAGTAAATAAATAATTTAAGGAGCTGTCGTAATAACGGAGAAAAAAATCTGTTAGCGATAGTTCTTTCTCTATACTTTTATAAAATTTAAGGCATATTTTATGATATGGATAGACATTATTTAAAAATAGACACACTTTAATAAAGTTAACAGAAAAACCTGAAAAATTTAACTATTAAGCTTCTTTTAGCTTAAACAAATACTTAGCAGTTCGGTTATATTAAATACAATTAAATTTACATTAATATAGAAATTTAAATTCACTCATAATATAATTAGTAATAAATATATTTATAATTAAAAAATATAGCAAGGAGATGAATAATTATGATGTTTAAGGTATTTACTGTTTTAATTCATGTAGTTAATTTACTAACAATGGCCTTTATGATATTTAAAGAAAAAAGATCCACAAATAGTATTATAGCTTGGATTTTAATTTTATATTTAGCACCATATGTTGGGTTTATTGTATTTATTCTTATTGGACGAAAAATGAATAATGCTAATATGTTTGGATTTAAAAATGCAGAATTAAATACTTTTAAAAGTTATCTAAACAAGAATGAAGAAAAAAATAAATATAATAAAGAAAGTTTATATGAAAAAAATAAAGATATGATATTAGCACTTGAGGCTATGGATTATTCTCCCTATAGAAATGATAATAATGTAAGTATGTATTCTGATGGGAAGCTATTTTTTAATGAATTATTAGAAAGTCTTAAAAAAGCAAAAAAAAGTATAAATATAGAATTTTATATATTTAAAAATGATGATATAGGAACTAAAATATTAAATGTCTTAGAAGAAAAGGCTAAGGAAGGGGTAGAAGTTAGATTATTATATGATTCAGTTGGAAGCAGATCATTAAATAGAAATGTATTAAATAAATTAATTAATGAGGGAGGAAAAGTAGGTGAATTTTTCCCTTCTTGGTTAAAATTTATTAATATAAATATGAATTTTAGAAATCATAGAAAGATTGTTGTAATAGACAATAATGTTGGTTTTGTTGGAGGATTTAATGTTGGAGATGAGTATCTAGGAAAAGATAGTAAGTTTGGATATTGGAGAGATACACATATAAAATTTACAGGAAGTGCTGTTAATGATTTAAATTTAAGGTTTTTAGCAGACTGGAGATATGCAACAAAAGAAGAAGTTTCGTTAGAAGAAATATTTGAAGCTAATGAAGAAAACTCTAATAGCAATAATGTTGGAATGCAAATTGTATCAAGTGGGCCTAATTTAAGTGATAAATATGAAATAAAAATGGCATATTTAAAAATGATACAAAAAGCAAAGAAATATTTATACATACAATCACCATATTTAATTATTGATAATAGTATTTCTGATAGTCTAAAATTAGCGGCAGCTTCAGGAGTAGATGTAAAAATAATGATTCCAGGTAAGGGAGATCATCCTTTTGTATATTGGGCTAATTTAGTTTATGCAGGAGATTTAATAAAAGAAGGAATAAGAGTATTTCATTATGATAAAAATGCATTTTTACATGCTAAGACTGTTGTTATAGATGATGAGGTATGTTCAATAGGAACAGCAAATATGGATACAAGAAGTTTTGAATTAAACTTTGAAGTTAGTTCATTTATATATTCTGAAAAAATAGCAAAAGAACAAAAATATGAATTTGAAAATGACATGAAAATGTGTGAAGAATTAACACTAGAAAAATATCAAAACAGAAGCAGAATAGTTAAAATTAAGGAATCTTTATCAAGACTATTTTCAGATGTACTTTAAAGTAGTTAGGAGTTAATAGTTAGTAGTTAGAAGTTAGTAGTTAAGGATGAAACTCATTGGGGAGCTTCTGAAAATATATTTTCTTAAATTCAGTACAAGGTGAATTTATAACTTAACTATAAAATACTAACTACAAATTACAAACTAATAAAGAGGTGAATATTATGAAAAAGGGACTTATACATATATATTGTGGAGATGGAAAAGGAAAAACTACTGCAGCTATGGGATTAGCAATTAGAGCAGCAGGTAGAGAAAAAAAAGTTTTTATAACTCAGTTTCTAAAGAGTGGAAAAAGTGGAGAATTAGTATCTTTAGATAAATTAAAAGACTATGTAACTTTTTTACCAGGAAAGCCGGTAAATAAATTTATATGGAATATGAATGATGAGGAAAAGAAAGACGCTAAAAAGGAACATACATCTAGATTTAGGGAAATAGTTGAAATTATTAAAAAAAATGAATATGACTTATTAATATTAGATGAAATAATAGCAACTATAAATAATGGGTTTATTGAATTAGAAGAGGTTGTAAATTTCTTGAAAAATAAGCCTGATACTTTAGAAGTTGTTATGACAGGAAGGGATCCAAAAGAAGAACTTATAGAAATTGCAAACTATGTTACTGAAATGAAATGTATAAAGCATCCTTTTAGAGAAGGAATTCCATCAAGAATAGGAATAGAATTATAAAAATAGAAAAGATTTTATAGAGTTTGGTAACAAAATAAAATATCTAGTAAATAATATTTAGTTAATATATAATACTAACGTGGAAAAATAAAAATTAAACATATTTAATAGTAAGGAGTAACATATGAGAGCTGTATACAGAAATCCAAAAGAATTAGCAACAAAATTAAAGGATTTAATTGATTTATATTTAGAAGATTTACTATCATATGAAAAATTAGAAACTACAGTTGTAGCAATGATAAAAGCAAATGATGATAGAATTTATAAAAATGGATTTATGCCAACTAAATTAATAGCAGCTATAGGAGAGGAAAGAAAAGTTATAGTTGATAAAATAGCAGCAGATAATAATTTATAATAAACTAAAAGGGGATGTCGCATTAAGAATAAATACTACAATATATTGTGTTGATTTTTATTTTTTAAAGCAATATATTGTGTATAAAAGTTTTAGTGCGACAGACCCATTTATTTTATCTTTTGTATAAAATTACAAATTGTATCAAATTTAACATCCACAGCCATTAGATTCACTATCGTTATCAACAGTAGCAGCATTTAAACAAGAGCCCTTAAAGCAATTAACTTTTAAGCATTTACGAATAATTTGAGCATTGTCTTTATAAATTTTTAGCATATAAGTTGTATTTGGGCATAAAGGGCCAAGTAAAAATTGTCCATTATCATCAGTAAAAGTATAAGTTAATGGAATTGGATAATCACATTTATTTTTAACTTGAAGTAATTCTACTACTGCATCTACTACAGGTAACCCACATTCATCAAGTACTGTACCAAATATACAGCTTCTATTTTCTTTTGGTAATCTAACAACTGCATCTATTTGTTCATTGCAACCTGTCTTAAAAATACAATTTCCTATTCTTCCGCTCATGAATTTATCCTCCTAAGTGTATCGCAATATACTATAATATATTCTAATAAGAGAGCAATGTGTGTCTAAAATTAAAATTTATTTTATATAATATGTTATCAAAAAATAATAAGCTTTAAATATTATTATGAATGTAACCAATGTTACTGATTATGATAATAGTTATATATATAATATAAATGTGAAATTATATCTAGGAGGAAATAATATGAGTTGTGGATGTACAAATATGGATAAAAGAGATGGAAAAGCTGTAGTTAATTTAGTAAGAAGTAAAGGAAAAGCAGATTTACCTTTAATGATACAACATGAAATAGATTGTAGTTGTGGAAACATATTTATAATGAAAACTATAATTGATAAATGTCCTCATTGTGAAATGACATATGGGGTAACTCCATGTTCATCAAGAAACAAGGAAAATGTTGTAGCAGCAGGAATAAGATATTAATAAATAAAAATAACAGGTTATAATTAGGTTTAATTGTATCCTGCTATTTTTATTTAGTTTAAAAATTATTTAAGTGTTTTAAAAGTATAACTCTCATTTTTTAAAAACTTAATTATTTCAGATAATGCTTCAACTGTAGTAGTTTTAGTCATACAATCATGCATTAAGATAATGGCTGGGGTTTTATAATTACCATATTTATCTTTAATTTCTTTACAAATGTTTTGAGCAAGTGTTGAAGCTGGAATATTATTTCCTTCAGTAAAGGCTTTTTTGACAATATTAATATGTTCTTCTATATATGGCGAAATTATAAAAAATGTTACATTAATATCATTTTCTTTTAAAATATCAAAAATTAAAGGGGTATTTTTACTAGGACCATCATCAAATTTTAAATAAGCAACTTTTTCATTGGAATTTGAAGCAATTTCACTATAATAATTAAAAGATGTATTATTAAATATAAAAAGAATAAATATAAAAACTATAATTTTATTAATTAAACTAAAATATTTTCTTGAAATATGCATGTAAAAAAAATCTAATTAAATTAAATTCATATATTATTTTCTCCAATAATAATAGTAATTTATACAAGAGTTAGAGAAAGTAAAGCAAGATATAGAATTTTCTTATGAACATATAATAATAAATGGAATATTATGAAATTATAAGGAATCCAAGGAGATTAATATTAAATGAATCCATATGAATTAATTATGAAAATTGATAGAAAAATGAAACAAGATCCTAATTTTGCACAAAAATTTAATAAATTAGTAGCAGAATTTAATAGAACACCAGGATTACAACAGCAAGTAATGAGAATAGCTCAAATTCAAGATGAAAGAAAAAGAAAAATTGCTTTACAAAATTTACCGGAAAATATAAAACAATCAGTAGCTGAAATGTTCAGATTGTTAAATAGTTAAATTTAATAAATATTAAGAGGGTTGATCCATTTTATTAATAATTAAAATATTAATAGGATGGATTTTTTTATTTTAAGATTATAAAAAATCAAAATATGAGAAAAGTCAATTTTAAAATATGGGTAATAATTTGAATTTAACAGAATAAAATTTAATGAATGGAGGTAGAAAATATGTTAAAAGGAAGTAAAACAGCTGAAAATTTAATGAAGTCATTTGCTGGTGAGTGTCAAGCAAGAACCAGATATACGTATTATTCAAGTATTGCTAAAAAGGAAGGATATATTCAAATAGCAAATATATTCATGGAAACTGCAGAGCAAGAAAAGGAACATGCAAAAATATTTTTAAAATTTTTAAAAAGTGAATATAATGATGAAGAAATAGAAATTAAAGCATCTTATCCTGTTGCTTTACATGAAGAAACAAAAAATAACCTTATGAAAGCTGCAGATGGAGAAAATGCTGAATGGACAAAGGATTATCCACAATTTGCACAAATTGCAAAAAAAGAAGGGTTCAATAAAATTGCAATGGCTTATGAAAAAATTGCAAAGATAGAAGCAAGGCATGAAAGAAGATATAGAAGATTATTAAATAATATGGAAAATGATACATTATTTAAAAAAGATGAAACTGTTTTTTGGAAATGTAATAATTGTGGATATATTTATGAAGGAAAGGAAGCTCCTAAAGTATGTCCAGCTTGTTTACATCTACAAGGATATTTTGAGCTTTTTATAGAAAATTATTAAATTATAAGTTAAAAAATAACCAATTTTATTTTGGTTATTTTTTATTTTTATATAGAAATAAAGTTATTTAAATAGTATTATGGTAATAAGAGTAAAAATGAGAAAAATATACAAAGAGGTTAAGGAGAGATGGAATTTAATTTAAATACAATAAAAATAAACAATAAAGTAGAAATAAAAGTATTAGATTTAATATGGTTTATATTTATACCAATAATAAATGTTAATTATTATATATCTAGTATGCTTGCTAAAAATACACATGATATTACAGGTGAACTGGATGGAATTATAAAGTTTAATTCTATTTTTATAATTCCATATATGTATTGGTATATATATGTAATTGTTGGTTTCATTACTATTTTAATAAAGTCAAGAGAAGATTATATGAGAGCATTTTTATCTTTTTTTATAGGTATGAGTATATGTTATATAATATATTATGTTTATCCAACTCAAATAAATAGACCTATTATAAATAACAGTAATATATTTAATTTTTTAGTTAATATTATTTATTCTGCAGACAAACCAGTAAATTGCTTTCCTTCATTACATGTATTAACAACTTACTTTATAATGAGATATACAAAATATAAAAGTGGCAAGAAAAATTTTTATTATACAGAAGGGGTAGGTATACTTATAATACTTTCTACTATTTTTGTAAAGCAACATTTTGTTATGGATGCAATTGGAGCTATAATATTATGTGAAATGGTAATTTTTATAGTAAATAAAATTAAAAGTGAAAAGATAGAAATAATATTAAATATTCCATATGAAATAAGAGATAAAATAAAATATAAATTTAAAGGTAATATAAAAAGTACTAATAATAAATCTACAATAAATAAAAAAATATAAGTAAAAAGGCTTAAAAATATTAATAAATATATTTTTAGGCTTTTTCTATATAGTTAAGGGATATTTGACAAATAAAAATAATGAGACTAAACTTAGGATAAATAAAATCATATAAAAAGAGGTGAAATTATATGTCAAATTGTGATTCATGCTCAAATAAAGAATCAAGTAATTTAAATAATATTCAAGATAATAAAAATAATAAAATTAAGAATATTATAGCGGTAATGAGTGGAAAGGGAGGCGTAGGTAAATCTACTATGTCCGTAATGATTGCTAGGCAACTTGTTCAAAGAGGATATAGGGTTGGAGTATTAGATGCGGATATAACAGGACCAAGTATTCCAAGATTACTTAATATAGAAGAAGAAAGAGCTGTTGGGACAGAAAATTTAATTTTTCCTGTAGAAAGTAGTGAAGGAATTAAAGTAATGTCTTTAAATCTTGTTGTGGAAAATGAAGATGAAGCTGTAATTTGGAGAGGTCCTGCCATAGTAAATGTGGTAAAACAATTCTGGACAGGAGTGTACTGGGGAGAATTAGATTACTTAATAATTGATATGCCACCAGGAACAGGAGATGTTCCACTAACAGTTATGCAAACTATTCCAATAAAAGGTGTAGTAATGGTTTCTATTCCACAAGATATGATTTCTATGATTGTTTCTAAATCAATTAATATGGCTAGAAAGATGAATATTGATGTATTTGGAGTTATAGAAAATATGAGTTATATTAAGTGTCCAGATTGTAATAAAGTGATAAAATTATTTAATGGTGAAAATACGGAAAAATTCTTAAAGGATATGAATGTTGAACTTTTAGGAGAATTACCTATGCATAGGGCAATAACTAATTATGGAAATATAGAATTAATAGAAGAGGAAGAAGAAGTTGCTGAATTATTTGATCCAATAGTTGAAAAAATAATAAATAAAGCAAAGAAAAAATTAATTTTATAGTTTTTATATAAAAAGTACCTAAGTTTTTATAAAATACTTAGGTACTTTTTATGTATATAGTATATTAATTAGTATTAGTTTCTATTTCATTACTATAGTTTTTGCCAATAACTCTATCATAAGTTATTAAATCAAGTTTATCATTTCTATTTTTAGAGCTTTGAATACTAGGTGAATAAAGAGGATAATCATTCATAATACTTTTCATTGCACTAGTAAATTTAGTATCCTTAGAATTAATAATATCAGTTAATATATAAGGAATATAAAAAGCAGAAATAGTTTTATCTTCTATATTTAAAATACTTGAATCATAATTGTTCCAAATAATATATTTTTGAGTATATATTAAATTAGAATTAGAATCGGAAACATCTAATTTGCCATAAACATCATCATCTGGTGTAAAGAATGGAAAATGATCTCCAACAAATACAAGAATAACTTCTTTATCAAAATTCTTAAGCCAATTAGTAAATTCTCTTAGTTGATTACTAGTTTCCTTAATTCCATTTAAATAATATGTTAGTTGATCTGAATCCTCAGAAGTTTTTTCATAATAAGGCTGATGATTTTGCATTGTAGTAGTAAATATATAATTTGGGCCATTATTTGATTGAAGTGTTGATTTTATTTGATTAAAAACAGATTCATCTGAAATATATCTTCTAAAATTATTGCTTTTTACTGTCATATTATCATCAAAATATAAGTTATCAAAACTATATTCAGGATAAAGTGTTTCTCTATCATAAAAAGTTTTACTAAAAGGATGTATATAAGTTGTAGAATAACCTAAGTTTTTAAAATATCTAGGAAAACTATCAATTATATCTTGTTTTTTTAATAAGTTTTGGGGTACAGAAGGTGTATTTATTGCATAGGTTGGAAGACCTGTTAATAACTCGAATTCAGTACGAGTAGTATATCCTCCAAAGGTTGGTACAATACAGTGTCCCATAAATCCTTCTTTAGCAACTTCATCAAAACCAGAATAAATATCATCACTTATATTAAGAGAATTAAATACTCTAAAATCGCTAAATGATTCAGACATTATAAATATAACATTAGGTTTATTATCATCAGATTCAGTTGAAGCAAAATCATTACTTTCAGAAGATAATAAGTCATTAATAGAATTATAACTATAATCTTCTGGAGGATTAATTATATCAGTTAAGTTTTCTGACGTTGTTTTTGTTAAATATGGTAAAAAACCTATATCACTAAATTGTTCATTACTTTCTAAAATATTAGTTGCAACACTAGTTTTAATTTCAAAAACAGAAAATACTTTTGCAGAAATAGAAGTTGTTAGCATTATTGTAATTATGAAAGTTATAATAGTACTAAAATATATTCTTTTCTTTAATGAAAAATCAAGTATTAAATTATATTTATATGTTAAAAATATATATAAAATTAAAATTATAAAATTCAGAACTAGTGGATAAGTAATTTTTAAAGATGCAAATTTTCCAACATCACTTAAATTTTTAGTCATTAATAAATCACTTATAACTAAATGACTTCCACTTGTTTTATATTTAAAGTATTCTACACAAGATAAAATATAAAATATTCCACCGTGGATAGACATAGAAATATAAGCTTTTTTAAATATAAGAATAATAAGTAAAAATAGTATTGTAGATATTAGTATATTAAACAATAATATATTGGGTTTACTTGTTAAAAACTTTATTGTACCATAAAAGTTTTGACAAATATTATATTCTAATAAAATAGATATCATTAATGGATATAAAATAACCAGTAAATATTTAAATATATTATTAAAGTTAATTTTAATTTTCATTATAAAATGATTACTCCCTTCTAAAATAAAAAAAGAATTTTTTTGTATTTATAGTATAAAATACATTATATACTTAAATAGGGAATTTTGTAATTATCTTAAGAGAATATTAAGAGAATTTTAATTGAATAAATATCTTTTATTATTAATTTATAGAAAAGAGCAATAATTAAATAAAGGAGAAGTGCTTTTATGATTGAAATACCATTTATTGAATGGGTTGGATATGCAGCTTCAATAATGATTGCAATATCATTATTAATGACTGATATATTGAAACTTAGAATTATAAATTCTATTGGATGTGTTTTGTTTGTAATTTATGGATTTTCAGTAAAAGCTTATCCAGTAGGAGTAATTAATGCATTTATATTTTTGGTAAACATATTTTATATATTTAAGTTTTTTAAAAATAAAAATAAACGTCTTTAAGATTTAAAATCTTATAGATGTTTATTTTTATTTTTATAATTATTAAGTATAATAAAAATAAGCTTGTTATTTAATAAAAATATTTAGTTTAAGAAGAAAAAGAGGTGTAAAATGAGCAATTTAATGGATTATATATTAGGATTATATGATATGATGAAACAAGATTTTGGAGAAGAAAGAAAAAAGAAAAGAAATTTTAAATATATAAGAACATATTTTGATATGGAAGAACATGATGATTATACAATAGATGATCAAACATGGAATGATTTTAATATGGATGAGATATTTAAAAAGTTAGATAGAACATATAGTAGTGCAGGAGAAGCAATATTATATAAAATGCTTAGAAATCCATTGCATGATAAGAAAAGTTTAGAGAAAAGAGATCAAATTATTGAAGAATTAAGAAATGATAGTGATTTAAGAACAAAACTTCAAATGATTTATTTTAAGCTTGGATATGATAAGAAAAATACTTTTTTTGATATGATAATGGAAACTCTAGAAGTTAACAAATTTAAATATTACTTATATTTATTTTTTGGAAGAATATTAATGATAGGAACAATAGTACTATCTATATTACTTAAACAGCCATATTTATTACTTGCAACATTTTGCTTATTATGGATTAATGTATTTATTAACGATAAGGAAAGAAAAAATGTCAAATCTCAAGGCTTATTGTATTTAAGAAATCTAATAGTAGCTGCTAAAAAGATTAAAAAAATAAATAATCCTAAAATAAAAAATTATTGTGATGAAATAGAAAAATTATTAAAAGAATTGAAAGCTATTGATAAAGCGACAGTTTCCATACATTTAGCTAATATGGGAGGAGGAGTTTTTGAAGTATTTACTATACCATTTTTATTAGAAGAAACATCTTTTTATAAGGTAGCAGCATTGTTAGAAGAAAAGAAAGAAGAAATTTTAGACTTATATTATTTATTAGGAGAAATTGAAAGCTATATTTCTATTGCTTCTTATAAGGAAGAAATAAAAGGAAAATATACAAAGCCAATATTTATAGACAAGATTAATATTGATATAGTAGATGGTATTCATCCATTAGTAAAAGATGCTGTTCCAAATTCAATTAAATTTAATAAAAGAGGTATTGTTTTAACAGGAACAAATATGTCAGGAAAATCTACTTTTTTAAGAATGATAGGGTTAAATATGATATTTGCTCAAACATTTAATTTTACACTAGCTAAAAAATACGAATCATGTTTTTTTAATATAGTGTCATCTATAAGTCCAAGTGATGATGTTATGGTAGGAAAAAGTTTTTATATGGCTGAAGCAGAAGCACTATTAAGAATTATTAAAGCATTAGAATTAAATATACCTGTATTTTGTCCTATTGATGAGATATTTAGAGGAACAAATCCAATTGAAAGAATTTCAGCATCAGCAGAAATTCTTAAATATATAAATAGTAAGAAAAGTATATCTATAGTGGCAACTCATGATAGAGAACTTACAGAAATACTTAAAGATAATTATGAATTCTTTTATTTTAGCGAAAAGGTAGATAATGCAGGACTAAAATTTGATTATAAATTAAAAAAGGGTATATCTAAAACCCGTAATGCAATTAAATTATTAGATTTTATTGGATATCCAAAAGAAATAATTAAAAGATCCTACGAAAGAGCAGAAGATTTAGAAAAATATATGTAAGATAAAAAGGTTATAAAGGTTAATTTTATTAGCTTTTATAATCTTTTTTATTATAGGGTAAATTATTTTTAATTTATAATTATGTAGAATATTTAAATATTATAAATTAAAAGGGAAAAATATGAAGGAAAGTTTTGGGAAAAATTACCTAAAAAAACTATAATTTTAGGCAAAAAGATATATAATAAATATATGGGGTTTTTTATGAAGGGATGGGTTTATAAATGAAAATAGCTAAATTTAAAGTGATATCTGTAGTAACTATGATAATAATGATTTTAATTATTCCAACTTTAATTGGAATTAAAGCAACAAATACAAATAAAATAATTAATAAATATATAGTACTTGGTGATGATGTTTCATTTGAATCTGAAAATTGTTATGAAGTATCTTATGTAACATTAATAAAAGATTTTTTTAAAGCTATAAATTCAAATTTAAATTATAGGAATTTAAGTGAAAAATCAATGACATCTTCAGATTTGTTAAATTTAATAAACTTAAAAAAAAATGAAATAAAGAATGCAGATTTAATTGTTCTTTCAATTGGAGTTAATAATGTATTAAATACTGTAATTCAAAAATTATGTAATGAGCTTGATTTAAATATTGAATCTTTAAAAAATTATGATGAAACAACATTTGATTTAATTATAGGAAAATATTTAAATGGTGAAGAAATTAATTTAGAAGTTGCAAAGGAAATTGAAAAATTTGAAAAAGATTTTCCAAATATAATAGATAATATAAAAAATTTATCACCAAATGCAGAAATTTATGTTAATACAGTGTATAATCCAATAAATAAAAAAGGAAGTATTTATGAATATTTTAATGAAAGGATAAAATCTATAAATGAAGTAATTACAAAATATTATAATAAATATAATTATAAAGTTATTGATTGTTATAATATTTTAAATAGTGATGAAAAGTTGAATTTTCAAATTGAAAACAATCAATTTAAGATTTATTCAAGTAAAGCAGGACATGCTATGATGGCAACTCAAGTAATTTCGGATTATGAAGATTATGCATCTTTAAAAGTTAATAAAATTACAACATCAAGTGATAATATAAAGGGAAAAACAGTTCCTAATAGTAATATAATAGTTGTATCTCAAAAAGGAACAGTAGGAACAGCACAAGCTGATAAAAATGGAAAATTTGAAGTTAAGATACCACCTATGATTTCAGGAACAAGTTTAGAAATATTAGTTTATGATGATAATATTTTTTCAATTTTATACAAATTTCAGAAGATTATGGTTAGGAAGTCTTTATTTACATCTTAGTTAATAAAGTAGAATTCATATGGACAAATTATATTTTTCTTTTAATATGGTAATACTAAATCTGAAATACTTAGGAGTAATTATAAGAAACTAAAGACAATATTGGAGGAAAAATTTATGAAGAAAAAAGTTATATCATTATTGATTTGTTCTGCATTAATGATGGTTGAAGGCGTTACTTATGCTCAAACTATGGCAAGTGAACCTAGTAACAACTCAAAAATAGAATCATCTGCAGAAGAAAAAGAGCAAAAGAAATCTAAGGAAACTTCTGAAGAAGCAGAAGAAAAATCTTCTGAAGATAAGTGCAAAAAAACTTCTCAAGATGATATAGAAGAAACTTCTTCAAATCCTTGCAAGAAGAAAGAAAAAGAAGAAAAGAAAAAGAAAGAAAAAGAAGATAAAAAATACAAGGATAATAAGAAAGAGGAAAAGAAAAAAGAAGAAACTAAGTGTAAAAATGAATCAAAAAAGGATGAATCCAAAGAAGAAAACAAAAATAAATGTAAGTGCAGAGAAGAAGAAAAATCTGATAAAATAGAAAATTCTTCAGAAAATTCTACACAATAATATAAATAAAGAAGCAATAGATTCCAATTTAAATTATTAGAACCTATTGCTTCTTTATTTATAAGTGAAAATATATATTTACAGGCTCTTATAAAGTTTTTTACAGAACTTTATAGTTCATTAACAGCTTGCGCTAAAACTTTACCAATAGCATCATGAATAACAAGGTTTGCTTTATTATCAGCAGAAGTTGAACTCTTATTAATTAAAACAATATTTTTACCTCTAAAATAATCGATAAGTCCAGCAGCAGGATAAACAACTAAGGAAGTTCCTCCTATAATTAATGTATCCGCATTAGCTATAGCATTTACTGCACCTCTAATAGTAGAATTATCTAATCCTTCTTCATAAAGAATTACATCAGGTTTAACTTTACCGCCACACTTAGGGCAAGTAGGTATTCCTTCAGATTCTAAAATAAATTTTTCATCATAAAAAGCATGACATTTCATGCAATAATTTCTAAGAACAGATCCATGAAGTTCATAAACATTTTTAGAACCAGCAGCTTGATGTAAGCCATCAATGTTTTGAGTGACTACAGCTTTAACTTTACCCATTTTTTCAAGTTTAGCTAAAGCTATGTGGGCAGCATTAGGTTTAGCATCTGGATATATTAATTTTTCTTTATAAAATTTAAAAAATTCTTCAGGATATCTCATATACATTGTATGTGAAACAAGTTGTTCAGGAGTAAGGTTTATTTTTAATTTTTCACTCCATAAGCCATTAGCACTTCTAAAGTCTGGTATATTACTTTCAGTACTTACGCCAGCTCCTCCAAAGAAAACTATATTATTACTATCTTTAAGTATTTTAGTTAATTTACTTATTTGGGTATTCATAATGAAATCATCTCCATAAAAACTATATTATAGTTATATTATGGCACAAATTAATAGAGAATAGAATTATAATAGAAAAGAAGATTTATATTTTATTATAATATAATTTATAAATATAGAACAAAGGGGGATATTGTTGACTAGGAAGCAAGTAGGGGATATAACTTTTAAAAGATAAAAGAGAAGGCTACTTTAAATTAAGATTTAAAAGGTGATAAAATATGACAGAATTTTGGAATAATCTTTGAATCAGCAACTGATGTTTTATTTTCATATTTATATTAAAGATGAGTAATATATAATGAATAAATAAAGTTTGAGGTGGAAAAATTGGCAATAAGACAAATAAGATATGAAGGTGATGATATCTTAAGGAAAAAATGTAAAAGGGTAGAAGAAGTAAATGATCATATAAGAATGCTATTAGATGATATGTTAGATACACTTCATAATACAAAGGATGGAGCAGCAATTGCAGCTCCACAAGTTGGAATAGTACAAAGACTTGTAGTAATAGATATGGGAAATGGAGTAATTAAGTTAATAAATCCTGAAATAATAGAGGAAAAGGGAATTCAGGAATGTGTAGAAGGATGCTTAAGTATTCCTAATAAGTATGGGAATACACTTAGACCTAAAAAAGTTACTATAAAGGCTTTAGATGAAAATGGAAAAGAAATAACTTTAACAGGAAGAGGGGAAATGGCAAAATGTTTTTGTCATGAAATAGACCATTTAAATGGAATTCTTTTTAGTGATAAGGTTACAAAATGGTTAAAATTAAAGGATAAGTAGTGTAAAAAAAGCGTAGTATAAGATAAAAATCAAATACTACGCTAATATATTATTTATTATTTTGAAGCTTCCCATTTAAGTTTTAAATCGTTAAATGTAGCTCTTAAAATTTTACCTATTTCAATGTAACTTTCGTCATTTAAGTTGGCAAGTGATACTCTTAATCCCCATCTACAAGATGCAAATCCATCTCCATTTAATAATATGATAGAATGATCATTAGCTAAATTATAAAGTATATCAAAAGGAGTATAGTTTTTTTCTATAAACTTAGAAAAGTCCTCTCCACATTCAATTTTAGCCCAATCTAACATATTTATTTCTGTATAGTAAGAAGCATAATGAGGATCGTTGAATACAGTAAGTTCTAATCCTTCACATAATAATGATTTACGTCTTCTACAAATTTCTTTAGTTAAGTTTTTGTAATTATCTTCTTCATCAGTTAAAGCAAATCCACAGAAAAATGCCATTTGTACTTGTTGAGGAGTTGAAAGACCAGCAGTATGATTTAAGGCAACTTGTCTACTATCAGCAACAATTCTATCAATGAAAGATAAGCTTTCTGGAGTGTAAGATAAATGACAGTAACGTTTATTTAAGTTTTCCTTATGAACTTCTGGAAGTTCGCTTATAAGCTTATTATAAATATTATTTTCATTTAATAATATTGCACCAAGTCTCCAACCTGTTACTCCAAAATATTTTGATAATGAATAAACACCAATAGTATTGTAAGGTAAGTAACTAATTACAGATTTGAAGTTATTTACAAATGTACAATAAACATCATCAGTGACAATCATTAAGTTAGGATTATGGTTTTCTACTATATTTTTTAATGTACTCATGCAAGTATCATTTAAAGCAACAGAAGCAGGATTATTTGGGTTTACTATAAAAACAGCTTTAATGTCTGTATCTTTTAATTTATTTAGGTCCTCTTCAGTATATTGATAAGTAGGAAGTCCATTTTCATCTACTTCATTAGCATGTATATTAATTACATCAAAATTATAATGCGGTAAATGAGGTATTTCTAAATAAGGAGTGAATATTGGTGTCATAAGTGCTATTTTATCATCTTTATTTAAAAGATGATTTTTTTCAAGAGAATCAAAGATATAACACATTGCAGCTGTTCCACCTTCTACTCCAAATACATCAAAATTACCTTCAAATTCTGTATCACCACATAATTCTTTTAGTAAATATTTGTTTGTGATTTTTTCAATATGTACTAGCATTCTATCAGGAACTGGGTAATTATCTCCTATAATTCCATCAGTTAGCTCAAAAACCCATTCATCTTCATTAAAACCAAGAGTATTAACACCGTATTCATAAATTTTATTTATTAAGTTAATACCAGGTAATGATGGATTAGATTTTATGTAATCTAATAATCTTTTAGCTATACCATCTTTTTGAACCATTCCAGCTAAATCACCAATATTTAAAGAGCGTTGAGTTTCTAAAACAGCAAATTGGCCAAATGTAAAAAAGGCTTGTCTAGGTGTTGCAGCTGTCCAGTTAGGATTACCTCTACCAGCATCTAAGATTTTATTATTATTTAAATAAGCTAATTGTAGTAATTTATCTTTAAATTCAAATGGGCTTACTTTCCCATAAATATTTTTTAGTTTTTCTTTTGTTAGACTTATATCCACTATGAATGTCTCCTTTCAGGATGTATAAATATTGAAATATTTCTTGCAAGTATTAATTTTATAGTATATTTATTAAAATTAAAAGAGAAAAAATAAGTTTTAATAAAATAATAAAATAAATTAAAATAGAAAGGTTATAAATGATAAATTATTAAAATATTTAATGTAAAAATATTATAATAATAAAAGAATGTATATGGAGTTTAAATTGAATGTATAAAAAAAGTACACTTGAAAGTGTACTTTTTTAGTGTGTTAAAATTTCAACACCATTTTCTGTAACTAAGACTGTATATTCCCATTGTGCTGAAGGATATCCATCTTCAGTTAAAGTAGTCCAACCATCATCAGAATCTATGAAGATATCTGGTTTACCCATATTTATCATAGGTTCAATAGTAAATACCATTCCAGGAACTAATAACATTCCAGTATTTTTTTTACCTACATGTGAAACAAATGGTGTTTCATGGAATTCTAAACCTATACCATGACCGCCGAATTCTCTAACTACAGAATATCCATTTGATTCAGCATGAGTTTGAACAGCTTCAGCAATATCTCCTAGGAAGCCCCAAGGCTTTGCTGATTCTAAACCTTTATCTAAGCATTCCTTTGCAACTCTAACTAGTTTTTCTAAATCAGGATGAACTGTTCCAATTTTAAACATTCTAGAAGCATCAGAAAAATAGCCATTATATATAGTAGAAACATCTACATTTATTATATCACCATCTTCTAAAATAACATCTTCACTAGGTATTCCATGGCATACTTCATCATTTAAAGAAGTACAAACACTTTTTGGGTAGCCTTGAAAATTTAATGGAGCAGGTATAGCACCTTGAGATATTGTAAAATCATGAACTATAGTGTTAATTTCTTCAGTAGACATTCCAGCCTTAATTTTACTACTTACTAAATCTAAAACTGCAGTATTTATAGCTGCACTTTCCTTAATTTTTTCTATTTGTTCTGGAGTTTTTATAATACTTCTTGGAGGAACAATATGACCTTTTAACTTATATGAATGTATTTTTTCGTCAAAGGCTAAGTGACAATTTTTATATTTTTTATTACTACCACACCAACAGTGGTCATTTCTATTAAGATTCATCTTTTTATCTCCTTGTATCTATTTGTATACTTTTATTATAGTACTTTATTAGTAAAAATGAAAATAATTAATATAATAAATAGAATATACAATTATTTAATATAAAAAGTATTTTATATTAGTGTATTATTATCTTATAATATAATTAAAAAGCTTGAAAGGTAAAAATTATGAGAAATAGGAAATCAAATACAAAAAAAAATATATATAGTTCTTTTGTATTTGTAGGTATATTATTGATTTTATATTATTTATTATTAAAAGTAATGTTTGGTTTTGTTGCTTTTTCTAGTATTTTTTGTATATTAGGAATAATTATACTTATTTACGGATATATTGAACTAAAATTTCAAATAGATTTTTGGGGAAGGATACCCAAGGGTTTAAGAAGTATAATTAAGGTTTTATTTTGTATAGGTTTAGTAATATTTATAGCAGTTGAGAGTATTATAATTTATAATGGACAGCATTATGATAATGAAAAGCCAGATTATTTAATTGTTTTGGGAGCAGGATTAAGAGGGGATAAAATAAGTACATCATTGTTATATAGATTAGAAACAGCCTTAGACTTTCATGAAATATATCCAGATGTAAAAATAGTTGTGTCTGGAGGACAAGGTGAAGGTGAAAATATGACAGAAGCAAAGGCAATGCGCAATTTTCTAGTTGATAATGGAATTGATCCAAGTTTGATTATTATGGAAGAGAAATCAACAGATACATATGAGAACTTTTTATATAGCAAGCAAGTATTAGAAGATGAAACAGGAAAAGAAGACTTTACAATTACAGTAGTATCTAATGGCTTTCATATGTATAGGGCAAAGCTTTTAGCTAACGAAGTTGGATTTAATTCTTATGGTTATCCAGCACCATCACATAAAGCATCGGCATTAGTTTTTTATGT
>OJMJ01000072.1_pt1 | contig 45755 bp, 42 predicted proteins | sample 1597181 | NCBI WGS metagenome assembly OJMJ01 (sample SAMEA2452126, study PRJEB22498) | human gut metagenome | biome: human feces; feature: human gut; material: feces | place: Australia | collected 2012
GACCATCTAAACATTAAACACTATCTATAAAATAATCCCCTATGTTTGTCGGATGGTCCCTTTCTCCGCACAAAGTATTTATCTAAAACCTTTCATTGAAAACAACATAACAGACATCATTCATTTCGTGATAGGATCAGTTTTTCCCATAATACTTAGAAAGAACTCTTCTCCAGAATAGCCATCAATTTCTTGGACAATCACATTGTCAACAATAATAGATTCAAGTTCCAGCTGGATTCTTCCTGGAGAGATAGGACGCTTGTCTGCATTAAATACAAATTGCGAAAGACATTTGAAATTGAAAAGCACAAGATGCTGTTTTCCGCCATAGTTCAATGTCACAGGTACTTTGCTATCGCTATATATGATTTTTCCCATTTTGCTCGCTCCTTCAGCGTCTTCGTCTGAGCTTGCAAAAGAATAAGGTATCGAAATATCATAATCGGGCAATAGCTTGACAGCTTCTGCCAAATTAAGATCTTTGATGATAAAACTTATCCAGCTGATTGGAACATTCTGTAATGTGACAGTCCGGTTTTCGTACCCTCCAAAAGTGTAGTGGATGACAGGTTGACCATTTTCTGTGACTTCACCCTTCCATAAACTTTTATAATCCAACTTTTCTTGCGATGCATTATATACTACAGGAATGAATATATTGCTATATTGTCCTTTAAGCTCATTACTCAGCTCCTCAATTACACTCTGACGTTGGAAGTAAGAATCTACATAAGCAGGATCCTTATGGCATCCACTTAAACTAATCATGGCTGAAATAGCCACAATGGACATTGTTATCTTTTTCATTGCTTACTTTGATTTATGTATTCTTGTTCTTGAAATAATTGTGACCTAAAACGTGTTGTTTAGCATGCAAAGGTAAAACCTTCAGCTCTTCAACAACTATTATCAAAAACCTTTCATTAAAAGGAACGTAAAATCAATAGCTTTATTGTGGTGATTGCACTTTTAGTAACCACCTCAGTCGCTACACACAGAATCATGAATATTGCGTCAAGATTATAAAACTTAGTCATGTAGTTTTTACCATCAGCGGCAGTTGCCGAGTTTTTCTCGGTAACTGAATCCTCATCAAGTTCTCCACTCTTGAATATATTTTTCAGATGTAATCCGATATTATCTGTCGAACAATCAAAAAGCTGTGCCATAGACTAATGGAATATCCTTTGCGGAGCAAACTTATTACCTCTCTATATCTATATTCGGCATTCATCTTTTCTTCCGTTTTTACTTTATTATCCTTTCATTTCCGATGGTTAGACCCATGGGGTCTATTGGTGGTTACTAGTGGGTAATGAAAGACAAAGGTAAAGCCAAAGAGTATAAGAACCAGTAAAATAAAGGAAAAAACTTTTTTTGAACCCATTCGATTGGAACTTTTTTAGTATATTTGCATGAAAATATTGCCTACACAACCATTTCTTATTAGAGAAATCGATTGTTTCTTATTGATTTTCAGCAACTTCGATACTATAGGTTGTGATTTGATGTAGGAACATGATAATATACAACAAGCGGAAAAATATGACAACAATAGAACAAGAGTTAATAAATACAGGTTGTCGTTATAGTGACAACGAGGAAGGCTCTTATAATGTCGAGTATAACGGATATACCGTGACTGTTTCAGAAGACGAAGAAGACTGATGACTTAATTATATTAAAACACCTGAAGGAAATATTCTTCCATATTCCGAAGAGGAGTATGAGGTAAACTTCCTTATGGGAGCTGACACAGGAACATCTTTTTACCCTAAAAATGATTATACCTTAGAGTCGGCTCTTGAAGACCTGATAAGCAAATCGGAAAACTAATAACCCATTCAGCCCTTGACATCACGGTTAAGTCTGCATTATGGCAAGTAAAAAAGTCAATTACGATAAGGCTTTAGGTTTTGAACAAAACGAAAGTCATAGACAGCAGGATATTTATTTTGGTCTGATTAGCGATAGCGAAGAACTAAAGTCATCAACAGGTAAGCAGATGGCAGAGGTTGCGCGTATGATGGCTCGCAAAAATTATATGGTTATAATGAGTGCGGCAGAGAGTTTGAATGCTGGGAAGGGGCATAAAAAAAGCCTCGACCGAAGCCGAGGCGAGGCGAATTCATTTGCGGAATTTTCATCTACGATAGTAGAAATTAGCTCTTTGTGAGCGTTTCAATCCACAATTCCTGCGAATTGACTGTCAACGGAAGTTGTTGTTGTCTTTCGATTCCATAAAGATACGATTAAAAGTCTCCCGAAGACGTGTGGAAAGATAGTTGATTATTTCTATGAACAATAATTTGATAACAATCATTAACTAATTTAACAAATAAACATTATGAAGAATATTTTGCACATGTTTGCTATTATAAGTACAACAGCAACAATGTTATCTTCCTGTTTAGCTAAAACTGACAGAAGTACATTGCAAACAGATAGTAGTCTTTACTTAAACGATAAAATTCAGCTTGGAGATACCGCAATGTCGCTCGTAGGAAGAGGAATACTTGTGCCAGATACTGATAACGAAGAATATTTCGATCTTGTGAATAAGACATTTGCAGGAGTTGTATTTGATGAAGCAAGAGCTGTTTCTAAAGACGAAAGGATAAAATGCCTATCTTACATAAGCAAATCATACGAAAACAAGGAAGATTTCCTGAAAGATAAAAACAAAATTTTTGTGGAATTGTGCAAGGAATATGGGAAACCAGCTAAAGACTCTTCGTACGTTGAAAAACAGGAGGCACCAGACGCATATTTACACGACTACACATGGAAGAGTAAATCCAGAGTTGTATCTGTTACAATATGTAGAAATGAATGGCCCGATTGGCTTACAGGTAGAACAACATATACCTCGTTTGTATTAGTAACTATCCAAGATAGTGTTCTTCAAAGAAAGAATCTACAAAGTCTATCTCTGGAGCAACAGTAGTCGTATTGACAAAAGCTCTCCCCCACTTACTATTGGTAGGTGGGGATTTTTTTGTGCCTTTTTGTTATTTTTCGAGCCATTCTTGTTTGCTTGAAAGACTTTAACCTTTTTATTTTTTTGTTTTCCTGTTTTTACTTCTGAAAAGAAAAACACATTATCACACATTCTCTTAATTCGCTGTTTTTACTTCTAAAAGCGAATCAACTATCTTGACAGACTTTTACATTTGGCAGTTAGAAAAATAATGTCTGATTTCGCTAACGCTTATCAGAAGTTACGCACTGATAAAAATGAATATGCTTTATCTTAGTGGCTTTGCCACAACATGATATGCCCTATCCAAAGTTTGGAGCGTAACACGAGCAGAGGATAGGGTAATTTTTTATATTATTCCTCAAAGTCGAAGTGGAAGAGACGGCTAAACACACCACGCACACCAAGTTGTGGTTTGATGTAGGAACATGATAATATACAACTGTCTTTAAATTCCATTTGCTATGCAAACGGTTGTGGTTTGATGTAGGAACATGATAATATATTGGTGTAGCAATGTTGTAAGTTACTTTCATTCAATGGTTTAATAGACTTAATTCGTTGCCGAAGCTATGCTTCGAGCAATCTATGCTTTCTGGCAAATGTATCTTTGCTTACTGGCAAACGTATTTTTGATTTCTAGCAAATGTCAATATGATTGCTATCAAATATAATTTAATACAAAGATTTCTTTCGCTCAGTGGAAATATCATGGGGAAAGATAGGAAAAGACACAACCCAAGTTAGCACCCATGAGAAAGATTCGCTTATGTTTACCGCAGAAATAATGTTTGAATAATGAAAGACCTAGGTAAAGCCCTCCAGGCTATTGTCTGCTTATACGCATTACCGCGCACATCCTCGTCACTATCGTTCCGAGTATGTACGCGGTTACCTACATCGCAAGCGATGTGTACAGCCTTCCAGGCTGGTTGTTGCGACTATTCCCCATGAAATATCCACTAAGCCCTTGTTAGGGACTTGAACCCATTAGAATAAGCTCATGCCGAGCATACAAAATCAACGGCTCACCACATGATTGTGATGAGCCGTTATTGTTTATGATAATCGTTTAATAATAATCCTTTAAGGCTATCGTTTATGCTATAAAAGATTAATCGTTTTGGAACTGCTTTATGCGCTGCTCTTCGCTGAGCTTGCATATTAATAAGGTGCCATCTTGCTCGGCAACGATGTAGCCATCGAGACCCTGGATAACAACCTTCTTTTCTTCCACGGTGTGCACGATGCAGTTGTGGCTTTCCACCATTTTGATGTTCTCGCCTATGCAGCTGTTGCCGTAGAGGTCGCGTGGAGTTTGCAGAAGCAAAGAGCCCCATGTACCAAGGTCGCTCCAACCAAAGTCGGCAGGACAAACGAAGATTTCTTCTGCCTTTTCCATGATGGCATAGTCGACCGAGATATTCTCACACTCAGGATATTTCTCATTGATCACAGCCTGCTCCTTGACGGTACCCATGATATAGAGCATGCCTTCGAAGATTTTGCTGAGAGCTGGTTCATATACGCGGAATGCGTTGACGATGGTTTCTACATTCCACATAAAGATACCTGCATTCCAGAAATAGTTGTTCTCCTGAATATATTTCTTTGCTGTTTCAAGATCTGGTTTCTCGCGGAATCTGTCTACACGGAATATCTCCTTGTTGCGTGGTGAACTTGTGGAGAGGTCTGCCTGTATATATCCGTAGCCTGTTTCAGGGCGATTTGCCTTCATACCAAGAGTTACGATAGCATCTGTTTCGCCAGTAAACTTCAAGCATTGTGTGATTACACGACGGAACTCCTGAGGATTGGTAACGATATGATCGCTTGGTGTAACCACGATGTTTGCCTTAGGGTCGCTCTTCTTAATTCGCCAACTCACGTAGGCTATACATGGCGCAGTATTGCGACGGCAAGGCTCAAGAAGGATGTTGGAAACAGGAATCTCAGGCAACTGCTCATGAACGATATCGGCATATCTGCTATTTGTAACTACCCACACATTCTCTGGAGAGCATATTCCCTCGAAACGGTCGTAGGTGAGCTGCATCAACGAGCGACCTACTCCAAGAACATCAATAAACTGCTTAGGTTTCTGCTCGGTGCTCATAGGCCAAAATCGGCTTCCTACACCGCCTGCCATAATAACAAGATGATTATTCGTACGTGACATAAAATAAATATTAGTTTTTCCGATGATAATATTGAATATTGCAAAGTTAATGCAAAATTAACCAATATCAAAATAAAAAACCAATCTTTTTTTATAACTTTGCATATTGATAGCAAAAGGCTATCGCTAATCAATATAATATACTACAGAACTATAACTATCATGGAATATATGTCGCAAGAAGGCTATGACAAGCTCGTGGCTGAACTTCAAGAATTAGAAAACGTTGAATTACCAAAGGTTAGAGATGCCATAGCTGAGGCAAGAGATAAGGGCGACCTTAGCGAAAATTTTGAATATCATGCCGCAAAGCGTGAGCAAGGCAAACTGTTGAGCCGCATTCGCTTTAAGCAAAAGGTGCTGGAGAATGCAAGGGTTCTCGACAAGTCGCTGCTAAATAACGACTGCGTGGGATTGCTGAGCCAAGTAGAGATAACCAACCTTGCTAATAATGCGCACATGGCATATACAATAGTAAACTCTCACGAGGCTAACCTCCGTGAGGGCAAGATTTCTATTAAGTCGCCTATTGGTCAGGCTTTGCTCAACAAGAAGGCTGGCGACGTGGTAGAAGTCAGGGTGCCTGCAGGATTGCTAAAACTACGTATAGAAGACGTACATCTATAATCAAGACGGACTATGAGAAAGCTTCTATTCCTTGTACTCCTGGTGCTCAATGTAACTGGAGCCAAGGCTCACGAGCTGCAAGCTTTGCGCAACCACTACACGACATCCGATGGTCTTGCGAGCAATGCCATTGCCGATATCGTGGAAGACCGCTTTGGCTATATTTGGATAGCAACATGGAATGGTTTGAGCCGTTTTGATGGATACAACTTCTGCAACTATCCCACAGGAAAGAATAGCGGACTATCCAATTTTCATAACCGCATTCTCACCCTTACTGCCGACAACATGGGCAATATTTGGATGCGAATGTACGACAACCGCATCTTTGTTTTGAATCGTCATACCGACGTAATAGCCAACGCTTTCGAGAGCGTAGAGGGTGGCGATTTGCTAAAGACCAACAACGGCTACCAGGGCAAAACTCATCGCACGGCTTCAACGATAGTGAAGTCGATAGATGGCTATGTGTATGCCTACATCCGCCAGAAGGGTATCTACAGAATGCGCTCCGTGGGTGCTAAGCCAACTGTACAGCTTATCGATATTGGCAAACAAAAGGTGTATGCTATGGCTACCGATAAGCATGCTAATCTTTGGGTGGCTACCGACAAGGGGTTGGCTAAGATAAAGCCTACGGAAACAAAGCTCAACAAAGCCTTTGTGATGGACAACAAAGAGATAATGAATATCTGTTGTACAGCCAACAACACCATCCTCGTGGGCACCACAAAGGGTGATATATATAATGTAGGTAGCAAGAAGAAGATATATTCTACCAACGGTTCACAAATATCTTCGTTATACCAAGATAGTCAATCACTTATATGGTTTACTACCGACACTCAAGGAGTATTCCAATATAACCCTGCAACCAACACCACACGCCATTTCACCCAGATAGTTTCTACACCAGAAATAGATATTAATGGTGCTGCATATAGCGAAGCAAATGGCGCTCTTTGGGTACGTATGAATATGGGTGGTTTTGGATATTACGACTACGCCACGGGCGAGATGAACTATTTCCACAACAATCCCGACAACACATGGAACTTGTCGAATACCGTTGCCACGTATGTGGCATTGCAAGAGGGTGTGATTTGGATGTCGACCATCAGGCGCGGACTGGAAAAGCTCTCCCTACTCCGCCCATGCATCATGCATCGAAACTTGATGCCAGGCTCGAATGTTTATGGCGCAAACGAAACTCGTGCCATAATCTACGACCATACTCGCAAAAAGATTCTTATTGGCAACAAGACGGGCAACATACTTTCTGCCGACAACGCTACATCTGCGCTATCGCCATTTTGCAAAGTTGACGCAAAAGTCTACGATATGATGCAATTGGAAAATGGCGACATCTATATTTCTACAAAGGGTATGGGCATATATGTGTTGCCAAAGGGTGCATCGCAACCTAAGCATCTCGACATCAACCTTAGCTCGCCAAATGTTTACCAAACCGTGAAGGATAAGGCTGGCAACTTATGGATAGCTACATATAATGGTGGTGTAAACATGTATAATGGCAAAAGGGTGTTTTGGCCTCGCAACATCAAGGGCTACCCTAAGTTTAGCCACACCAAGGTGAGAACTATCGCCTTAGGTCCTGACGGCATGGTGTGGGCAGGCACTTCGGATGGTATTCTCACTATGAAGAGCGATGGCAAGAATGTGTATGCTGCGCCTCTCGAAATGAGCGACGATACTGAGTTGCAAACAGGCAACAACGACATCATACAATTGCTTAGAGGTGCAGACGGCACCATGTGGGTGGCAACAAATGGTGGCGGACTAAGCAAGACCACAGGCAAGGACAATAAAGACAGATGGTGTTTCGAGACTTTCGACGAAACCGATGGACTGCGATCAAACGAGATAAAGAGCGTTGCCATAACCAAGGATAATGTGGTGTGGTTTTCTGCCGACCAAACATTATGTTCGTTCGACAACAACAAGAAGCTGTTCACCACCTTCTCTATCCTTGATGGCATAAACGAAGTGTCGTTCTCCGAAGGTGCTGGCGCATGTCTGCCTAATGGAGAAATACTCTTCGGCACGCTAAACGGATATTATATCGTTGACCGTAGCAAACTGCGCACTCACAATGGTTCGCTGCTGAAGCTTGCCATTACCGATTTCTATGTAGACGACAAACGAATGTCGCCACGCCTCAACGACACCTACGACTATTATATCCCTGATAGCGGCCAGGTGAGGTTGCCTTCGCGAGGAAGCATATTCTCGGTAAAATTCGCATCGCTCAACTATCAGCTACAGCATCGTGTGCACTATCAATATATGCTCGAAGGCTACGACAAAGAATGGCACAATGCCGACAATCAGCGTAGAGCCAACTATAGCAACGTGCCGGCAGGAACATACACCCTGCGCATAAAAGCATTCTTGCTTGAGAGCCCAGACAAATATGATGAGCGCACTATCAAGATTACTGTGCCTCCATATTTCTTTGCTTCGACAGTAGCCTTGTGGATATACCTCATGTTGGCAATCTTGGGCGTGGGTGCTTACTTCTACATACGCCAACGTCGCATACAATACGAGGCAGAGCAAAGAAAAAAGATGAGAGTGCTGAAGGTGGGACCTGACGAGATAGCATTCAACAACAAAGACGACTACGACTTCGTGAAGGCTACTCTCGACTGGCTGGAAAAGAACTTCGACAATCCTTCGCTAAAGATTGAGGACATGGCTTCGCAAAGCGGATTGTCGCGCACATCGTTCTATAATCAGCTAAAGGCTCTGACAGGACAGTCGCCTAAGGAGTTTGTTTCGGAATTCCGTATGAAAAAGGCGTATATGTATCTCGACAGCTCAAACATGACGATATCTGAGATTGCCTATAAGACAGGCTTCAACGATCCTGTTTACTTTGCGCGACTATTCAAGCAGCGCACAGGCATGACACCTAAGGCTTATCGCGAGAAAAAAGATAAAACTGCTGCCGAAGAACTGGCGGCTTCACAAAAACAAGGTGCAAATACCAAGAACGAAGAAGCACCTACTCCAAACCAAAAACAAGAATAATAAAAAAATATGAAAACATCAATTTTATCAGTCATCATGCTGCTGGCAGGCCTCACATTTGGCTACTCAGCAGCCAACGCTAAGAACAAAACAAAGACTATGGAAATAAAGATTGTAGAAACTTCGGATGTGCACGGAAGCTTCTTCCCTTACGACTTCATCCGTCGCAAGCCAAAGGCAGGAAGCCTTGCAAGGGTTAGCACATATATCAACAACCTGAGAAAGGAGCATGGCGAGAATGTGCTGTTGTTAGATAATGGCGACATCTTGCAGGGTCAGCCTATATGCTATTTCTACAACTACATCAACACCAAGGACGAGAATATAGCTGCCAAGATAATCAACTATATGAAGTATGATGCTGCCACCATAGGCAACCATGATGTGGAGACGGGCCATGCCGTTTACGACAAATGGGCAAGCGAGGTGAAATGTCCGATGCTTGGTGCCAACGTCATCGATGTCAAGACTCAGAAGCCTTACTTCCTACCCTACACAGTCTTTGAGCGCCAGGGTGCTAAGATTGCTGTTATCGGAATGATAACTCCTGCCATACCTAACTGGCTCACAGAGAATCTATGGTCGGGACTATATTTCGAAGAGATGGTGAAGGCTGCTCAGCGCACCATGAACGAGGTGAAGACCAACGTGAAGCCTGATGTTATCATAGGCTTATTCCATAGCGGAAAAGAGGGTGGCATAGAAACTGCCGAATATAAGGAGAGCGCCTCTATAGAGGTTGCAAAAAAGGTGGATGGCTTCGATGCCGTATTCTTCGGTCACGACCACTCTCGTTGTCTCGAAACCATTACCAATGATGCAGGCAACGAGGTGCTTTGTCTCGACCCTGCCAACAATGCCATGTATGTGGCACAAGCTAACCTCTCGCTCGTTAAGGAGAAGGGAAAATGGAAAGTGGCAAGCAAGAGTGGCGAGCTGGTAGACATGCGCGACCTTGAGGTAGACAAAGACTATATGGCTTATTTCGATGGCGATATCGCTAAGGTGAATGGCTACGTAAATCGCAAGATTGGCGAATTTGGCAACAGCATCTATTGCCAAGACTGCTTCTTCGGCTCAAGTGCGTTCTCCGACCTCATCCTCAACTTACAGCTCAAGATAACAGGTGCCGACATTGCATTCAACGCTCCTCTATCGGCTACTGACTCCGTAGCCAAGGGTCCGCTATATGTTAGCGACATGTTCAACCTTTATAAATATGAGAACCAGCTCTACGTGATGCGACTCACAGGCGAGGAGATACGCAAACATCTTGAAATGAGCTACGACCTCTGGGTGCACACCATGAAGAGTGCCGACGACCCATTCTTGATACTTGCCGACGACAAGAATGCTAACCAAGAGAAGTTGATGTTTAAGAATCAGTTCTTCAATTTCGATAGTGCTGCAGGCATCGACTACGAGGTAGACGTAACAAAGCCTAACGGACAAAAGGTGCGCATACTCCGCATGTCGAATGGAGAACCTTTCGACGAGGCTAAATGGTATAAGGTGGCTGTAAACAGCTATCGCGGCAATGGTGGTGGCGAACTGCTAACTCGTGGTGCTGGCATTCCTCACGATAGTCTCGAAAGCCGTATCATATATCGTAGCGAGAAAGACCAGCGCTACTATCTCATGCAGGAGATTGAGCGCATGGGAGTGGTTAATCCTAAGCCAAACAACAACTGGCGCTTCGTGCCCGACTCTATCGTAGAGCCTGCTATCGAGAGAGAACGAAAAATGATAAAGTAATCTGTTCACACATATTATAATATATAAAGTAATTATAAATGTATTATTTCATATTCTGCAAGACCGACATCTTGCTTCAGAAGCTTGAGGATGGCACATACACCATTCCTTGCTGCGAAGAACCTCCCATAGAGGTGAAGCCATGGACTCACATCATGGACATCGAGCCTATGGCAGACGGCACACCTGTGAAGGCTCTATATATTGATGCCCCCGTGACAGGAAATCCCAACTTCGAGATGTGCGGACTGCGCCAGTCGTTTTATAAGCTGTCTAAAGAGCTATACCTGAAGGCTGGCAAATGCCACGAGCTGCTATATTGGGATTCCAACACTAAGTTTTGCGGCATCTGTGGCTCGCCTATGCAGATGCACACCATGATATCTAAGCGCTGCACAGGTTGCGGCAAAGAGATATGGCCACAACTTGCCACCGCCATCATCGTGCTCGTACATCGTGGCGACGAGGTATTGCTGGTACATGCCAAAAACTTCAAAGGCAATTTCTATGGTCTTGTGGCAGGATTCGTGGAAACAGGCGAAACTCTCGAACAGGCTGTTCATCGCGAGGTGATGGAAGAGACTGGGCTCGAAATCACCAACCTTCGCTATTTTGGTTCGCAGCCTTGGCCATACCCTTGTGGACTCATGGTGGGATTTAATGCCGACTATGTAGAGGGCGATGTGCATTTGCAGCGTAGCGAACTATCGTGTGGTGGATGGTTTAGCAAAGACAACCTGCCGCAGATACCCGAAAAGCTAAGTATTGCCAGGATGATTCTTGATGATTGGTTAGAAAACTCCAATCTTTAACATAGTTTTAGGTTTTATATTATTTAATAAAACATAAATTCAGTATCTTTGCAGTCTGAACTGTAAAAAGCTGCAAATATATGAACAAATATTTACCACTTGCTCTTGTTGGCAGTCTCGCCCTTACATCTTGCTTTAAGGACGAGCCTGCCAATTCAGAATGCGACATCACAGAGGCTTATCTACATGCAGACAACGTGGGTGAGATGTTTTATAACCCGTCTGACACCATGGTAAAGGTTCTGTATACTTCTTCCGACATTATTTTCAGCGTGCGCAAGAAGGCAGACCTCACAGCTCTTGCGCCTCGCTTCACCATCACTCCTGGCGCCACCATATCGCCAACAAATGGTAGCACCCACGACTTTAGTAATGGCAGCGTAGAATATACCGTGACATCTGAAGATGGTGCGTGGAAGCGTAAATATAAGGTGTCGTTTGTGCCCGTAATACACACCAAGAAAGACACTCTGAACTTCGATTTCGAAGACTTCCATCTCGACAAAGAGAAACAAAAATACTACGTTTGGAGCGAGAAGCATGCCGACGGTAACTTATATGATGATTGGGCTTCGGGCAATGGCGGCTTCTGGTTTACCCACAAAAGTGCACCTGCTACCGACTACCCTACCGCACCTCTCGACGAGGGCTACGAAGGCAAGGGCGTGAAGCTTACCACAAGAGATACCGGACCATTCGGAAAAATGGTGAATATGCCTTTGGCAGCAGGCAACTTATTCCTTGGAGCCTTCGATATGTCGGCAGCTCTAACGGATGCGCTCAAAGCCACTATGTTTGGTTTGCCTTTCGACAAGAAGCCAAAGACTTTCTCTGGCTACTACAAATATCAGCCTGGCGAGAAATATCAGGATAAGAACCAAACGATAATAGAGGGCAAGACTGACAAGGCTTCCATTTATGCCATTCTATATCTCAACCACGACGAGAATGGAAATGCCGTAACCCTTGATGGCAACAACGCTCAGACAAGTCCGCTCATCGTAGCCACGGCCATAGTCAACAACATTCCGCCTACCGACAACTGGACACAATTCAAGGAAGACTTCCGCTTCATTCAGCCTTTCAGCCAAGATATCCTCGAGAGTCGTGGCTATAGTCTGGCGATAGTATTCTCATCGAGTGCCGATGGCGACTTCTTCCAGGGTGCCATAGGTAGCACGCTATGTATAGACAACGTCAGAATAGTATGCGAAACAGAAGAATAATGATTATGAAAAAGACTATATTATCTTGCCTCATGCTTGCAGGCATGGCATGCTCGGCTTCTGCCATCAACATTCCCGACAGCCTAAACTATACAGCTCGCATAGGCTACAACATAGGCGGCACGGCTCCTATAGGAATGCCTGCTACCATACGCAAAATGAATTCATACAAGATTGTGGCTAACGTTTCGTATGGTATCGATGTGCAGAAAGACCTTTGGGACAACTGGGGATTGCTAACCGGTATTCACCTCGAAAACAAGGGCATGGAGATTGACGCCACGGTTAAGAACTACCACATGGAGATGGTGCGTGGTGGCGAAAGTATAGAGGGTAGATATACTGGACGTCTGGTCACCAAGTGCGACGAATGGATGCTCACCTTGCCTATCATGGCGACATATCGTGCTGGGCGTTGGCTCTTCAAGGGCGGACCATACGTGTCGTATCTCACCACAAAGCATTTCGATGGCTATGTATACGATGGCTATCTGCGCGAGGGCAATCCTACAGGACCAAAGGTGGAGATGGGCAACGAAGAGGGCACTCGCGGCACCTACGACTTCGGCAGCGATATGCGTCGTTGGCAGTTTGGTGTAGACCTTGGTGCCGACTGTCAAATCACTAAGCGCTTCGGACTATATGCCGACATCACATGGGGACTAACAGGCATCCATCGCTCTTCGTTCAAAACAATTGAGCAAACCCTCTACCCTATCTTCGGCACCATAGGCGTAATGTATAAGCTGAAGTAAACTATATAATAGGTATAATATAAATAGGTATAACACAAATAAACAATTCGTATGAAGAAATTATTTACTCTTTTAGTATCATCGTTGGTGTCGCTCGCCTCTATGGCACAGACCACCGACTACAAATGTGCGTTGGCAGTACTCGTTAATGGTGCTCCTGCCGACCCTCAAGACATGGTAGTAACAACCACCAAAGCCGACAACGGCACATACACCCTGCAGCTCAAAAACTTCATCCTCTATACTCAGGGGCAGGCTATGCCTGTAGGCACCATCACCGTGCCTAATATTCAGGCTACAAAGGAAGAGGGCGACATCGTGCTCAAATCTGAACAGAATATCACTATCGCAGAAGGCGACATGCCAGGTGTAGAAGGATGGATGGGCCCACTCCTTAAAGAAGTGCCTATTAGCCTCGAAGGTGGCATTAGTGGCGACGTGCTTGGTGCGGTGCTCGATATTCCTTTCAACACTATGAACATTTGCGTATATGTAAGTAGTGCCAGAACCCAACTTCCTAACTCTAACTTCGAAGGTTGGCACGAGACATCGTTCAAGGATTATTATGGCACTACCACCACAAGCGACGAACCTAACAGCTGGCACTCTTTTATGAGCTGCACTGGCAGTCTTGCAGGTATTGTTAGCGGAGCTCCTCACACATGGAAGTCTAACGACGTGCGTCCAAACAGCTCAAGCAAAACATCTGTTTTGGTAAAGTCGGCAAGCCTGTTTGGTAGCATCTCTGCCAACGGCACCATCACCACAGGTCGTCTAATGGCTGGCGATATGACACCTTCAAACCCTAAAAACAACTCATTCCTCGACCTCAGCAATTCCGACAAGGATGCCAATGGCGATCCTTTCTACACAAAGCTTGATAGCTATCCTGACTCTATCGCTATGTGGGTGAAATTCCATCCTGGCAAGGACAACAAAAATCCTACTGCCTTGGTTAGCGCTGTGCTCACAGACAGCACCTACTATCAGGACCCTGAGGATAAGGAATATGCTAACGTGGTTGCCAAGGCTCAATATAGCTCTATCGAGAGCAATGGCGAAGTATGGCAGCGTATAGTAGTGCCTTTCGACTATGAGAGCTACTATACCAACGATGCAGAGGCACGTGCCCTGCTCGTAACAATCTCCACATGCTCTGTTCCTGGTGGTGGTTCAGCCAGCGCTGATGACCCTGACGCTATCAACGTCGACGACGTAAACCTAATCTACAACGCTAAGCTCAACAGCATCAGCATCAAGGGTGCTAAGCTCGTAGACTTCGACAAAAACAAATTTGACTATAATGTAGAGGTAGAGGCTTTGCCTGAGCCTAAGGATATCGACTTTGAGGAGGATGCTGAGAACTCGATGGTTAGTGTAAGCCTTAATGGTAGCATCGCTACCTTGACCGTTATCTCTGACGATCTCAAGACCATCAACACCTATAAGCTCAACTTCAAGGAAAAGGGTGCCAACGCCATCAGCAACGTAAATAATGGCGCAAAAGCAGCCGTAGCCACCTACAACCTTAATGGTCAGCAGGTTTCAGCTTCTGCCAAGGGCAACGTTGTCATCAAGAAGTATGCCGACGGTACCACACGCAAGGTAATGAAATAAAGAATAACTTATGCGGTTATGGAATATCGATTTCCATAACTGCATATAACTAAAAAAACGGTTCCTCACTATCATTTGTGAAGAACCGTTTTTTTTACTTCTATATAAGTTTTTGTATCCTACTCCTCTACAGGCTGTGGATTTTTCTCCTTATAGTATTCAAGGAAAGCGCGTAGGGCAGTACATGTGGCGGTAGAGATATTCATATCGCGACCCTCATCCTCGGTAAGCTTTATGGTGCGGATATCATCCTTCGAACCATAAGCAATCCAAATGGTGCCTACAGGATTCTGAGGAGTGCCACCACCAGGACCAGCAACACCTGTGCAGGCAATAGCATAGTCTACATTCAAAGCGTTGCAAGCGCCTATCACCATCTGCTTAGCTACAGGCTCGGAAACAGCAGTAAACTCCTCGAGAGTGGCGTGGTCTACATGCAATAGGTTTTCCTTCACCTCGTTGGTATAGCTCACTATACCGCCCTTGAAATAGTTCGACGAGCCTGGGACTGCGATGATAGTCTGGGCAATACGTCCACCTGTGCAACTCTCAGCTGTGCCAAGAGTCTTGCCGTCGTCGTAGAGAGCCTGAAGAAGCTCACGACTAATTATTTTGCTTTCTAAATCCATGTCTTTATATTATTAATAATGTGGGGGAATTTCTACTTGAAAGTAACCTTTGAGAATGCAGGCAAATCGATAGAGCAGAAGTCGTGGTCGAGATACTTCATATAGCCAACGATACCTATCATGGCTGCATTATCGGTAGTATAGCTGAACTTCGGAATATAGATAGTCCAATGATAGCGCTCGGCATGATCACGGAAAGCATTGCGCAAACCATTATTGGCACTCACGCCTCCTGCCACAGCCACATGCTTGATGCCTGTCTGCTTTACTGCCATGCGCAATTTCTTCATCAGAATATCTACGATGGTATACTCCAAGCTTGCAGCAATATCCTCCTTGTGGTTCTCTACGAAGTCTGGCTCTTGCTCCACCCATTTGCGAAGGTTGTAGAGAAACGAGGTCTTCAGTCCTGAGAACGAATAGTCCATGCCAGGGATATGTGGTTCGGCAAACTTATAGGCATGAGGGTTGCCCTGACGAGCCAAACGGTCGATGATAGGACCACCAGGATATCCTAAGCCCATCACCTTAGAGCATTTGTCGATAGCCTCGCCTGCTGCATCGTCGATGGTTTGTCCCAACACCTCCATATCGTTGTAGGCATTAACCTTCACAATCTGCGAGTTGCCACCACTAACCAAAAGGCAGATGAATGGGAATGGAGGTGCCGACATATCGTCGTCGCTCTCCTTGATGAAATGTGCCATCACGTGGCCCTGCAGGTGGTTAACATCGATGAGCGGAATATTCAGCGAACGAGCAAAACCCTTAGCGAAGCTCACACCAACGAGCAAAGAGCCCATCAAGCCCGGACCACGAGTAAAGGCTACTGCCGAGAGTTGCGACTTGTCAACTCCAGCACGCTTCAACGCCTGGTCTACCACAGGCACCACATTCTGCTGATGAGCTCTTGATGCCAACTCTGGCACCACACCACCATAAGCCATGTGGACATCCTGCGAAGCTGTGACGTTGCTCAATAATACTCCGTTGCGAAGTACTGCTGCGCTGGTATCGTCGCAACTCGACTCTATGCCCAATATATAAACATCTTTCTTTTCCATAATTTTAGTAAGTTAATATCTCTACACCATGTTCTGTCATCACGTAGGTATGCTCCCACTGTGCCGATGGCAATTCGTCGCCAGTAATAACCTCCCAGCCATACTCGTCGTCGGCATCTATGAATACCTTCCATGTGCCCATGTTCACCATAGGCTCGATGGTAAACACCATACCAGGCACGAGCAACATACCTGTGCCACAATGTCCGTAGTGAACGACGTCTGGCTCTTCGTGGAATTTCAATCCTACGCCATGTCCGCAGAGGTCGCGCACAATGCCATAGTGGTATTTCTTGGCATGCTTCTCTATGGCATGACCGATGTCGCCAACAAAGCAGAATGGCTTAGCAGCCTCGGCACCAATATCCAAGCATTCCTTAGCCACACGCACCAACTGTTCCTTCTCAGGAGTGGTCTTGCCGATGATAAACATACGTGAGGCGTCGGCAAAATATCCGTTGTAGATGGTGGTGAAGTCAACATTCACGATGTCGCCTTCTTCCAACACATCTTCCTCTTTAGGAATACCATGACATACCACCTCGTTGATACTCGTACAAACACTTTTAGGGAATCCCTCGTAGTTGAGACAAGCAGGAGTAGCTCCGTGCGATGTACAAATATCGTAGCATATCTTGTCGATTTCGAGGGTGTTCATTCCTGCATGAATTTCGGCAGCCACAGCATCGAGCACAGCGGTATTGATAACGCCAGCAGCACGTATGCCTTCTATCTGCTCAGGAGTCTTAATAAGATCACGTGTAGGAACCAGTCGTCCCTTGTTTTCCCAATACATCACCTGCTTGTCGAGTTCTGTAATTGGCTGACCAGACAGGCAATGCCATCTTTTCTTTTTGAATTGCATATCTCTTTAAAAAATTATATTTTTTTCTTCGTTCTTCACTTTCAGAGCTTCACTCCCTCACCATCCAGCAGAGCGTAAAGGTCGGCAGTCCAATCTTCGCCATTCACAGGACAGAAGGTGTGGATGCCAAGTTGCGAAGCGGCAGCACAATTTCTTGGACCATCGTCGATAAAGAGAGTTTCGTCGGGCAGCATGCGCTCGTTCATCAGAACATGACGGAATATGGCCTCGTCGGGCTTCATCATCTTTGCCTCATAGCTTGTATATAGAGCGTCGAAATAATGGTCGAGCGAATGGCCGTTGCCATCAAACTCTGTGCTTCTGCACCAGTCCATGACAAAAGGGTTGGTATTCGACAGCAACACCACGCTATAGCCACGACGGCGAAGATTAAGCAGGGTCTCCAAATTGTGTGGAGGCACCATCTTGAAATATCCCAACCATGCTTTCTGACATTCTTCGTAACTAACCTTTCGACCAAGCATCTCGCACATAGCGTCAACAAATTCGGATGCTGTAATGGCTCCTTCTTCCAGTTCGCCAAACACCCCACTTTGGGTATAAGGGTTCAAGATATCGGCAGCATCGCGTATGCCCATATCAGTAAAACGTCTCACAGCCTCGTCATGATCCAGAGTGATAACAACACCACCAAGATCGAAAATCAAATTCTTTATCATTCGAACAAATTAAGTTTGTTTTTTCTTGCTTCATCCAGGGAGACAAGTCGTTGTTGCTCCTCGGCATAATGCTTACGCATTTCGGCATATCGCTGTTGCAAAGCTTCACAATATTTATCGTGCTCATTGGCATTCAGCAACTTAGACAATACCACCACATTTTGCGCAGCATCCTTCACCCATACCACGGCACCAAGATATTCGGGTGCTATCTTCAGGGCGGCATGCATCTCGCTTGTTGTTGCGCCACCCACCATGATAGGTATCTGCATGCCAGCCTTCTGCATTTCTCGAGCCACATTCACCATCTCGTCGAGCGACGGAGTGATGAGTCCGCTCAGGCATACGGCATCGGCATTTATCTCTTTAGCCTTGGCTATGATGAGTTCGGCAGGAACCATCACTCCCAGGTCTACTATCTCGTAATTGTTGCAAGCCATGACTACACCCACGATATTTTTTCCGATATCGTGAACGTCGCCCTTTACTGTTGCCAACACCACCTTGCCTGCTGTTGTGGCGTCGCCATTTTTCTCAGCCTCTATATGTGGCTGCAAAATGCTCACCGCCTGTTTCATGGTGCGAGCAGTCTTCACCACCTGAGGCAAAAACATTTTTCCTTCGCCAAATAGCTGTCCCACTTGGTTCATGCCATCCATCAGCGGACCTTCGATGATGTCTACGGCATGCGGACTCTCCTTGAGCGCCTCGTTCAGGTCTTGCTCCAAATATGTGGCAATACCCTTGCGCAGGGCGTAGGCTATGCGGTCGTGCAACGACAGGTGGCGCCACTCTTCCTCCTTAGGCTTCTGTGGAGCTCCGCCCTGTGCAGCCTCTTTGGCAGCCTGAGCTTCTGCCGCCATCTGCGAAGCCACCTCGATGAGTTCTTCTGAAGCGCCATGGCGACGATTCAGCACCACGTCTTCCAACAGCTTTAGCAAGTCGGCAGGAATATCTGAGTAAGCCACCTTGGTGGCAGGATTCACAATTCCGAAGTCCATACCCACGTGTATAGCATGGTATAGGAACACAGCGTGCATAGCCTCGCGAATATAGTTGTTGCCACGGAATGAGAACGACAGGTTGCTCACACCTCCGCTCACATGTGCTCCAGGCAGATTCTTTCTTATCCACTCCGTAGCGCGAATGAAGTCTACGGCATAGGCGTCGTGCTCCTCCATACCTGTGGCTATGGCAAGAATATTAGGGTCGAAGATAATGTCTAACGGAGAGAAGCCAACTTGCTCTGTCAGAATGCGATACGCTCTGCTGGCTATCTCCACACGGCGATCGTAGGTGGTGGCTTGTCCCTTCTCGTCGAAGCACATCACAACCACGGCAGCTCCATGCTGCTTGATGTCGCGAGCATGGCTTACAAACACCTCTTCGCCCTCTTTTAGCGAAATGGAGTTTACGATACATTTACCCTGCACGCATTTCAGTCCAGCCATCACAACATCCCATTTGCTGGAGTCTATCATGATAGGCACACGCGCTATCTCTGGTTCCGAAGCCACGAGGTTCAAGAATTCCACCATCTCGGCTTTGGCATCCAGCAGTCCGTCGTCCATATTCACGTCTATCACCAAGGCGCCATCTTCCACCTGTCGGCGGGCTATATCGAGTGCCTCTTGATAGTTTTTCTCTTTTATCAATCGCAGAAACTTTCGCGAACCAGCCACGTTGCATCGTTCGCCCACATTGACAAACGGTATATTCTCGTTCACATCAAGCATCTCCAGTCCACTCAACCATAGCGTGTGTGGCTTCTCTGGTAGTTGGCGTGGTTTGATGCCTTGTGACATCTCATAGTATCTGCGTATAAATTCGTCGGTAGTACCACAACATCCGCCCACGATGTTCACCAACTCTTCGTCCATAAACTCCTTTATCTGTGGCGACATCGATTCTGCAGTTTCGTCGTATTGTCCGAGCTCGTTAGGCAGTCCGGCGTTAGGATAGGCAGATATATAATAAGGTGCCTTGCGAGCAAGTTCAGCCAGATAAGGCTTCATCTGTCGTGCTCCAAACGAGCAGTTTAAGCCCACGGAGAATATATTCAGCGAAGAGATGCTTGCCAAGAATCCGTCGAGGGTCTGACCGCTTAGGGTTCTGCCTGCAAGGTCGCTCACCGTTACGCTCAGCATCACGGGCAGCGACAGTCCTCGTTCCTCATTCACTCTTCGGCAAGCCTCAATAGCCGCCTTAGCGTTTAGTGTGTCGAAGATGGTTTCTATCAGGAATGCGTCTACACCACCCTCAGCCAAAGCATCAGCCTGCAGGAGATAAGCCTCAAGCATCTCATCGTAGGTGATGTCGCGAGCAGCCGGATTCGACACGTCGGGACTCAACGAGCAAGTTTTGTTGGTCGGACCAATGCTTCCTGCCACAAATCGTGGCCATTCGGCTGTAGAAAACTCGTCTGCCGCCTTTCGAGCCAATTGTGCACCTACGAGTGCCATCTGTCGGCTATAATCCTCCAGATGATAGTCGGCTTGCGATATAGGTTGCGACGAAAAAGTGTTTGTCTCTATGATGTCGGCGCCTGCAGCAAGATATTTGCGATGAATATCCATCACCACGTCGGGACGTGTGATGTTCAGCACATCGTTGTTGCCCTTTTGCTGGCATTCGGTATCTGGCAGCTCATTACATCTAAAGTCAGCCTCGCCAAGTCCGTAGCTCTGAATCATCGTTCCCTGAGCTCCGTCCAATATCAATATCTTCTGCTTTATTTGTTCCCGAATTGTCTTCATCAAATGTGTTGTGGTGTTGTTCACTTAAAACCTCTTTATCGCTCTATCCATTTCTCTTCTGTCTTCCTTAGCCTTCAGAGTCTGTCGTTTGTCATACTCCTTTTTGCCTCGGCATAGCGCTATGTCTACCTTAGCTCTGCCATGATCGTCGATAAACACCAGCGTAGGCACAATGGTGAAGCCTGGCGCCTTGGTGTCTTCAAACAAATGGCGAATTTCGCGCTTTGTAAGTAGCAACTTGCGGTCGCGCTTAGCCTCGTGGTTGGCATAGCTACCATAGAAATAAGGCGATATGTTCATACCTTTAATCCACACTTCACCCTTTATGATATAGCAATAGGTATCAACAAGCGAAGCCTTGCCCATGCGAATAGACTTTATCTCGGTACCCGTAAGCTGTATGCCTGCCGTGTAAGTATCGATAAAAGTATACTCAAACGAAGCCTTCTTGTTGCGTATCTGTACAGGACTCTTTTTACGGAGTTCCAAATCATTCTTATTCATAATATTCGCCCTTCATTCTTCACTCAACTATTGTTGCAAACTTCTCTATGTTATCATCCACATATCGAGCCACAGCCTCGGTAAATTCCTCTTCGCTCTCCACGAAAGCGTCGTCGTATTTATCAAAGTCGGGATATTTCTCAAACAAAGCCATAAACTCCTCGTCGGTATAGTCTTTCTCCAACTCCTCACGATATTTCTTGTATAGCTTATGACATCCGTTGATGATAGGGCTCAGCGTAGGCAGTCCCCACTCGCGAATGGCGCGAGCAAAAGGGTTAAGGAATATAAAACCGCCTAAACCATTGTGTATGAGCTGGATAAATCCGCCATCCATCACTTCTTCGCGCAAGTAATAATAAGCCAGAAGCGTAATCTGGTCGGCATTAAGCTTAGGCATTGTCTCTGCCGAAAGCTCGCCACCAATAGCATCATGGATGGCATCCACAAAAACTTTTATAAACTCATCCATGCCCTCTTGAGCAGCCTGCGCAAGGAGGGCGTCTTTTATCTTAATTTCCATATTGTGTGTACACCTGTATTATGCTCTCCCGACTTTATATAGCAAATGGCCGTTTGCCCGTCGCAAAAACAATTCGTTGCAAAGTTAATGCAAATGAGTGGAATGACAAAAGAAAAACGCAGTTTTCTTTTTCATTCCCGAGTGCAGCTTAACTTTGAAAAGTTAATACTTCTTGGCTTCATACGTATTGTATTAGGAATCATAGCTGCATTATTTGTATTAGGAATCATAGCTGTATCATATTTTATAAGTTCGTTGGTTTTCAAATGCGAAGGTATAACATTCTGAAAAATATACTTTCCGAATGTTGTAATTTTGCAGAAAACCAATAGCGACAGACCGCACGAGCTCACACGACTACTCGAAAGGCGCCAAGAGTATAGTCGAAATGCAGAAAACGGATAGTCGCACACGGAGCCTTCCGATTAAGATCCGACCAACTTCCGATAATAAAAAAAGACTCGCAGGTCATTACAGGAATGGTCTACGAGTCTTAAAAAAATATGATGATTATCTACTAATCGGACAATTGGGTTAGCCAAGCCTTGAGGACAGATAAAAACATTATGCCAAGCCCTCGATTTCTCCGTTTATGATATCGATATTCTCGCTCTGAGGATGAAGAGGGAGACCAGGCATGCGGAGGATGTCACCCGAGATGGCAACGATCATGCCTGCACCAGCGCTAACCACGAAGTCGCGCACGGTGAAGGTGAAGCCTTCTGGCACACCGATGGCCTTAGGGTCGTCGCTGAAGGAATATTGAGTTTTGGCTACGCAGATAGGCATTTTGTCCAATCCCCACTCCGCTATACGATCCATGGCTTTGCGAGCCTTAGAGGTGAATTCCACCCTGCCGGCACGATACACCTGCTTGGCTATCTTCTCGATCTTCACTTCTACGCTATCCTCGAGGTCGTAGACGAATTTGATATCCGACGATGGATGCTCTTCGATGGTTTTCAGACATAGTTTTGCCAACTCTTCACAACCCTCGCCACCATGCAGATAAGCCTCGTTAGGCGCAAAGTCTACGCCCAGTTTGTTGCAATAAGCCTTTAGTTCGTCGATAGTTTGCTGGGTGTCGGTGCCAAAGCGATTTAGCGTCACTACTACGGTCTGTCCCATATTCTGCAGGTTTTCTATATGGCGAGCCATATTGTCGAGACCAGCCTCGGCAAGTCCACGAGTGGTGACTACGAGGATTGTCATTTTTGGTGTTAGTCCAGCCATGCGACATTTGATATCGAGGAATTTCTCGGCACCAAGGTCGGCACCAAAGCCAGCTTCGGTAACCACATAGTCGCTGGTAGACATTGCCATCTTGGTAGCCAAAACGCTATTGCAGCCGTGGGCAATATTGGCAAACGGACCGCCATGGATGAAGGCTGCTGTATGTTCGGTAGTTTGCACGAGGTTAGGATGTATGGCATCCATGAGCAGCACAAGCAACGAGCCTACGCCACCAAGGTCGCGCATATAGAATGGTTTACCCTCGCAGGTTACACCCAGCAGGATGTTCTCAAGGCGTTTGCGAAGGTCGTCCATATCTGTGGCAAGACAAAGGATAGCCATAATCTCGGAAGCAGGAGTGATATCGAATCCCGACTCTCTGACCACACCATTGCCATCGCCCAATCCCGTTACGACATATCTCAGCGCACGGTCGTTCATATCCATTACACGTCGCCAATAAACGGTCTTCAGCTGCTCAGGCTTGCCCTGATGGCGAAAGATATAGTTGTCGACAAGAGCCGCTATGAGGTTGTTGGCAGAAGTGATGGCGTGCATATCGCCTGTGAAATGAAGATTTATCTTCTCCATTGGCAACACCTGCGAATAGCCACCGCCAGAGGCGCCACCCTTCATACCAAAGCATGGTCCCATGCTTGGCTCACGTAGCGCCAGCGCACTCTTTTTGCCCATGCGATTGAGCGCCATAGAGAGTCCGATGCTCACGGTTGTTTTGCCGATGCCAGCCTTGGTAGGCGACATGGCGGTCATAAGAATAAGGTTGCTGTCAGCTACTTTCTTCTCGTCGATAATGTCGATAGGAAGTTTAGCTATGTTTTTGCCATAATAAACTAAAGAAGACTCGTCGATTCCATATTCCGAAGCGATATCCTTAATGTGCTTCAATGGAGTTTCGCGTGCTATTTGAATGTCTGTTTTCACGAAATAGTATTTTTTATTATGTGTTTTTGTAGTGCAAAGGAACGGAAAAAATCTTAGTCTTGCAAATAAGTTGCATATAAACACGATGCTCTTAGTAAGTTTTAACGCTATAATCACACTTGTTTCCGTTAAACATTCTTAATGTCACAGAAATATTCTTTGTTAAGAAATATAGGTATGAAGCAAAATGCTTATCTTTGCAGAAGATAGGCGGCACTCGGCAATTTGTGAGCAAGCTCACATTGCGCTCGTTTGCACTATCTTTGCAAATAAAAAAAGAGTTTTTAGGACTAATAACTACAAACACCATAAGGCTTATGATGAGAAATCTACTATATATGATGTTTTCAATGACATTGCTGCTTGGCGCACCTGTTAGCGCTCATGCCAATAATGCCATCGAAATTGTCGACAACGATATTGTCGGCATCACAGTTACTGTGTCGGAGTCTACACTTCGTGTTACAGGCGCCACAGGACTAACCCTTAGTATATATAATGTAGCAGGCGTACATGTGCAGAGCTTCCGTGTGGAGGGTGCCGACCGCCGTTATGAACTAAACCTTCCTAAAGGTTGCTATATCGTGAAAGTAGGCAAGGTGGTTCGCAAAATTTCTATTAAGTGATATTCCATTCGCATATATTGCGATCAGTAAAGTGGGTGGTGCTTCTTGTCGTATTGCTATTTGTTTCGTGCGACAAGAAGGACGACAACCCATACCGCAATCTCTCGCTCGATTATTATGCCCCGATGCGGGAAAAGGCATTTGCAGTTGATGCCGACAAGATAAGGAATGCCATTTCTAACCTTATCTATACCGATTCAGATACCATTCTTTCGTCATCGCGCCTACGCAGATATTATAGCGAAGGGGGCGACTTTGTATGGATTACTCGCTTGGGCGTAGACGAGCGTGCAGATAGTCTTTTCACATATTTGCGACAGGTGAAACAGGAAGGTTTCTCGGTAGAGAAATTCCATATCGACGAGATGGCTGCCGATATTGCCAAACTTCGTTCACTCGATGCCGACTCCATAGGCAACATCAATAAGCTTATGGCACGACTGGAGTATCGACTGTCGAAGGCGTATCTGCATTATGTTTCTACGATGAGATATGGATATGTGAATCCATATCAGACTTTCAACCGCTTAGACCCTATGGAAGCCGACAATCCGCGTGCGGGCTACCATACTCTATATGATGTGCCTACCGAGGTGGCTAAAGCCGACTTTCTGCCCACGATATTCCGCAAGGCTACTGCCGACAGCATAGGTGCTTTTCTGCGCTCTATTCAGCCCACTAATCCTTATTATTATATGTTGCGATCTCAGCTTGCCACCCCTGGACTAAGCAGAGAGCAAAGGATGAAGATTATGGTGAATATGGAGCGTTGCAGATGGAGAGTGACGGATTTACCACACAACCACCAGAACTATGTGATGGTGAACATCCCTGCCTACATGCTTCGTGCGGTATGTGCCGATACCATAGTGGAAATGAAGATTGTGTGTGGAGCCATGAAAACCAAGACCCCTATCATAACAAGCAAGATAAAGCGCATCGACGTAAATCCGCAATGGATAATTCCACGTAGCATCATCAAAACCAGCGTAGCTCATCATGCAGGCAACATGGGCTATTTTGCTTCGCATCGCTATTTCATCCGCCATCGTGCTACGGGCAAGAAGGTTAGCCCTTCGGAGGTGTCGGCAGACATGCTCTTGGGTGGCGAATATGCCGTGGTACAGGAGGGCGGAGCTGGCAACTCGCTTGGCCGCATCATCTTCCGCTTCGACAATAATCTCTCTATCTACCTCCACGACACCTCGTCGCCAAGCGTCTTTGAGCGTAGCGACCGTAGGGCTTCGCACGGATGTGTGAGAGTGGAAAAACCATACTTGCTGGCAACATCGATTCTTGGCAAAGGCAAAGAAAAATTGTTGGCTCGATTAAACTATTCTATCAATGCCGACGTCTCACCATTAGGAAAGAAACGAAGCGAACTCTCAGAGGCGCAACAGGCTGTGGCTGACACTCTGCAGCGCAGCAAGCTCATAGGTAGCCTGAATGTAGATCCGCGCATCCCGGTATTCATCACATATTTCACCCTCTACCCTTCCATCAATGGCTCACTCGTAGACTATCCCGACGTGTATGGCTACGACGAGATTATCGCAAGGAAGCTGAAGAAATATATGTGATCTATCCCACCCGGATTTCACAGAAAACACGAATAACTCTTGGTTTTGAAAGGAACACGAATAACTCGAAGATAACGAATATAAATTAAGCAAGAAACGCAAGCTAAAGAACCCACAGGGCTCATTCGTGTTATTCAAAAAATTCGTGATCGTAAAACCGCAAGAAACAACGATGAACAACACTTACGACGAAAAACGAATATTAAAACAATTATCCGACCCAGCCACAAGCCGTCAGGCTTTTGCCGAGGTGGTAACCCAATATGGCGAACAGCTATATTGGAGCATTCGCCGTATGGTTCTCGTTCACGACGACGCCAACGATATTCTTCAAAACACATTTATAAAAGCTTGGACAAACCTTGCCGATTTTCAAGGACGCTCTAAGTTTTCTACATGGCTGCATCGCATAGCCATCAACGAATGCCTAACCTTTGTGCGCAAACAGAAGCTAACAGCCAACATATATACCGACGAAGATAATGGTGTGGCAAATATGCTCATGGCAGACGAATATTTCGATGGCGACGAAGTGCAAGCCTTGTTGCAACAAGCCATAGCCTCGCTACCCGAAGTGCAACGCCAAGTGTTCTGTCTGCGATACTACGACGACATGAAATATAGCGAGATGTCTACCCTATTGGGCACATCACAAGGAGCACTAAAAGCCAGCTATCACCTGGCAGTTAAGAAAATACAAGATTTTTTAACCACAACGATTAAACCTTTACGGCAAAAAATAGTCAAACTATAAAACATCAATAATTATGCAAAAAGAAGATATAAAGATAAGAAACCAGTTTGGCGCTGAAAACCATTTTCAGGTGCCAGAAGGCTATTTCGACAATCTTGCCGCTTCTGTGATGCAGCATATTCCAGATGGACAGGCTAAGATTGTAAAGATGCAGATCCCTGCTTGGCGTCGACATATCGTAGCCATATCTGCCGCAGCAGCATCTGTTGCCGCAGCAGTATGTCTTGTTTTTGCCCTTGAGTCGAATCCCGCACATTCGCCAAGCCATTTGGCTGCTCAGCATGCCACCATGCAGCAAGACAATTCTAACATCGACGCTATGGTAAACTATACCATGCTCGACAACGACGATATGTATGCCTATATGTCGGGCATAGAATAATACACCCAAAATAAAGATATAGCATGAGAAGATTAATACTATTTGCCCTGATGCTGATGCTCCAGCTATCAGCCATGGCACAATCGCGACAAAAGTTCGACCCCGCACGCTTCGAAGCAGACTTGGAACAATACGTAACAACCGAAGCAGGACTGTCGGCAAAAGATGCTGCAGCCTTTTTCCCAGTATATAAAGAAATGAGAAAAAAGCAACGCATGCTATTCATGAAGATGGACAATTATCGCCATGTAGACTTCTGCAACAATAAGCAATGCGAAAATGCAATACGCTCGCTCGACGAGATAGACATCCAAATGAAAGAGCTACAACAACGCTATCATGTGAAATTCATGAACATATTGCCAGCATCGAAAGTACTAAAAGTGATACGAGCAGAAGAAAAATTCCATCGTAGAGCCTTCAGAAAAGCGGCTAGAGCAGGACATAATGGCAATAAAGCAAAAAAAGTTGAGTAAAAATTTGGTGGTATGAAATAAAGATATTACCTTTGCACCGCATTTGAGAACAATGGTTCGGCAAATTCAACAACAAGCCTATGGAAGGATGGGTGAGTGGCTGAAACCACCAGTTTGCTAAACTGACGTACGGGTTTCCGTACCGGGGGTTCGAATCCCCCTCCTTCCGCCATGTTGTTCTTAGTGCAGATGGTCGGTTCATCTAACGGTTAGGATACAAGATTCTCAATCTTGGCATAAGGGTTCGATTCCCTTACCGACTACAAAGAAGCTTCAGGAATATCCTGAAGCTTTTTTTGTTTATATCCAAAGTTTGATTTTTGAATATATGCTCCACGCTTTGATTAGGGGCAACAAGATTAAGTGCGACAACCGAGTTGTCGCACACCCAACCCCGTTGGTATAATTTAAAGCTTACTACAAAACAAATGCCGCACGGAATGCACCTGTTTATGGGCTTCCCGTACGGCGTGTGTATGAAGATTAGGAGTGCGTATTTTAGGAGTGTATGTATAGTTTTTGTGCTAGTGTCGGGGGGAAGGACGAGCTAAAAGCTGGTTTTCCAATCTACACCAAAGCGGAATGGAGTGGCACGCTGAGCAAACCAATGGTTGGTGCCAGTAGCCTGGCTCGATATGGCGAAGGTGTTGTAGTGGGTGTTGGTGATGTTGGTAGCCCAGAAGTTGAAGTCGAAGCGACGAATCTTGAAGTCGACATGAGCTCCGAGCACGGCATAAGCCTTTTGGCTACGAGTGTTAGCCTCATCCCAATAGTTGCGACCCTGACCAGATATGTTGGCACCTACGGTGATGCTGTTGAGCCAACGATGAGCAATATCGAAACGCCAGTCGGCAGAGGCTGCAAAGGTATGATTAGGCACAAAAGGTACTGACTTACCCTTGTAGTCGACAGCTACGAGCTCCCTACCCTGCTTCACACTATCTGTATATTCGCGGAATGTGGCATGGGTGAAACCATAGCTGGCGGTATACGACAAATGATTGTCGAAGGCTGAGCCACGAAGCGAGAGCTCAACACCACAACTATTAGAGCGACCAGCATTTACCATCATTCTACCAAAGCCATAAGTGCCAGCCATGACGGAGAGTTGCTGATTTTTCACTTGCATAAAGAATACGGCAGCATCGAAATGCAAGGCTCCATTAAAGAGGTTGAGGTGAGAACCAACTTCATAGTTCCAGCTTGTTTCCGGCTTATATTCTATGCTCTTGCGTATATTGTCGTAAGAAGCCTCATCGTGTGGCACATCATAGTCGCCACGTTGCGCGCTGGAGTTTGAAATCTCCGTCTGCAAGATGTCGGAGAACATCTGGATATTGAATCCTCCTGCACGATATCCCTTTGATATGGTGGCATAGAGGTTAGAGTTACTATCGTCAAGAGAATATACCAACGATACCTTTGGTAACAACTGACCGTAGTTATTGTGCTCTTTATGGCGCAATGTAGACGAGATGCGAGTGTTTGCAGGACGTCCCATCACGCTAACGTTGCAATCCATGATGGCTTGAGTGTCGTAGTCGATTCCCACTCGGCTCCAGTCGTAGCGCACACCGAGGGTGGCAGCAAGACGGTTGGCAAGTTGTACGGAAGACTCGTGGTAGAAGCCGAGGTTGAGCGTTGGGGTATGGAATATTCCAGGCACGGTATGCATATCGGCATCAACGGTTATGCCTCCTGCTCGCTCTATAGCAGCCTGAGCAGCAGCTGTGGCAGCCTCGCTCGTCATGCCCTGCGCCAGGAATCTGCCAGTCATCGAAGCGAGGATGGCAGCATACATAGGGCGCTGGATGTTGGAAGCCAAAAACTCGTCCATACCCTGATTGAAGAATACGGGGGCATCCGTCTTGAGCCATTGCGCAGAACCAAAGATGCCAGAAGTGTGACGCCAAAGGTTGCGATAGTTGCCCTTAAGCACAAACTCTTGTGTGATGGAGTTTTGGCGTTGTTTCTCGTTCATTGCAAGATAGTCTACCGGCATATAGTCGATATCCATAGCCATGAAATCGTAGAGATGCTGATAGGAAGTTGTGGACGAGAAGTTCAGACTGCCTATAGATGTGCCGAAATCTATTGCTGCATTAAGCATGTTGCGACGATAACGGCCTTGCTGATTTGTGTTTGGGTTGTCGGTTGTGTCATCATCAGCCATAGCGCCATAAGGGAAGGCATTCTGGTGAGTATACTGGAAGTCGACAATAGCGTTGAGATAGCTTGTGGCAGAAGGAGCATAAACGAACTTAAATCGTCCACCAGCCTCCTGACTCTTGTCGGCTTTGGTGTCGAGAAGATGATTGCGGAGATAGCCTTGGTCGTTGACAAAGAAACCAGCTATAGAGAAGCCAGCCTTGTCGGAAAGACGACGGCGAAGGTTGATGTTGGTGGAGATTAATCCATGGGTGGCTATAGTTCTGCCCCACTCAAAGCCTGGTTCTGAGATAGGGTTGCGACTATATATGCGCACTAATCCTCCCTCTGTATTCAGACCATAGAGTGTGCCTTGCGGACCACGCAGGATGTCGACACGGCTGATGTCGTGGAAGAAAGTATTAAACGACGATTTGCTCATCAGCGGCATGCCATCTACATAGATGCCTACGGCAGGAGAATTGATGCGCGAGCCGATGCCACGCACATACATAGCCGAGGTATAGCGAGAGCCATATTTAGGCATAACGAAGTTGGGAACATAGCTCGAGAGCTCGCGCAAGTCGGTGGCATGGAGCGTAAACATATATTTTGCCGAGAACATAGTGGAGCTGACGCCCTGACGACGCAACAAGAACTGCTCTTTTGGTTGACGCACTACGCACACTTCGTCGAGCTCATATACATGCGATGAGTCGACAACTTCTGTAATCTCTTTAGCCTTTGCATTAGCGGCAAACGACATGGCCGCAATAAAAATGGGGAAAACAATCTTTCTCATAACTGCATGCAAAGGTATGGCTTTTCTGAAAACCTTGCAATCCTAATAAATTAGGATAATAGCAGAAAATCTACTCGTTTATGGCACCACACTTAGGGCATTTGCCTTTGCTATGCATCAAGGCTCCACACTTGCCACAACGATATGGCATACGATTGTGGCGAAAATGGCGACGCAGGGCAAAGTATATATATATAATAAGGAGAAGATAGCCTACATAGTAGAGCGAGGTGATGCTGAAGATGATATAGTTGGCTGCACAAACAGCAAGCAGTCCGCTAAGATAGATTACGGCATCGCCAAAAGGAAGCTGATGGCGCACATCGTCGACAGCAGCCAAGCCAACGAGTAACATCGACCACACTAAGCACAAGAAGATAGACAACTCGAGTGGCAAAACAAAGGGGTTGAGAGTGGGATGATAATAGAAATGACGCCACATCTCAGGATTGAAAGTCTGGATATGGGCATAAAAGGTTGCCGACGTTGCTACAAGCATGGCAAGCAACGAAGGATAGAAAGAATTGATATCGCGAACATGCACTATCGGAGCCTTATGCTTGAGCAGATGGCGTATCCAATAAGATATCACAATAATGCCTATCACCACAAGGAAGATAATGAGGTGGACATCGGAGAATATGGAGATGAACTGCGAGATTGGATCGTCTGGCACCACCTTATTAAGGAACTGCGACTCACGAGTCCAACCGAAACGTGAATCTTCGGTAGCCAATTCCACCCACACAGAATCGATACTATCGGTAGGGATAATGCGGATTTCAGCCACAGCCAGCATGTCGTGCTTGTAGGCGGGAAAGGAGTCGACCTCCATGCCTGTAGACAATATCTCCTCAGGTTGTTGCGAATATAGCACCACAGAATCTTGCTTCACCACAAAGTTATAGTTGTTGGTGTAATGATGCTCAGAGAAAAACGATAGAGAGTCTATCTGATGTTCGCTGAGCTGCACCATAGCATCATTCTTCTTGCCCACCTTATGATAGCATGAAGACAGCATCGAAAGGAGGAAAAGAAGGATGAGGAGCGAAAAAGAATTGTTGATGATTCTTCTTGCTATAGTGGGTGAAGAGAGATTGCGCATGATGATATTATTCAGAAAATACATTCATTTGACATTCGTCGCATTGGAACTGCAGACGGAATCTTCTGCCATCGCCAAGACGAAGATATAATGGCTCGTGCCATGTAGGAGCCTTATCGCCACGTTTCACACAATGACCTAAGGCATAGCGAAGACAATGGCGGCATTGCATAACAAGAGCCGACTTCACAGGTTCCACCTCGTAGGCTTTGCTCTGAGCGGTTAGTCCCTCGACAACATAGAAACGTGATGCTTCGCTATTAGAGATGTTGTAGATGTAAGGAAACTTACGATATTCTGGTTGCCAACAAATGTTGTCAGCTCCTGGCTTAGCGCTATGATTAACAACCTTAGCAGCTTTAGCAACATCAGCTGTTGCCGAGTCAGCCTCCATGTCAACCATTTCCTCATAAGCTTCGATGGCTCTACGACGAAGGTCGGCAAGCAGACTCGAAGGAATGAAGCACTCCTCTACCCCACTACCAAGCTCCACTTGCGAGCATACGTATGGAGTGTTGCCAAGTTTGGTGAGCTGTCGCTGGATGTTAGCCGCCTGTGGCTTCTGCGCCTGCTGATGTTCACATTCGAGCGATGCCATAGGATTGCCATCGATAGATAGTTCAAAGCCTTCGTCTATCATATCCAAGCGCATGGTGATAGTGAGTTTGCGTTGAGCTGTAGTGCCAGCAAGGATGCGCTCGAAAGCCACATCGTTGTTGCGATAGAGAGCCATGCCTGGTTTCAAGCCTGCAGGCATACGCAAAGGAAATAGTCTGCCACCCTCAGCACGGTTTACTCTGAAGCCTTCCAACTCTCGCTGCGCATTTATAAAGCACAGTCCGTCGCCATTGGCAAAGGCAGCCAAACCAGCAACGTTGAAGCTGTTGCCTCTAATTTCCTTCACCTTTCCTACATATTCGCCAAGAGCCTTTGGAGTGTCGAAAGATACAATATCACGTTGGCGCCCCTTAAGGAAATATGTGGTGAAGCCACGATTGAAAGTTTTCTTCAATTCGGGTGTGAACGCATATTCCACCTTACCCTTAGAAGCACGACAATACTCCTGAGGTCGGCGAGATATAAGTTTGTTGAGTTGCTGCGAATATGCCGAAACAACATTCTTGACGTAAGCCACATCCTTTAGTCTGCCCTCAATCTTGAAAGAGCATGCCCCGGCGTCGGCAAGTTCTTCGAGATGGTCTATTTGGCAAAGGTCTTTTAGCGACAGCAGATGTCGCTGGTGTTCTATCTCCTTGCCGTCAGCATCGATAAGGTCGAACTTCATTCGGCAGAACTGAGCACACTCGCCACGGTTGGCACTACGGTCGAAACAATATTGCGAAGCATAGCACAAGCCAGAATAGCTAACGCACAATGCTCCATGAACAAACACCTCGAGCTGCAATTCTGGGTCGGCATCGTGGATGGTGCGAATTTCTTGCGTAGACAGTTCGCGTGCCAAAACCACTCGCTCCATGCCATGGTCGCGAAGCCAAAGCGCCTTCTCCTTGGTGCGAGTGTCGCATTGGGTAGAAGCATGCAACGGTATGATGCCACGACAAAGTTTTGCCAATCCCATATCCTGCACCAACAAGGCGTCTACACCTATGGCTGCAAGCTGACGCACGAGAGCCATAGTGTCGTTGAGTTCGTGTTCGTAGATGATGGTGTTTACCGTTACGTATACCTTTGCTCCATACTTATGTGCATGAAGGCATAGGGAGGCAATATCTTCGATGGAGTTGCCTGCAGCAGCACGTGCACCAAAGCGTGATGCACCAATATATACTGCATCGGCACCATGGTCAATGGCGGCAATACCGCATTCCAAGTTTTTGGCAGGAGCCAAGAGTTCGAGGGTTCGCATTATGTTGTATATAATGTATTTATTCTATCTTATTAATATCGTATGGTGTTTCCTGGTAAACATAATAGTTTATCCAGTTGCTGAACAGCAGGTTGGCATGAGCGCGCCATGTCACCACAGGTCCCTTGGCAGGATCGTTATCGCGATAATAGTTCTTTGGCAATTCCACATCGTCGCGTTTGCCTGCATCGCGACGGTATTCCTTATCCAAGGTATTTGGCGAATATTCGAAATGACCTGTTATGAAAAACTCTCTTCCGCCACGAGCCATCACGATGCTCACACCACTTTCCTCAGATTCGGCAATGATGGTGAGTTGTGGATCTTTCTCGATATCGCTTCTGTGAACTTCGGTATGACGGCTATGAGGCATAGCAAATACGTCGTCGAAACCACGGAATATAGGCAACATTGGTTGGAGAGTTTTTTGTGGGAATATGCCAAACATCTTCTTAGGCAGCGGATATTTAGGGATGTTGTAGAAATGGTATAGTCCTGCCTGAGCAGCCCAGCAAATATATAGAGTACTGGTGACGTGGGTTTTTGCCCAATCAAATATCTGAGTAATCTCGTCCCAGTAAGCCACATCCTCGAAAGGCATAGTCTCGACGGGGGCACCAGTAATAATCATGCCATCGAACTTTTCGTTGCGCAAGATGTCGAAATCCTTGTAGAACATCAACATATGTTCCACAGGTGTATTCTTTGGGGTATGACTTTTTAGCTTCATGAAGTTTATCTCCATCTGAAGCGGAGTGTTCGACAATAAGCGTATGAGGTCGGTCTCGGTTGTTATCTTAAGCGGCATGAGGTTTAGGATAACTATCTTCAACGGACGAATCTCCTGGCTATGCGCCCTACTCTCGTCCATCACGAAGATGTTTTCCTGCTTCAGCATTTCTATTGCTGGTAGTTTATCTGGTAATCTTAGTGGCATCGTTAGTTACTCTTATGATTTTTGTATTTATAAAGGGGAGTTGCTATGAACTCCCCTTTTTTATGTTGTTTACCAAAGTTTTACTCTATCCTTGGCAGGCACGAAGAGCTTGTCGCCTTCCTTCACACCAAATGCCTCGTACCAAGCATCGATTTGTGGGAGGGCAGCGTTTACGCGCCATTTGCCCAAAGCGTGAGGGTCGCCCTTAGTACGGTTGCGAATCTCCTTGTCGGTGATGTTGGCAGCCCATACGCCAGCATAAGCGATAAAGAAGCGTTGCTCTGGAGTAAGACCATGGATAGTCTTGAGAGGCTTCTTAGCTGTAGCATGCTTAAAGGCGTTGAAAGATACCATCAAACCTCCGTGGTCGGCAAGGTTCTCACCAAGGGTGAACTCGCCATTGCCCTTAAGACCTGGCAATACCTCGATGTTAGAGAAGAAGTCAGCGCAAACCTTAGCACGCTCGTTGAACTTCTCAGCATCGCCATCTGCCCACCAGTCAGTCATATTACCTGACTTGTCGTAGTGGCGACCCTGGTCGTCGAAGCCGTGAGTCATCTCATGACCAATTACCACACCAATAGCTCCATAGTTGAAAGCGTCGTCTGCCTTAGCATCGAAGAAAGGATACTGAAGGATACCTGCAGGGAAGCAGATTTCGTTGGTTGTTGGGTTGTAGTATGCGTTTACGGTTTGTGGCGACATCATCCACTCGTCGCGGTCAACAGGCTTACCAGCCTTTGACTCGATAGAGAACTTGTTCCAGAACTTTCTGCACTCAAGGATATTGTCGTAGTATGACTTCTTAGGGTCGATGGTAAGAGCTGAAACATCCTTCCACTTGTTAGGATATCCAATCTTTACATAGAAAGCAGCGAGCTTGTCGAGAGCGGCAGCCTTGGTAGCCTCGCTCATCCAGTCTTGTGCCTTGATGCGTTCAGCCAAACTTGCCTGAAGGTTCTTCACCAACTGCTCCATACGAGCCTTAGACTTTGCAGGGAAATACTTCTTGCAATACATCTTGCCAAGAGACTCGCCCAAAACGCCGTCTACCTGTGATGTAGCACGCTTCCAGAGTGGCAACATCTCGGTACGTCCGCTCATTGTCTTGCCATAGAAATCGAAGTTAGCGCTTACAATCTCGTTGCTAAGATAAGATGCAGAACTGCAGATTACGTTCCACTCAATATAAGCCTTGAGCTCTGCGGCACTCTGTGTAGCGATGAGCTTATCTACACCTGCGAAGAAGTCTGGCTGACCAACTACGAGTTCTGCGAAGCAGTTGTCGGCAATGCCTTCAGCCTTGAGCTGCTTGGTAAGACCGATATGAGGATAGTTAGCCTCAAACTCCTTGATGGTCATCTTGTTGTAGTTAGCCTCTACATCACGAAGCTCTGTATTGTTCTTAGAAACGAGAGCCAATGTAGTCTCATAGCGCATGATGAGGTTAGCATTCTCCTGTGCCTGAGCCTCTGAGAAGCCGTAGAGTTGGAACATCTTAGCGATGTGCTTCTTGAAAGCGTTGCGGATTTCTGTTGTAGCCTCATCGTTCTCAAGATAGTATTCCTTTTCGCCAAGGGTTAGACCACTCTGAACCAACGAAAGGATGTTCATTGAAGCATTCTTCTCGTCTGAGCCGAAGTAGTAGCCATAAGGAAGGCCGTAGCCCATATCAGCATATTTGAGCTGCAATGCGCGAAGAGCGTCGATGGTCTGAGCCTGCTCAATCTCTTTCATCAAAGGCTGTACAGGCGAAGCACCCTCTTTGTCGCGACGCACGCTGTCCATAGCGAGCTTATACAAGTCGCTAAGTTTGCGCTCTACGGTGCCCTCTTTGAAAGTCTTCTTAGTAAGACTTGCAATGATGTCGTTGATGCGCTGGTTGTTGTCTTCCTGCAACTGGTCGAACGAACCAAAGCGTGAGAATGCACCTGGCAGAGGATGCAACTTCTGCCAACCACCACAAGCATACTTGTAGAAGTCGTCGGCAGGCTTTGCTGCCTTGTCCATGTTTTCCATCTTAATTCCTGCATTCGACTGCGCTGAGCCAATGCTTGGTGCTGCTATCATAAGCAACATCGGAAGGATTTCTTTCATTTTCATGATTTTGTTGTATAAATAATTTATGAAATAAATCAAGTTGTTACTCAAGATTGCTCTTCGCCTCTTCGAGTTGCTCGGATAGTTCGAGCCATTTATCGTTTTCTTCGTCGAGCTTCTGCTTTGTTGAGGTATATTCCGTAACGAGAACCATGTCGGATGCCTTTTCTGGCTGCATAAACAGCTCGTCAAGCTCTGCTATGCGGGCTTCCATGTCGGCAATATGCTTCTCACATTCTTCCACAGCTCGCTGAATCTTCTTTATCTTCTTCTGCTCTTCCTTGCGCTCGGCATAGCTTTGCTTTTTTTGTGAAGAGTTTGATGAGAGTGAAGAATCGCTTTGCTTAGAGCTTGATGAAGAATTGCTATTTACTTCTTCATTCTTTCCTCTTCTATCGTCACCTCCCAGGGCAGCTTGTATGCTGTCGGCATTATGCTCACGCAGATAGTCATAGATGCCACCGAGATGTTCTCTCACAACTCCGCCACCAAATTCATACACCTTGCTCACCAAGCCATCCAAGAACTCACGGTCGTGGCTCACGATGATGGCTGTACCGTCGAAGGCTTTGATGGCTTCTTTCAGCACATCCTTTGATGGCATGTCGAGGTGGTTGGTAGGCTCATCGAGGATGAGGAGGTTGACTGGTTCCATGAGCAGTTTTATCATAGCCAGTCGGCTACGCTCGCCACCACTCAGCACCTTTACTTTCTTTTCAGAAATCTCGCCACCAAACATAAATGCACCAAGCAGGTCATTGACCTTGAGTCTCATTTCGCCTGTAGCCACTTGGTCGATGGTATCAAAGATGCTCAGATTCTCGTCAAGCAGCTGTGCTTGGTTCTGAGCGAAATAGCCTATCTGTATGTTGTGGCCCACTTTCAATGTGCCATCAAAAGGAATCTCGTTCATGATACACTTTACGAGGGTAGACTTACCTTCGCCATTCTTACCTACGAACGCTACTTTTTCGCCTCGCTTTATAGTAAGCGTAACGTCAGAGAAGACGGTATGGTCGCCATATGTCTTGCTTACTCCATCGCAGATTATCGGATAGTCGCCACTACGCAAACATGGTGGGAAATTCAAGTGCATAGCCGAATTGTCTACCTCGTCGATTTCTATAGGCACTATCTTTTCCAACTGCTTGATGCGGCTCTGCACCTGCACAGCCTTGGTTGGCTTATAGCGGAATCGCTCTATGAAGTCTTTGATGTCGGCAATCTCTTTCTGCTGGTTTTCGTAAGCGCGAATTTGCTGCTCTCTCCTCTCGGCTCTGAGCACCACATACTCGTTGTATTTCACCTTATAGTCAACAGCCTGGCCACAGGTTATCTCGATAGTGCGATTGCTAACATTGTTGATAAAAGCACGGTCGTGGCTCACCAATACCACAGCCTTGGCGCTTTGAGCCAAGAACTGCTCGAGCCATTGTATACTCTCGATATCGAGGTGGTTGGTAGGCTCATCGAGCAATAACACGTCGGGTTTCTGCAGCAATATCTTTGCCAACTCTATACGCATACGCCATCCGCCAGAAAACTCTGATGTTGGTCTATCCATATCTGTGCGCGAAAAGCCTAAGCCCACCAAGGTGCGTTCCATGTCGGCTTCATAGCTTTCGCCACCTATCATCATGTATCTATCGTGCTCTTGTGTGTAGCGCTCCACAAGCTGCATATAGTCGTCGCTCTCGTAGTCGGTGCGCTCAGCCATTTCGGCAGCCAGCTTGTCCACACGCTCCTTCATCTTTATAGTTGATGCGAAAGCCTTGCGAGTTTCTTCTCTCACGGTGGTGTTGTCTTGAAGCTTCATCACCTGTGGCAGATAACCAATGGTGGTATCATTCGGTATTGCCACGGTGCCTGCTGTAGGCTGCTGCTGTCCACACAATATCTTCAACAAGGTAGACTTGCCTGCTCCATTCTTTCCGACAAGGGCTATGCGGTCGCGATCGTTGATTACGAAGCTCACATCGTGGAACAATGGACGAGCACTAAACTCTACCTTCAATCCTTCTACTGATATCATCGTTTAATAAATATTACCTTTATGAACATGCAAAGTTAATATAAATAGGTAAATTAGGCAAAAATATGTATATCCTTTTAGATTTTATTGTCTTTTTCACATAATTGTCGCTTTTATTGTATACCTTTGCCTGCCATTTATCAGACTTTTAATTAAAATCATGAATACATTTACAAACATCATTGCCAAAGAACTACAGCTGCCGGCAAGTGGCGTAGATGGCACCCTGCAGCTGCTCGACGAGGGTTGCACAATACCTTTTATTGCTCGCTATCGTAAGGAGCGCACAGGCGGTCTTGACGATGTGCAGATAGGCGATATTAGTGCAAGATACGACAAGCTAAAGGAACTGGCTAAGCGCAAAGAGACTATACTGAAGAGTATAGAAGAACAAGGCAAGCTCGACGACAAACTAAAGAAGAAAATTGAAGACTGTTGGGATGCTAACACCTTGGAAGATATATACTTACCTTTCAAGCCTAAAAGAAGAACTAGAGCACAGATTGCTCGCGAATATGGCTTAGAGTCATTGGCAACCATGATACTTCTGCAGCGTGAAAATGATATCGAAGCTGCTGCAAAAAGACTCATCAATAGTGCTGCTGTACAGAAGGCGTTGGCAGAGCATAAGGTGAAGGAATTCACAGTAGATGATGCCCTACAGGCTGCTAAGGATATCATAGCTGAAAACATCAGCGAGAGCGAGGATTGTCGTCATCAGCTTCGAGCAACCTTTAAGCGTGAGGCTGAGATTGCATCAAAGGTGGTTAAGGCTAAGGCTGATAGCGAAGAGGCACAGAAGTATCGCGACTACTTCGATTTTGCCGAACCATTATCTCGCTGCACAGGCAACAGACTGTTGGCTATGCGCCGTGGTGAGGCTGAGGGAATATTGCGCATAAAAATATCTATCGATGGTGAGCGTGCTACTGAGAGATTGAAGCGACAGTATATTCGTGGCAATGGCAAATGTTCACAACTGGTGGCAGAGGCTGTTGAGGATTCATATAAGCGTCTGCTTGTGCCAAGTATAGAAAACGAATTCTCGGCTCTGAGCAAAGAGAAGGCTGACGACGAGGCTATAGAGGTGTTCACCACTAACCTACGCCAGCTATTGCTTGCTGCACCATTGGGACAGAAGTCGGTGATGGGTGTAGACCCTGGTATCAGAACGGGATGCAAGGTTGTGGTGCTCGACAAACAGGGCAACTTGCTATTCCATGATGTAGTGTTCCCATTCCCTCCTAAGGGCAATGCAGAGAATGCAGCACGTCATTTTGCTAAGATTGCTGCCCAATATAGCATCGAGGCTGTAGCTGTGGGCAATGGTACTGCAAGCCGCGAGACCACAGACATTCTAAATAAGGTATTCTCTGAGGGCGACAACCAAAAGCCTGTCTACGTGGTTAGCGAGGATGGAGCTTCGATATATTCGGCATCGAAGATAGCACGCGACGAGTTCCCTGACCAGGACGTTACGGTTAGAGGTGCTGTCTCGATAGCTCGAAGACTGATGGACCCTTTGGCTGAGCTTGTGAAGATTGATGCTAAGAGCATTGGTGTGGGACAATATCAGCACGATGTAGACCAGACAAAACTCAAGAAGAGTTTGGACCAGACGGTGGAGAACTGCGTTAACCTTGTTGGTGTGAACGTGAATACCGCCAGTCAGCAGTTGCTTACTTACATCAGCGGTCTTGGTCCTGCCTTGGCAAAGAACATCATCGAATATCGTCGCGAGAATGGCGACTTCACATCGCGTGCGCAACTCAAGAAGGTGCCTCGTCTTGGAGCTAATGCCTACACACAATGTGCAGGTTTCTTGCGCATTCCTAACGCCAAGAATCCTTTGGACAATAGCGCCGTACACCCAGAGAGTTACGACATAGTGAAGCGTATGGCTGCTGACAGCGGATGCACAGTTAAGGAGCTTATCGCTAACAAAGAAAGACTTAAGGCTATCAACATAAAGAACTATGTATCAGATACTATAGGCTTGCCAACGCTTACTGATATCATGAAGGAATTGGATAAGCCAGGACTCGATCCACGAGGCGAGGTTGAACAGTTCTCATTCTCTGACGACATACATGAGCTTAAGGATGTTGAGGTAGGAATGGTGGTACCAGGCATCGTTACCAACATCACCAAGTTTGGTGCCTTTGTCGATATTGGTGTTCACCAAGATGGTTTGGTTCATATCTCGCAGATGTCGTCGAAGTTTATCCACGACCCTAACGAGGTAGTGAAGCTACATCAGCATGTAACGGTTAAGGTTACCGAAGTTGACCTCGTGCGCAAGCGTATAGCGCTAAGCATGAAGGGCATATAAACTGAGGGGCGTAAAGCCTGAAGAGAATAAAGCCTGAAGGCTATAAAAACTGAAAGGCGTATTATAAAACAAGAAGAACCCGCCAATCAACATTATACGATGTTGGCCGACGGGTTCTTTATGTATTTAGTCAGTGATTCTCTCGAGCTGAACAGTAAAGTGACGCATCAATGGAGCCTCCCATGCAATACGCACACCATGGGTAATCTGCATACGACGGTCAAAAACATTTTTCAGAGCTGCTGCTATAACAGCCATATGGTTGTCGGTATATACGCGGCGAGGAATTGCCAAACGTAAGAGGTCGAGACCATTAAAACGATTCTCGCGTGTTACAGGGTCGCGGTCTGCAAGCAGATATCCAATCTCACATCCTCGGATGCCAGCCTCAAGATAAAGTTCTATGGTAAGTGTCTGAGCAGGGAACTCTTCCTTAGGCACATGAGTGAGCACCTTGGGTGCATCAACAAAGATAGCATGTCCACCAGCAGGACGCTGATAAGGAATACCATACTCATCGAGTAGCGATGCAAGATATTCTACTTGGTGAATACGGGTCTGAAGGTTATCAAACTCCGTATTTTCATCAAGACCTATTGCAAGAGCGTTCATATCACGACCATTCATACCGCCATAGGTAAGATAGCCTTCAAACTGCACGCAATAACCCTTAGCACCCTCATACCAGTCTTGACGCTTAGTTGCTATAAATCCACCCATATTCACGATACCATCTTTCTTAGCACTCATGGTCATGCCATCAGCCAATGCAAACATTTCCATAGTGATTTCCTTGATGGTCTTATCCTTATATCCTTCTTCACGTGTCTTAATGAAATAGGCATTCTCAGCAAAACGAGCAGAATCAAACACTACAGGCTTTCCATATTTGTCAGCTATAGCGCGAACTTCTTTAAGATTCTGCATAGAAACAGGCTGTCCACCTGCAGTATTATTTGTTATGGTAACGATGATAAACGGTACTTTATCGCCATATTTCTTGAGTGCTTCCTCAAGTTTCTTGGGGTCTACATTGCCCTTGAAAGGAACTTCGAGTTGTGTATCTTTCGCATCATCTACAGTACAGTCGAGAGCTGTAGCCTTGCGTCCTTCAATATGTCCTTTGGTAGTATCGAAGTGTGAATTTCCAGGCACAACATCTCCTTCATGCACAAGGTATGAGAAAAGCACATTCTCAGCTGCCCTACCCTGATGAGTAGGTATCACATACTCAAATCCTGTAAGTCGGGTGATTGTCTCTTTAAGCTTAAAAAAAGATGTTGCACCGGCATAACTTTCGTCACCAAGCATTATTCCTGCCCATTGACGATCACTCATTGAGCCTGTACCAGAGTCGGTGAGCAAGTCGATATAAACTTGCTCGGCTTTGAGCTGAAACACATTATAGTGTGCTTCTTTAATCCATTGTTCACGTTCCTCGCGGGTACTCCTACGGATAGGCTCTACCATCTTAATTTTCCAAGATTCTGCAAAAGGTAATTCCATAGATAAGTCTTTTTAGTTAAATAGGTTAAATAATACCCCATAAAAGGGGTTTAATAGATTGTCAGCTTCAAATATAAGAAATCATTTTCATCCAAACCATATTCTTAACCAACTTTTCCAATTAAATTTATTTTTTAACATTGTCTGTCTAATAAATCAGGAGAAGAAATCCTGTTTTATAAATATTAATTAGGACAACATGAAATAGTTCCCAGTGTCTACAATTCCAGTATGGTTCTTGTGACACTGTCTATAGAAATAGTTTATGAATCAAAAAAGTGTCTAGTGAAATCAGGAAAAGACAGTTAAAGTCATAATACGTGATACTTGACAAAGTATCACGTATTACTTTGCAAAGTATCACGTAATACTTGGGCAAGTATCACGTAATACTTTTTTCGCTATCATCATCGTCATCTTACGAACGTAGCTCTATGCCTTTTTATAAAGAATGTAAGATGGCTTAGACAGCTTTTCCTAAGCATACCAATCTTTCTTCCATAGATCCATTATTATGGTTGTAATATTTAACACTTATCAAAAAAAACAGCCACCAAGCAACAATGTGCATGGTGGCTGTTATGTTTTTATCGTTTGCGATAAATTACTTTACCTTGTCTACGATAGCCTTGAAAGCCTGTGGGTTGTTCATAGCGAGGTCAGCGAGAACCTTACGGTTGATCTCGATACCTGCCTTGTGAAGAGCACCCATCAACTGTGAATAGCTCATGTTCTCGAGACGTGCAGCAGCGTTGATACGCTGAATCCAAAGAGCGCGGAAGTTGCGCTTCTTGTTGCGACGGTCACGATATGCGTATGTAAGACCCTTCTCATAGGTGTTCTTAGCAACGGTCCAAACGTTCTTTCTTGCTCCAAAATAACCTCTGGTAAGCTTAAGGATTCTCTTTCTCTTAGCTCTTGAAGCGACGTGATTTACTGATCTTGGCATAGTTTTCTTTCTGTTTTAAAGTTCTACTAAAAAGTTAATTAACGAAGGCGGAGCAAATCGCGTACCTGCTTAAGGTTGTCGTTGTCAACCAATGTTGAGTGAACAAGATTTCTCTTCTGCTTCTTAGTCTTCTTAGTCAGAATGTGACTGTGGAAAGCATGACGTCTTTTAATCTTTCCTGTACCGGTGAAAGTGAATCTCTTCTTAGCGCCGGAATTTGTCTTTACTTTTGGCATTTTTTGTTAATTTAAAAAATTGTTATTAATATATGTGGCAACGCATATACCGGGCGTTACGCACAATTTTTTCTTACTTCTTAAGCTTCTCCAAGGCTTCTGCGCCATTCTTAGCGTTAGCGAAGATACCACCTGAGAGATTCTCTACATCTACTTCCTTGTCTGTATCAACAGTTGCAGGAGCTGAATTGAGTGATTTCTCAGCCTCACGACGCTCACGATCCATCTTCTGCTGGCTCTTCTTAGCCACACCTGCTTTTTTAGGAGCAAGGAAGAGGAACATCTTCTTTCCTTCGAGTTTTGGCAACTGCTCAACCTTGCAGTATTCTTCAAGATCGTTGGCAAAACGGAGCAACAATACTTCGCCCTGCTCCTTGAAAAGGATACTACGACCACGGAAGAACACATAAGCACGAACTTTGTTGCCGTCCTCAAGGAACTCCTTAGCGTGCTTGAGCTTAAACTGATAGTCGTGCTCATCGGTCTGAGGTCCGAAGCGTATTTCCTTCACTTCCACCTTCACCTGCTTCTGCTTCATCTCTTTCTGATGTTTCTTCTGCTGGTAGAGGAACTTGGAATAGTCGATAAGACGACAAACAGGTGGTTGTGCATTTGGAGATATCTCGACAAGGTCTACCTCCATCTGACGGGCCATATCTAAAGCCTGTCGTGTAGGCAATACTTGTGAACCATCTTCACTAACAATACGCACTTCCCTAACGCGAATCTGCTCGTTCACGCGGTACTGATTCTTCATTTTGTCATTCTTCATTCAACTATATTAAGTGTCGGTTTTTGCTAAACGGCTGCAAAGTTAGTAATTTTCTTCATAACCACCAAGAATTTCTCGCAATATTTTTATGGAGAGAATAAATTATCATCAGAAGTTAATTAGGAGTAATTAAAACATTCATCGGTTATTAGGATAAAAAAAAAGAATCATCGCGACCTACTATCCTACTAAGTTCCGAAGAGTAATTACCAAAACATAGATTCCGATGATAAACACCCGCAAGATACCATCCGACCGATGAGGAACGGATGAAATACCTTGCGGGTGTAAATATAAAATAATAATATGATTAAAGCAGAGGACTACTCCTCAGCTGCTTTGAGCTGTTCTGCAACCTCAGCGTTGATGCGCTGAGCAAATTCCTCCATAGTCATGGTAGCCTGTTCGCCACCACCCTGCTTGCGCATAGAAACGAGGCCTTCGGCGCTTTCCTTCTCACCAACGATAACCATGTATGGCACACGCTTCAACTCGTTGTCACGAATCTTACGACCAATCTTCTCGTTGCGGTCGTCTACCAATGCACGAACGCCCTGCTTATCGAAGAACTGACGTACCTTCTGTGCATAGTCGTTATACTTCTCAGAAATAGGAAGGATAGCAACCTGATCAGGAGTGAGCCACAACGGGAAGTGACCTGCGGTATGCTCGATGAGTACGGCTGTGAAACGCTCCAATGAGCCGAAAGGCGCACGGTGAATCATCACAGGAGTCTTCTTAGAGTTATCTTCTGCTGTATATTCAAGCTTAAAGCGCTGTGGCAAGTTGTAGTCTACCTGGATAGTACCGAGCTGCCAACGACGTCCGATGGCATCCTTTACCATGAAGTCGAGCTTAGGACCATAGAAGGCAGCTTCACCAACCTCCTCATGAGTCTCAAGACCCTTCTCCTTGCAAGCCTCGCGGATAGCGTTCTCGCTCTCTTC
>OJMJ01000074.1_pt1 | contig 45596 bp, 30 predicted proteins | sample 1597181 | NCBI WGS metagenome assembly OJMJ01 (sample SAMEA2452126, study PRJEB22498) | human gut metagenome | biome: human feces; feature: human gut; material: feces | place: Australia | collected 2012
AAGGGGAAAGTCCGCCCTTTTTTAGTCAGAAAATAAAATAGATTTTTTCTCATTTTACTATTGACATTTATTAGCTGGACTTCAGTATCCTTTATTTAAATTCACTGTGTTTATTGCACTGTATTGTGTGTTGCACACTATGTGTTAAACATAGTATACTGTGTATCGCACATCATGTCAACAAGTTTATCCTTTGCATTTTAAGTTTTGCATATTACGCCCTATATTATAGGGCGTCAACACACTTCATGTCCTCCTTACATTTAATACAATAACGCTGAAAAAATGTGGTGTCAGTGATGGGAATAGCCAAGGATTTTGATATGGGATTAGCGATAGTGTAGATAATACAAAAAGGACAGTGTCCTCTCAACACTGTCCTCCCTAATTTACATGATTGAATTTTCATAATCTTGTAATTCGTGATATATACCTTCTATGATGACTCTACTTCCAGTCACTCTATAAACCAATAAATATCTATGCTTTGCAAAACTTATTTATCATATTGCTTTTCTGCCAACTCTGAAAGTTCTACATCAAACTTCTCATTTCCTTATTTCACCAGCATCTCATAAGTAACCCCATACTTCTGCGCAATCTCGCTTGCATAAGATTTTCCTTCCGGAGGCGCCACTTCAATCTGATAGGAACGCTCTGTCCCCTTCATGTGCACGATCATGGAAAACGCTTTTCCCTCTGTGTGCTCTGCCTTCTGCTGTTCTTCATTCATTTCCTCCACATCAAATGCCAGCTTATGCATATGTGTATTATAAATGGTCCTCATTCCCTTATGTAAAATTGCCCTGACACTGTCCTTGGCAATGTAGTATCCCTCTTCAAACGAAGTGGTAGAAAATGATTCATTCATCAAGAGCAGACTCCTGCTGTCAGCCTCCTCATAGATTGCCTTAAAACGCTTACATTCTTCCCCAAGCCTTCCTAAATCCAATGTCTTGTCCTCATCTGCCGGGAAATGGGTGTAAATACCTGTAACAGGTGAAAATGTAAATGCTTTTCCCGGAATATATATGCCACCCTGCGCCAACACAAACAACTGCCCAACAGCCTGTGTAATTGTCGTCTTTCCACCTCGGTTGGCACCTGTTAAGATATACACTCTCCTATTCCGGTCGAAATCCATATCATTCAGTACAATATTCCCGGACTCCTCTGTCTCAAAAACAGCAAGCTTTAAATTGTAAATTCCACGTGCCTGCATCATATACGGATCAGATTCATTTTCTCCCTCTTTATATACAGAAGCTTTAGCAAAGGTAAATCCCTGTTCCTGCAATTTTTGGATGTACTCCGCCCATTTGATATAGTAGAGCAGCTCGGGAATCAAGTCTGTCATGTCGGTAATGGTAATAGAAACATATTTGTTCAGTACTTCTCTGACTCTTTTCACCATATGGGAAATCATATGGTTGACGATTCGGTCTGTATAACGAGTCACATCCTTTGCCTGATCTCCCTCGGGAAGCTTCACAATGCCACCCCGGCTTTCCGACCGCATAACAGCTGTATCCATCACCTTCTGCATAGGAGTGCTAATCACCGCGTCTGCATTCACATCAAATGGCTGAAATTTGAAATTCTTTTTCCATATGGTATCCTCATTGATCCGATCCTTTGACGCAATATGGTCATAGAAATTGCCCAGGATTCCGGACTTGGTAAAATATTTGCTGTTTACAGATATCAGACCGATTCCGTCCGCTTCAAAGCGGTCATTCAAGTTAATACCTACCGTAATGCTCTTAAGCTGTGAAGTGTCCATTTTCAGTTCTGAGATATCTTTTTTCAGTTCTGCAAATCCGTTGTCCGCATAGATTTTCTCCACATAAGCTTTTAAACCCAGAAAACCTGCAGAATGAATGTCCGAAGCTGCCAGACATGTATGAAGCGCATCCACACACTTGATATAATCATTAAGCTCGTCCAGCCGATGCAAAAGATCCCAGATGCAGGCACTCTCATCATATTCCCGGTTAAAGCTACCGTACTCCCTTAGAAAACTGATGCGCTCTAGTATTTCCATAAGGTCATCACGCATTTTTTTCTGTTGAAGGACATCCTCGAAAATATCGCAGCGGTACTGTGTCACCGCCGGATCTGCATACAAACGCGCCATCACGTTTTGGATGTAGTTCTGCTCCCGCTCCTTTGCTGACAGCTTTTTGCAGATTTGATCCATTCCCAGATCATGCATAGTCACATCACTTAAGGTCCGGTATTGCGCATTTGTATCCGGATATAATAAACTGTATTTTTGCTGACTCATAAGATTGACCTCTCTTTCTGATCTAACATGTATGCAATCTTGAATCCTGGAGCGCCTGCCCCATAACGACCGTAACCATGCGGAAGATGGGTTGCAAGACGTCCAGGGGACGTCTGTTCTGCAACGACCGAAGCGGAGCGGAGACCGCAAGACATCCGGGGGATGTCTGCTCTGCGCCGACCGAAGCAAAGCGGAGACCTTGGACCCATGGGGACAAGGTCCGCTTCCGCTTCTAAAATCAAAAAGGGCTAAGCCCTAAGGCTTAACCCTTTTTAATTTTATAATGCGGAAGATGGGACTTGAACCCACACGATTGCAATAATCACAAGATCCTTAGTCTTGCTCGTCTGCCAGTTCCGACACTTCCGCATATATTTGATTTTCTATCGCTTGTCTCACGCGACTTTGATATAATATCAAATGAAATCAAATATGTCAACACTTATTTTTATTTTTACATATATTTTTCTTTTATTATGCATTTAAGCTAGTCCAGCCCCGCCTTTATCCGGTCCTATATATTGACCAGACACTGTAGGAGAACAGGAATATCATCAATCCAGTGTTTCTTCTATCTGCTTCATTGTATAGCAGCATGTGCTTTTTTCTACACCTTCTTCGTCAGATATATTTCTCCTCAAATCTTTCTATGCACATCGGCTTGTCAAAGAAATATCCTTGTATGTAATCTATTCCCATCTTTTTAATTATAGCATATTGTCTGTCAGTCTCAACTCCCTCCACGCAGACATGTACTCCTATTGTGTTGGCAAGCTCTGTAACCATCTTGACAAATGCATCAGAAAAATCATCCTCCCCAAGATGTTCAATGAAGCATTTATCTATTTTAATGATATCAAGAGGCATCTCCCTGATATGGTTGAGTGATGAATATCCTGTACCAAAATCATCCAGTGCAACCTTAACACCAAGCGCTTTTATCTCACTGAGTATCCGCTTCATGCGCACCATGTCATTGATTGCCAGACTCTCTGTCACCTCAAGACACAGATTTCCCGGTTCTATGCCCACCTCGTCAATTATACCTTTGATTTTCTTGACTATGTCATTCTGCAGCAGCTGCACCACAGACAGATTTACGTTGACCTTGTAGTCAGGATGTCCCATGTCATTCCAGTACCTGCAGTGCTTCGCCGCCTCTCTTAATACATGCTCCCCGATCGGGTTTATAAGCCCAAGATACTCAGCAAGCGGTATAAAGTCAACCGGATTTATAAAGCCCATGGTTGCTGAATTCCATCTGACAAGAGCCTCTGCACCTGCACAGACATCCTCCCCCTTCACGTTTATAATCGGCTGAAAGTACACGGTGAACTCATCGCACTCATTCATTGTGGCTTTTCTCATGTGCTTTTCAAGATCAAGACGCTTTGTGCTTGTGCCATCAATACCCTCGTTGTAGAACTCTATACGGTTTTTTCCTTCTTTCTTAGCATTGAAAAGAGCTATATCAGCTCTTCTTATGACATCCTCCACAGTTCTTGCATCTGTCGGGAAAAATGCCACTCCGGCACTTATTGTACAGTAATAGTCCTCTCCCTTCAAGAACCACGGTCTGACAAATATCTGCTGTATATCATTAATGATACTCTCCAGCCTGTCAACAGAGCTGCCTGTCACTATGACGATAAACTCATCGCCACCCATCCTGTAGCATTGGTTCTCAATTCCCTTCACCTGTGTCAGGCTATGCGATATAGCTTTTAAAAGCACATCTCCGTACTGATGGCCAAGCCCGTCATTTATATGCTTGAAATCATCCAGATCTATATAAATCATCGCACCTCTGGTGTCGTTTTTCACTGAATCATCTATAAACTTAGCCAGATCCTGCTCACATCTCATCCTGTTATATAGCCCTGTCAGGAAATCATTATTGGCCTGGTTCTCAATGCGCTGCTGATAACGCTTCTTCTGTGTGATATCATACATTGTAACAAGCTGCACCTTGCGGCCATCCACCCACGCTATGCCTGTGCGATGAATATCAAACCACTTGTCCTCCTCCGTCACGTAGACCTCTGTAAAGCTCCGGCTCTCTGCAGTATGGGAAAAAATATATTTTTCCAGCTTGTTCTGTTCGATAATATTTGAAAGCAGCTGCTTACAGTAATTATTCATGTAAAGTATCTCTGACTTAGACATATCAGCCACGTATATACCGCAGCCGGAGTTTTCCAGTATCGCTTCGAGCGAAGCATAGGAGCCTGCAAGCGAGTTGGTTGTTATCTTTTTTGTGAGAATACTTTGAATGACGCGCTTCGTATCATTTAAAAACTTCACATCATATTTTTCCCAGCTTCTGTCATCCTTCTCATCAAAAAAGCACACATACATCTGAGTCCTGTTATCTATATTTACAGGCTGGAATATAGCTGCCCTCATAGCCTGCTTCTCCATGAAAAGGCGGAATTTCTCCGGCATCACAGAGTCTGATGATATAATGTAAGGCTTTCCGGTGAAAAAAGGCACCTCGGTAATTGATATTGTATCAAACGGCTTTCTGCCATAGCTTACAATCACATCCAAATGCATGCCGTCCACGTTTTTGCGGATGATAAAAGCACCGGTAAGCTTTATGGTAGTAACTGCACTCTCCAGTGCTTTTTGAGCCATATCAGTAAAGCTTCCATCCATCTCAAGCAGTTTTATAACAGAATTGATAGCCTCAAGCATATGAAACTGTTTCTTGATTTCCTCATCTGACTTCCTGATAAGCGAAAGTGCCTCATTCGCAGCATCCTCATCTCTCTTTGTGATCAAAAGCTGTCTGGTCATAGTTTCCAGGAACTCAATTGTTCTGTTAAGACGCGCTTCACTGGTAATAATTATGCCATCAGGAAGCAGGTTTCTCTCATCATTAGACATCTGCTCATCAATTACCGCAGCTATAATCCAATATATATCGTGGGTATTGTCCACTCTTACAATCAGACCATACAGCCTGATATAGTCCTTATCCAGAGGTTCATCTATGAGATTCTCAACCCTGCAGTCCGACAGTCTCAAAAGAAGGTTTTCGTATTTTTCCTCACCAATAAAGGTAAGCATACTCTTCCATTTATCGTTACATTGACACACCTCTGTCATGACTCCATCCTTTTTTGTCAGACACGACAAATATATTCCGTTGACCATGCAGAAATAATCCTGTATTTTTTGAAAAAGCTTGGAATCTGACATATTTTCCTCCTAAAAACTCACACAAATCAATCCTCATATCTGATAACAAACAAATAAAAGTCATTCTTATCGAGAATACATGTCTCCTGAAGCAGACGGTATTCGACACGCAGCCTGATTTGTTTCTTCACAAACCCAATCTCATTTGAATACATGACTATGATTCCGCCGGATACCAGATGCTCTGCGGCCTTGTCGAAAAACCTCTCGTAAAAAAGCTCCATCTCCGCCTTGGTCTGTCGGTTACGAACCGGCATATCCGTAATCAGCTCATCAAATTTGTAGTCATGTCTGAAATCAAAGAAATCCCTGTGTATAAAATTAATTCTTGTTTTGGCAAACGCAGCATTCTCTCTGCCCATAGTGATTGCATCTCCATAGGTATCTGTAGCATATATCTCGCGTGCCGGGACTAAATGTGCACGCTCAATAAGCAGTGTACCAACTCCGCAGAACGGATCCATGATTTGTGCTGTTTCCTTAAGATACGGCTTTGCAAGTGAAACAATAAGTGCCGCTTGTGACGGATGCATCGACGTAGGAAGCACATTCTTTCTGTACGCAAATCTATTATCCTGTATAGAACATAATCTCATGCAGACAAAATAATTGTCATTTTTTGTCGGTATGAGCTTAATCACCACGTCGTAATCATTTGGTGAATTGATCATCCTGCCCGCAAAATGCATATCGATAGCTTTCGCAAGCCTGCTCTGGTAGGCCGCATCTGCCGTGCTCTCAATACGATAGTAAAACGGACCACCCTCACGGTGCATGCGTCTTAATATATCATACATATCTGACTCTGCAAGAAGTCCGGCTGCTTCCTGTGCATCCTTAGGCAGAAGCGATGCTGCATGTATGGTAAAGTACATTTTTCTGAATGTGCGCACCTGCATGATAAGAGGTATATTGTCAGTCTTTACAAGCACTCCAAGCGGATGCAGCTTTGTATCCTTAACCGGTATCTGACGTCGTACCACCTCTCTGTGAAGGCGGTTTGTCATCAGAAGCAGCTCAGCCTTTACTCCCTCGAGCACAGGTGTATGGTGCTTTATCCCATTATATTTAATCAGGATTTTATTTATCTCGTTTAATTCTTCCTCAATATGCTTCCTATTTTCAGCTGTGACCGTCATATGCTCAAGCTCTTTTGCACGTTCCATAAGCTGTGGCAAGAGCTCTTTGCAGTCCAGCTGTGACAGCGCCGCCAGATATGAGCCCTTTACAAAGCGCATCTGTTCAGCCTCATATGCTTTAAAAACCTCATCAGAAAGCTGTGACATATGAAGATCTCCTATCAGAAGCGCTGCGTTCTTTCTGGTTTTTGCATCTTCTGCTCCCATAAACGACACAAGCAGCTCATCTTCTCCTGCAAGCAGCTTTAGAGCCTCTGCTAATGCATTTTCATCTTTAATCTCCTGTCTGAGGCTGCTCAGATTCTGACGTACATTCTCTTTTTTTAACAGATTTCCGATAATTTCCTTCATTTTTTAAATCATCCTTTAATTTATTGTATATTGTCAGTTTTGGCTTGCCTCTTCCTTTGGCACACCATTTTCTTCGATGTATGTATCCAGATCCTTGTGAAACTGCTCCCACGCATCCTCATGCTCCACGAAATATAGCGGACACTTCTTGCCTGTCACATCGTAGTGCCTTATTACATCATCAGCACTCAGATCATACCGCCCCATAAGCCATGTGGTGAGCTCTATGAGCGACTGGTATGTGCTGTCGTTGAACTTTCCTGTCTCATCCTCTATACAGCACTCTATCGATATTGTGTCACTGTTTCTGTTATTAGATGCATACGATATCTCATTGCAAGGTATGCACTGCACTATCTCACCCTCTAATCCTATAACAAAGTGTGAGCTTGCTTTGGTCTTTTTGGTCTCTGCCAGGCCATTGAAATAGTCTCTGTTTTGTCTGGCTGACGTACCCGGATTTGCTGTATAATGGACAACTATGCCGTTTACCTTCTCAAGTGCCTTCTGTGGTCTGGAATACGGATTGGGTGTCAGCAACTGTACATCAAGCTTTGGCTGTATAGGATTGTAAAGAGTACTGGTCACCTCTGCCTTTACTTCTTCCTGCTTTGCCTTTTTGCCCCTTAAAGCTCCCACAATGATTATCGTTGCAATTATAAGTATTATCATGCCTATAACAATGCCATTGCCAATAAGCTGCTTTCTTCTAACCTGGGCGCGGTGTCTCTTTCTATATTCTTCGCGCTTTCTCTGTCTTATCTTTTCATACTCGTCCATTTAATTATCCCCGGTTATCTCTTTTGTTTGCTTTTATATATCTATTCCAAGCTTTTATAAACATTTGCATACATATAAGAGTATATTAGCACAAATCGTCTTGTTATGCCACATAAAATAATACAAAAGCACCAGATATTACGACGTAACATAATACCCGGTGCTTTATTATAAATGTATATTCTTATTATTAATCACACTTAATCTCGTGAACCCATCCATCCGGTCCATCAATATGGCCCATCTGAATGCCTGTAAGTGTGTCACGAAGCTTCTTTGTGACAGGTCCCATCTCATCCATACCGCTTGGGAAGCAGATTTCCTTGCCGTGGTCTACAATCTTTCCTACCGGTGAGATTACTGCTGCTGTTCCGCAAAGTCCACACTCAGCAAAATCCTTTACCTCATCAAAGAGCACCTCTCTGTGCTCAACCTTGAGTCCTAAGTACTTCTCTGCAACTACCATCAGTGAACGGCGTGTGATTGATGGCAGGATGCTGTCTGATTTAGGTGTAACAAATGTGCCATCCTTTGTGATAAAGATGAAGTTTGCACCACCTGTCTCCTCTACCTTTGTACGTGTTGCAGGATCGAGGTACATATTCTCTGCAAAGCCCTGTGCATGTGCATCTACAATGGCATGAAGACTCATTGCATAGTTGAGTCCTGCCTTGATATGTCCTGTTCCGTGAGGTGCTGCTCTATCAAAGTCTGATACACGGATTGTGATTGGCTTTGCGCCACCCTTGAAGTATGGTCCTACAGGTGTTACAAGGATTCTGAACTGATACTCATCAGCCGGCTTAACACCGATTACTGCATTTGTTCCCATAATGTATGGTCTGATATAGAGTGTAGCACCTGAGCCGTATGGTGGAACCCATGCAGCATTTGCCTTTACTACTTCCTCAACTGCCTTTACAAATCTATCCTCCGGGAATACAGGCATCTCAAGTCTCTCACATGAATCCTTAAGACGCTGTGCGTTTAAGTCAGGTCTGAAGCAGACAATTCTGCCATCCTCTGTTGTGTATGCCTTAAGTCCCTCGAAGCATGTCTGTGCATACTGGAATACTCCCGCACACTCATTAAGTGTCACTGTATGATCCTTTGTGAGCTGTCCATCGTCCCACTTTCCATCTTTATAATTAGAAACATAGCTGTAATCTGTTTCCTGGTAGCCAAAACTAAGGTTTGACCAATCGATATCCTTCTTTTCCATCTTTATATCCTCCGTTTCTTTACGGATCCGATATAACCTAGCGTTATCATATATCGGGTCTACTATCATTTATGCTCATTCTAGTACAATAGAAAAAAAATGTCTAGTACTATTTTTTTATAATAACTATAACTTAAGTTTCTATATAGCTTTTTTTACTATTATAAGATAAGGCCTGACTTTTTCTTACTTTTTTCAATAGCTGTATTAAACCTTCCAAACGGACGCCCAAGCAGCAGTCCGATCACAAGCGATATTGCTATAAATATAAGAAGAATCGCAAGATCCTTGCAATAATCAAAGCGGTACATGCCTCCCACGCACTCTCTTAGGGCATTCATGGCATAGTTAAACGGCATGAACTTATACAGTGCTCTGTACACCTGCGGCAGCACCTCAACCGGGAATGTGCCGCCTGCGCCTGCCACCTGAATGACCATAATGACTACTGCTACAGCCTGTCCCACATTGCCCAAGGCTGCTGTGAGTGAGTACATAAGAAGCGTGAATACAAGGCTTGTCAGTGCGCTTGCACACCAGAAAAGGAACGGATGCCTGCACTGTATTCCGACAAAGAACAAATCACCGAGCACCGTCACAAGTGTCTGAAGCTGGCCTATCACAAAAAATGTGATATATCTGCCAAAAAACTTATGTACGCTGTTTACTTTGCCAAGTGATTTTATATCGTCAGTGTCCTTTACCTTTGTTTTCACAAGTGCAACAGTTATCAGACCTCCCACCCACAGAGCCAGCACTGTGTAAAACGGTGCCATGGCTGAGCCATATGTGGATATCTCATATATCTTCTGCTCATCCATAGACAGCGGTGATGTCACAAACTGCGCAATGAGTGTCGGATCTGTCCGAAGCAGCTTTACAATCTCATTAAACTGCTCATCGTTTGACAAATTATCAAATCCTGATATAACATTCCGCAAACCATCTCTGATCTGCTGTACATACTGTCTGGTATTTACAATATCTGCATTTCCTGATTTAAGAACTACCGAATAATCATCGAGTGCTTTTTGTATATCCGGGAAGCTGTTGTCCAAAGAACCAAGCATGGACTGTGTCTCAATAAGTGCATATTCTATATCATATACCGCTCCTGTGAGATTCGGTGATACACTATGGTCAAATGTATTTTTAAGTGTATCTATTGCAGACTTGGCACCTGACACATCGGCTTTTATTGATTCCTTAAGAAGCTTTAGCTTATCTGCCGTCAATTCAGTATCAGACTTAAGGTCTTTTATCTGTGTTTTAATGCTTTGGATATTTTTCCTGACAGCCTCTATCTGCGAGCTATCCACTCCCTTTAAGCCTTGAATGGCGGCAAGAGTATTCTCAGCAAGCTGCTCTACCGTATCAAAGCCTGCCACAGAAACAGATATATCCGCAGTATCGGCATCCGCTAATCCCGACGCATTTAAGAGCTGTATAGAGTTTTCCAGCACATCGAGCTGGCTGTTTATGTTTGATAAGCTTATGTCGACCATCTGTGTGATGGTTTGTGCTGTCTGCGCCCCCGAAAGCACCGATGACTGCATGCCGCTTACCGATGACTGTCCCCCATCAATCAGCCCCTGCACACTCGGAAGCAGTGACTGTGTCGAGCCTATCAGGCTGTCTGCTGAATCCGTGAGCATGGCAAATGTATCGAGCATGCCTGCATATGTAGAAAGAGTCGTATCCATATCCTTTAGCTTATCAACAACTGTTCCGGCCAGGTTATCGCCTGATTTACCGTCTCCCACTATGAGCTCTCCCGACTTTGACGCTATCTCCGTAATCGTGCTCACCATTGAAGAGTTTACAGACTGCTGCACCGTGGTCTTGACCTTTGAGGTTATCTTTGTTGCTATGGCATTTTTCTTGCTGTTTTCATAGTATTCTATCTGCGGATTGACCGGCTCACTGCTTAGGAAGCTAAGCATATCAGCTGAAAAATCCTTCGGCACTATAAATGCTGCATAGCACTTTCCACTATAAACATACTCCAGTGCCTCTTTACTGCTGTCTGTGAAAATCCAGCCAATTGCATCGTTTTCCTTCAGCCCCTTTATGACACTGTCTCCCATACATAGCTTTAAATCACCGATGCTCATCCCCTCATCCTCAGAATATACTGCTATGTGCATCTGTGATGTAGCTTCCTCTCCGTAAGGATCCCAGTTGGACATAATATTAAACCATGCGTACAAAGCCGGGATGATGCCAAGTCCCATAATAATGACTATGGCAACCACATTTGTAGATATGCGTTTCAGGTCAGCCAGATATATTTGAAATATTTTTTTCATTGCTCGGCATCCTCCCCTGTACTTTGCTGCATCGTATCAAATTTCTGCTCCACTCTTTCCGCTATTTGCTGCACCCTGTCCTCAATCTGCACAACAGGACTCACGCTCATATTCTGTGCATCACTGCCGCTTATCTCATTCATCTTCTCCTGCAGCTTATAGTCCACATACTCGACTCCGATTAAATAAACTGCGATAGCAAACAGGCTCACTATCCACAGCACAAGAAAAATGATTTTGGAGCTGTCCGGCACAATCATCAGCAGAACAAGAAAAAAGAGCGGAATGATGTATATGCACCTTAATCCTATTTTTATCCGTTTTTGATTCTGCTCATGGATGGTCTTTTCATATCCGACCAGCTTATCGTACATCTCGCGCAATCTCTTATCATCGGATAGCGGCTGTTCATTCACATTATTATTTGCATTATTATTCATATCATTATCCATATTGGAATCTTTATTACTGTTTCTACCTGTATCCTGCATACTTTCCTTCCCGCTTTATAGCTTACGGCACATCAGAAGTATCATATTAATATGCCAATTATTGATTTATTAATTGTACATTTAACTATAGCATCTCAGTATCTTCCATACGCTTCTCTATAAAATGATTGAGTCTGATAAACGGCTTTCGTATCACAAGTCCTATCACCAAAGAGGCTGCGCCAAAAAGTAAAAGCGTGATATAACATTTTCCGAGTGTGTTTTCGTACATACCTCCTATACACTCCCTCATCGCATTTATCGCATATGGGAATGGAAAGAAAATATACACTGCCCTGAAAAATGCCGGCAGCGCCTCTATCGGATATGTGCCGCCGCTTCCTGCAATCTGAAGTACCATGACAACCACCGCCAGTGCCTTTCCTATATCACCAAAGGATATGGTCAGAGAATATATGAGCAGTGAAAATGTAAGGCTTGTCACTGCGCCTGTCACAATAAATGAAACCGGATGCACACACTGTATTTTAAGCAGGTATAAATCACCCAGCACAATGATAAAAGTCTGTACCTGTGACAGTAAAAAGAATGTCAGATATCTGCCAAAATAAAGCTGTGAAGGCTTTAGTTTCCCAAGCCCCTTAGCATCCGCGTGAACCTTTACTAACGAAACAAGTATAGTCATGCCCACCCATATGGCAAGTGTCGTGTAAAAAGGTGCTACTCCGGAGCCATAATTGGCTATCTCGTAGATATAATTATCTGATACCTGCACCGGCTCTGAAAAGAAGCTGCCAAGCTTTTCAGGATTCCCCGAAAGCAGATTCACTATGATATCAGCTTTTTCATCCTCAGAGGCTGCTTCAAGCCTGTTGAGTGTCGTATTTATCTTGTCAGATGCTGATTCTATAACTCCCTTAAGCTGTGTCATGCTCATATTGAGTGTATCAAGCGTACTGTCCACTCCGTCAAACACCTGCGCCATGGAGCCTGATGTCTGACTTAAATTGCCAAGTGTGGTCTGCATTGAATCAAGAACAGACGACATACTGCTTATCATGCCGTCCACCTGTGGCACTATCTGTGAGGTATATGTATCATTCACTGCTGACGCGGTCGATGAAAGAGCTGACATAACACTCTTAAGTGTTTCCTCAGAATTCTGTGTCTTTCCCGATAAATCCACAGACAGTGTACTTTCTATCATGCTCCTTGTCTGCTCCTTAACAAGCTCTATATTGGAAATAAGTGTGCCGACATGGGTATCGTCCATATCCGGCTTTATTTTGTTGATTTTGTCCTCAAGATTGTCAATATTACCTTTCAAAGCATCCGCTGACTGTTTAATATTTTGCACATCACTTTGAATAGTATTTACATCCTGTGACAGATTTGCATCTGAAATCTGCTTTGATATATCATCAATCGAGCTCTTCACCTTTGCTAATGCCGATGTGATATCTGCACTAAAGCTGTCGAAGGATTGTCTGGTGGACTGCAGATCATTTTTACTCTCTTCAAGCCTGTCTGTGCCCTTTGCAAGCTTATCCTGCCCATCTTTGAGTGCTTCGCACGTTTCTTTAGACACCTGTGACAACGCCTTATTTCCGTCAATAAACGTATCTATCATGGCATCGTACTGCGCAAGACTCTCTGATACCGCTTCAAGCTTACCGGTCATCTGCCCCACAGCATCCTTTTCCTTCATGTCATCGGATATTACGTTGGTCTCCTTAAATACCTGCTCTGCAAGCACCTTTATAAACTGCTTATTAATACTTGATTTAACAGCACTTGCTGCACTGTCCGTTATCTTTGTCGCAACAGCATTTTTCTTGTCGTTGAGATAGTAGGTAATCCTTGGATTTTCAATATTGTCAGCTACACCATGATACATGCTGTAGGTAAACTGCTCATCTATGACAAGTGCAGAATAATATCTGCCCGACTTAACACCCTCAACAGCCTTTTCCTCTGATTTAACAAATTTCCAGCCTATAGTATCCTTTTGCTTTAATGACTCTACCACACCATCGCCCATATTGACAGTTTCGCTGTCATTCTTCGTCCAGCCCTTGTCCAGATTGACTACTGCAATTGCTATATTTCCGGTGTTGCCATACGGGTCCCAGTTGGCATAGATATTAAACCATGCATACAGCGCCGGCAGCACGCAAAGTCCAATAACTATAATGAGTACAAGCACATTTCGGAATATGCCGCACATATCTCTTTTAAAAATTCTTAAAATATCAGCCATGAATCATCCTCTTATATCCGGTGTTTATATCCGGTGCTGTTTAAGCTCCCCAATAAAATACAATGAGCCAAATGCAACATTTTTCGTATCTCTTTTCAGGTGCTTTCTTATCTCATCAACTCCTGAAAGCTCTGTTGCCTCAACTCCCTCTTTTCTGATAAAATCAGCAAGGTGCGATGCCTGCAGTGCCCTGTCTGAATCCGGTGTCACTGTATAAAACTCCTCAGCAAGAGGTAAAATCTCACGTATCATCACATCATAGTCCTTATCAGCCATGACTCCCATGAAAAAGCAAAATTTCTCACCCGGATACATCTGCATGAGGCTTTCCTTGAGCGCATCAACTCCATTGCTGTTGTGTGCTCCGTCCACCAGCAGAAACGGCTCCTTTGATACTATCTCCATGCGTCCCGGCCACACAGCCTCTTCAAGTGCACTCTTTATCCTGTCATTCAGGTCTGTTTTCTCGCTCTTTGGCCCTGTCTTATCATATTGCATTTCATATTCCGGCCCGCCATAGTGCTTTCCCAGCACATACCGCGCCGCAAGCTCTGCCGCTGCAGCATTCTCCCACTGAAATGTGCCACAAAGCCTCAGTGCATAGCCGCTGCAGCGTGCTATATCGCTTTGCTCCACAGTAATTATCCTTGCATGCTTTTTTTGTGCTTGCTGCTCGATTACCTGCATGGCACGTTTATCCTGCTGTTCCACCACCACTGTGCCGTTTTCCTTTATGATACCGGCCTTCTCAGCCGCTATATCCGCTATATCACTGCCAAGGATAGCCATATGGTCATAGCCTATCTTTGTAATAATGGCACATTGCGGTGTGCCGATTGCATTTGTTGAGTCAAGCCTGCCTCCAAGCCCTGTCTCAATGACCATATAATTGCACTGCTGCTCCTCAAAGTACAAAAGAGCCATGGCAAGGCAGTAATCAAACATCGTAAGTCCTATACCAAAATCTATATCAAGCAGATAGTTTCCAAGCCGTGTGACATCCTCCTTAGGCATCATACGCCCATCAACCGTGATGCGCTCCTCAAAATCCACCAGATGCGGTGATACAAACGTGCCTACCCTCATATGCTCTTTTTTTAATATACTAGAAAAAAAAGCGCACACCGAGCCCTTTCCATTGGTGCCTGCCACATGGATATACGGTATTATGCGCTTTTGCTTTCCTTTTTCTCTCAGCACCTTTATGACCTGTGCTGTCACCACCACTCCCGGCTCATTGCCGAAACGGCGTGTGTTTTCTATTTTGTTTAAAACCTGTGTGTAATCTAAATTTCCCATGCCATCATTATAATATATCCGGCCGATAAAATAAAGACCATATCCTTATACTGCTATAATAATGCCTCCGTCATTTGCATACATGCTTGAGATGCCGGCAGTATCCACAATGACAATCTTCTTAAATCTGGCAAGCTTCTCAAGGCATGCCTTCACATACTGTGCACGCTCCGGGCAGTTGCAGTGTGAAATTGCAAGAATCCTGTGCTCACAGTCCTTTGTGGCAGCCACAACATCCTCTACCATCTTGGCAAGTGCCCTCTTAATGCCTCTGGCCTGGCCAAGCTGCTGGATTGAACCCTCATCGGTTGAGCCCATGACAGGCTTTATATTTAAAGTGCTGGCCACAAAAGCCTTCAGGTTGCTTAATCGTCCTGCCTTTCTTAATGTATCAAGTGTCTCAAGCACAAAGAAGGTATTCATGGAAGAAATATACTCCTCAGTCTGCTTTACAACCTCATCAAATGAAAGTCCACTCTCTTCAAACTCCTGTACCTTCATGCCGATTAGTGTCTCGCCTATAGATGCTGAGCGGGAATTGAATACATAGATTTGCTTGCCACAGTCCTCATGCTCCTCGTTGTACAGATTGACTGCTAAAACAGCGCTGTTGTATGAGCCGCTGAGCTTGCCCGAAAGTGTGACAACATATACATGGTCAGCCTCTCCCTCAAAGGCCTGCATATATTCCTCAGGAGACGGGCATGACGACTTTGGTCCCTTTACACTCTCCTTTACTCTTCTTAAGAAATCATGCTGGTCAAAGCTCTCATCATCGCGGATTCTGTATCCGTCAACATCAAGCTCGAGTGCCACATTGCAAAAATGTCCATCCTTCTTAAGGCTATCTGTGAGCTCACCACAGCTATCTATTATAATCTTATACATATCTATTCCTCCTGCACTATATGATAATAAAAGTTTAAATTACTTTTTTAAAAGTTATTTCATTCCGTAACAAGTAGTTTTCATTACTACGTCATATTAACACGAAAACTAAACTTATGCAAGAGGTTTCTGTATTTATTTTCCCATAATGGTTATCTGCCCTTTAATGGTACCCGAAAAAGGCCGTCACACAGTCGCTTAAGGCTTTCATGTCGCGTACTCCCATAAGCTCACAGGCTGAGTGCATTGCAAGAATAGGTATACCTATATCCACAGTCTTTACCGGCAGAAGCGTACCTGCAATCGAGCCCAGTGTGCTGCCGCCACGGCTGTCCGAACGATTCACAAAACGCTGGTAAGGTATGCCCTTTTCATCACACAGCTGACAGAGAATGGCGATAGCCTGTGCATCCGTAGCATACGACTGCGAACACGCCTGCTTGATACAAAAGCCTTTACCCATGACAGGCTTATTTGTGATATCCATCTTTTCCTTTTTATTAGGATGAAGCGCATGAGCCACATCAACAGACAAAAGCATGGCATCATATATGCTCTCATCTATTTCATTTTCTGAAAGGTCCATATTTCTTAAAATACGTCTGAGCATATCGTGAAGCATTATAGAGGCCGCGCCCTGCTTACTGTTACTTCCAATCTCCTCATGGTCAAAAAGCGCTATGATGTTTATTCCATCAGCTCTGTTTCCATCCTCTATGGCATCAAGAAGTGCCCTGCAGGATGACTGGTTGTCGATTCTCGGTGATGAAATCATGGTGTCATTCACACCGACAAAACAAGGCTCCTCCATACAAAATGTATTGAGCTCAAAGTCTATGATATCGCTCTTTTCCACAGACAGCTCTCTAGCCAGAAAGCTAAGGAAATAATCCGTGGTCCTTTCATCCTCAGGTATTGAATCAAGCACCGGCATCAGATCCACCTGATTATTTATCCCGACACCCTTATTCACATCCCTGTTCATATGAATGGCAAGATTTGGAATAATCATGACAGGCTTTTTAGACCTGTAGAGCACCATACGCGGATTGAACACATACTCACTCTTTATAGCCACGCGCCCTGCCACTCCGAGAGGTCTGTCAAACCATGTGTTTAAAATCGGTCCTCCATACACCTCTACATTAACCTGTGCATATGAGTTTGTCATAAAATCCGGATTTGGCTTTATGCGAAGATATGGATAGTCTGTGTGAGCTGCCGCTATTCGCACCATATCCTTTTTGTTGTAGCCGCTTCCTACCGTAAACGCAAACATGGTCGTATCATGGTGATTTAAGACATACCTGCCACCGCGCACAAGCTTCCAGTCACCTGTATAATCTATCTCCTCAAATCCGTTTTCCAAAAGCTCCTGCTTTGCAGCCTTCACACACTCGCATGGTGAAACAGCCGCTTTTAGTAAATCAAATAATTTTTCCTGTTTCATGGATTGCCTCCTGTTTTCATTGCATAACGCATTTATTCTACCACGGACTTTACAATTATTCCAGTTGAACAGGCTTTATTTTTAAGGCTATTTTTATATCTATTTTTATGGCATAATCCGCGAATCTGATGTATGATATAATAATCGATAACTATTCAAAACCACTTAGAACAATCATTCGCTGTCACATACAATGTGGAAAATGAGGAGAAATTATGTTATCAATTGAACTGACAGACACAAAGGACTTTATGAACAAGCTGCTTCGCACGGAAATCTTTGACAACTTCCTGCTCCAGGAGGCCGTCATCACAAAGGCAGCCTCATACGTCATAGATGGTCACCTGCAAAAGGGCTTTTACAGCTCCACAGAGCTTGAGGAAAATGGTATAGCCGGCTATAGCATACTCCCCTTTAGGATGCTTCGCACAAACTGCTTTGACCTGATAAAGGGCAGACAGACTCCATCGTCATTCAAGTTTGTCTTTCTGCTTTCACCTGAAAACATGGAGCACACCCTAAGCAGTCTGCACTCTGCTTTCACCGTGTCCGATATCAGTGGTTTTTTCATTAATATCAGGTATCAGAGCCAGCTTCTGACTCTGACAACCGGAATATCCTACAATATTTTTTCAGCGGATAAGACCTTAGACAGTGAATGGGATAAGCTTGTAATGAAATTTTTAGCAAATAATGACATAAACTTTAAAGAACTTTGACTTTATTGCTTTACATCTTAAACCTGTTATGCTATTCTAACGTTAGTTGCGTAAGCAGCATTATTATTATTTGGAGGTACTTTCGATGAGCAAAGGTACAGTAAAATGGTTCAATAACCAAAAAGGTTACGGATTCATCACAGCCGAGGACGGAAAGGATGTATTCGTACATTTCTCAGGACTTAACATGGAGGGCTTCAAAACTCTCGAGGAAGGTGCAGCAGTAGAGTTCGATATCACTGATGGCGCTAAAGGTCCACAGGCAGTTAACGTTGAGGTAGTTAAATAATTTTGACCCCTCAGGCAATCTAGTTTCTATGTACCTTTTTCTTTATTATATATTTAGGTAAAATTATAGTTACAAAAATGTTAATTGGGGAATAAGATATAAGAATCATGATTAAAAAAGAAGAGTTCATTTCGAACTCTTCTTTTTTGCGCTTTTTTATTTGAATGATTTTAGTTGTTTACACGATGATGAGACATCGGTGAGCTTGTGGTGAGTGGTAAAAACGTGTAACCGTTCGCCTGTCCCCACTGGATGATCTGCTCGACCGCATTGACACTGAATTCCTTTATGTCATGCTGCAATACAACTGATACATTATGGCTCTGCACACCGGAGATGACATTCTGTACCACCTGTTCCGTGCTGATTGGCTTGGGGTCTGCATCTCCGCTCGATACATTCCAGTCACAATATAAAAGTCCTCTTGCTGTCACATCATTTACGAGCTGTGTCATAATACCCGGACAGTAATCCTTGCTCACAGTATTTGATGAGCCACCCGGGAATCTGATGATTGACGCATCATTTCCTGTCTGTGCCTTTATGATACTGTTCATCTGCTCAAGGTCATCAAAAAATGCCTGCTCACTTGTATATATCTGGTTGTATTTGTGGCTGGCAGAGTGGATAGCCACTGTATGTCCTCTCTTTGCCTCCTCTGCTATCATGTTCTGATAGTCAGGATGTGTATTTGTAACAAAGAAGGTGGCCTTTACATTGTATTTATCAAGCACATCTAATAGCCCCTGTGTATACTTTCCGGGACCATCATCAAAGGTCAGATAAATAATCTTGTTGCCCGGATTTACCGTGTCTGCCGTGGCAGCCGGATCATACACACTTACCACTCTTGTAGCTGTAGCCTTATTTCCTGATGAATCTGATACCTCATAAGTCACAGTATACTTTCCTGCCTTATCCTTATCTACCTTATCTCCTGATACCTTGACACTGTCTGTGATATCTCCGTCACAGTTGTCTGTTGCCGTATATCCCGGATCACTGTATTTATCACCTTTTTTAACTGACACAAAATCATCACCTGAGAGCTTAATCTGCGGTGCCGTGGTATCTGTGACATGCACAGTCCTTTTAACCTCGCCCTCATTCTTTGACGAATCTGCGACGCTGTACTTTATCTCATAATCTCCCGGCTTTGAAGTATCGACAGCTCCTGTGACAGATACCTTGTCTGTCAGATCCCCATCATAGTTGTCTGTTGCCGTATATCCCGGGTCACTGAACTCGCTGCCTGCCTCTACAGTCATCTCTGCATCGCCATTTAATGTAATCTCCGGAGCCTTCTTATCCCTCACCTCAACCTTTATGGTCTGTGTCGCTGTTTTTTTACCATATTGAGCAGTTACCTTTATCTCGTATGAACCTGTCTTTGTCGCATCGACATTACTGTCTATAGTGCATTTTATCTCTTTTCCCTTTCGGTTTATAAGCCTGCCTCTGACATACGCCTTGATTTTTGGTACCTCAAACTTTTTGCCATACTCAACAGTAATACCGTTTTTGAACTTGCTGCTGAACTCAATATGTGAATCAAAGCATGTGATATACACTATAAACGCCACCACCAGAACTATTGCAGCCGTAAGTATGCCGATAATCATCTTTTTATTTTTGTCCATTTTTCCAATCCTCTTTAGCATTTTATAATTATTCTCTCTATATTATTACTCAAACCTGATAATATTATTTCAAGCAGTATCTATTATAGCGTTAAACAATCTTTTTTGCTACTGCAAATTCCTTGAGAATTTCTTAATGTTGGCTTCATATATTTCAGTTGTGTTACAATTGTTTCTTTATCCCGAAAACCTGTGATAGAGTCGTAATATGTACTTAATTTATTTAATATCTTCGTTACTATTCAATTTGCAATATGACTAACCACATATCTTTTTGCAGATATTCGCAATCACAAAAATCCCCCGAACAAGTCGGGGGATTTAAAAAGCTTATGCTGTAACAATCATTTTATTACTGCTCCTTGCGGTGCATCTCAAATGTCTCCATATGGTAGTTGGCGATGTTGTCACGAATCTTTCTGTCATCTGCTCTGCTTAAGAGATCATCACGGAACTTCTTTGTAGACACCATGTCATTGTATGAGCTTGGTCCGCCTACGCAGCCGCCCTCACATGCCATTCCCTCGATGAAGTTCTCAGGAAGCTTGCCTGCCTTCATGAGGAGAAGTGCCTTCTTACACTCTGCTGCTCCGTTTGCCTTGCAAACCTTGCAATCAACATCCTCGCCTTTTTCCTTCATGCTCTCGATTACGGCTGCTGTAACTCCGCCTGAGTTTGCGAAACGCTTACCGTATACTGAACCCTCCTGATATGAGGTATCATCAGCCTCAAGCTGTACTCCCTTTGCCTTCATAATAGCACGAATCTCGCTGAATGTAAGTACATAGTCTGCATTGCCCTCTATCTTCTGATCATGTACCTCTGACTTCTTGGCAACACATGGTCCGATGAATACTGTAACTGCATCAGGATCCTTTGCCTTGATCATTCTTGAAACTGCACACATAGGTGAAACAGTTGTAGAAATCTTGTCAGCAAGCTCAGGATAGTGCTTTCTAACCATATTTACAAATCCAGGACAGCATGATGTAACCTTCTTCTCTCCTGCCTCATATGCCTCAAGCCACTCATCAGCCTCGTATGCTGCTGTCATATCTCCACCGAGTGCTACCTCAACAAAACCGTTGAAGCCAACTGCCTGCATAGCTTTCTTCCAGCTGTTCATAGTGATATTTGCGCCAAACTGTCCCTCTGCTGCAGGTGCAACCATAGCGTATACATGCTTGTTCTCTGACTTGATTGCATCGATTACATCTACGATGTATGTCTTTGATCCGATAGCTCCGAATGGACAGCTGTGGATACACTTACCACATCTGATACATTTGCTCTCATCAATCACTGAAATGCCGTACTCATTGTATGTAATGGCATTTACAGGGCAGGAGAACTTACATGGTCTCTTTAAATGAGCGATAGCGTTGTAAGGACATGCCTGTGCACAGCGTCCACACTCCTTACACTTCTGTGGGTCGATATGTGAGCGGAGACGTCCTGCCTCGATTGCTCCGAACTTACATGCATTGATACAAGCCTTGCCAAGACAGTTCTGACAGTTCTCAGTAACTGTGTAGCTTGAAATCGGACAATCCTCACATGCTGAGCTGATTACCTGGATGATATTGCCGTCATCGTTCGCGCTTGGTGCTTTACCCTCTGCAAGTCTGACACGTTGACGGATGATTTCTCTCTCCTTGTAGATACAGCAACGGAACTGAGGTGTCGGTCCCGGAATAAGTGTAAATGGGATGTCATCTCTGATCTCATCGAGGTTACCTGCAAATGCAGCCTTTGCGACCTCAAGCAAAACTGCATGTTTGATTTTGATTACGTTTTCGTCAGCGTACATATTATCTCCTTTTCCTTAAAATAATGTATATTTTGTTACCTAATAAATTACATACTTAGAAGAATCATTATACCATGTGACACTTCCCATATCACATGACCTGATTCCTCTAAAAAAATGCTCCTAGTATTTATCTACTAGGAACATTCTACAAAATTTTTTAAAATTTTTCTACCCTTGTATTCATCAAAATACAAAGAATTGTTATTTTTTTCACAATAGCAGCTGTTTCAATAAAATTACTCATGGCGCAGTGCATCAATAGGGTTCAGGTTCGCTGCCTTGTATGAAGGTAGCATACCGAATATGATTCCGATTGCCATGGAAAAAAGCACCGCAAGTATAGCTGCTGCCGGGCTTATCGCTGTCGGCGTGCCGTTCAGCATTGAGATGACCTTCGAGAGTATCACTCCGACAAGCACTCCCACCAGGCCTCCAAGACTTGTGAGCACAACAGCCTCTGTGAGGAACTGACCAAGGATTGCTCCCTTTCCTGCTCCGATTGCTTTTTTTAGTCCTATCTCTGAGGTACGCTCTGTGACTGACACAAGCATGATATTCATGACGCCGATACCGCCGACGAGCAATGATATTCCGGCAATCCAGATGAGCATCATGTTGGTTGACTGGCTGAGCTGCTGTATCTGCTTTGCCTGCTCCTGTAAATCCTGTGCCTTGTAGGTCACATTAGAGCCGTCTGTGACATTTAAGCTGTTGTTAAGTATCTCCTCAGCCGCCTTTCCCACTGTAGTCATGGTACCCGTACTGTCTGCCTTAAGCAGAAGATTCTGCGGCTCATCATAGCCAAATATGACAGGCCATGTGCCGCTTGGCACAAATACATTGCCCTGGCTGTTATCATAGGCATACATATAGTAATCATCCATTGAATTTATTACCAGGTCATAGCTGTCCTTTTCCGTGACTACACCAACTACTGTAAACGGATATCCCTGTATCTCTACTGTCTTGCCGAGCGCACTCTCTCCTGAAAACAGGCTCCTCTCCACGTTCTCGTCGATGAGTGCCACCCTGCGGGCCTTTGCATAGTCATTCTTTGAGAAGCCTCTGCCCTTCATGACTGCATAGTTTGCTGTGTCGAAATATCCGTCATCGACACCTGTTATATTGCCGCCTGAAAGCGCCGTGTTCAGATAATAGACCACATTGTAAGCCTGTCTTGTACGGTAAAGGGCTGCATTTTTCACATGCTCAAGCTCCTTTATGCTTTCAAGTGTGTCAGCTGATACCTCAGTCACTCCCGCCGGCGCCGAATCATATGACATATCCATATCATAACCATCCTTCTGCAGTGTGACCTTTACATTATTACTTCCCGAACCTATGAGGTTCTTTTCTATCTGTTCGTTTGTGCCCTGAATTGTGGAAACAATCGCAATAATTGCTGCAATTCCGATGATGATTCCAAGCATGGTCAGAAACGAACGCATCTTATGTGACCAGATTCCCCTAAAGGACAATCTAATATTTTCAAGCATCTTTTATCCTCCCTGCTAAACTAATTCATACCATCTTCGGACACCTTGGTTTTCTCGCCTTCTCTGACTCCATACGGGAATGCGATATAGTCATCATTTGTCAGGCCTGACTTTATCTCCACATATGAGTCCCATAGCGTCCTGCCTGTTTTGACCGACTGCTTTTTGAGCTTTCCGTTGTCATCCTTGTATATATATGACTGTCCGTTTTCTGTTCTGACATATGACTTGTCGATATAAAGACCACTGTCAGAGCCCTCTGATGACGTATCTATAGTAAGCTGCAGCGAATCGCCCTTTTTGAGATTCTGCGGATTCTCAATGTATGCAGTGTACTCATAGAATGATGAGTTTGGATTGCTGTCTCCATAGTAGTTAACACTGTCTGACGGCACATTGCTTATCTCTGATATCGTGCCCTCATAGGTATCACCTGTCATGTAGTTGACTGCTGATACACTCTGTCCTACCTTTACTTTATCCAGATCCAGCTCACCGATTGTTCCGCTGATATACAGTCCTGACGCTCCTGAAAGCTGCAGGAAAGGTGTACCGTCTTTAGGCGGATTGGCAGGATCGCAAACTGTTGTCACGATTCCATCCTTCTTTGCATATACCACTCCATCCTCAAGTTCGTTCTGCAGTTCCTTTAAATCAGCCTGTGCAACTCTCTTTTTCAAATCAACATCTGCAACTCTTCTTGTCTGCTCCTTTATGGCATCCTTAAGCTCATCCGCTGTGTATGTCTTTTCTTCTGCAGCGGTATCAGCTTCTGTCTGTGTGGCCTGTTCTGTGGCAGTGTCTGCTGCGGTATATGACGGCACATTTCCTGCTGTATCATCAGAAGCATCTCCTGCTGTAATTGTGCCTGCAAGGAAAAGCTTTATCTCATCGCTGTCATCATAGCTGCCAAGCTTATCTCCTCTTACGATAAGCTCCATATCAGGTGCGTTAGCATCTCCTATTACAAACCGGGCTACCGCACTCTTATCAGCTAGTGTATTCAAAAGCGATCCGGATACATATGAAGCCTCTGTGCATGTAAATACATAAGGATCGTCCTCTGTACCGTTTCCTTTGGCCTTTGACAAATCCGATATCACATCATGCTGTTCATCAGGCTTTTGCTCAGGTGCAGCCGGATGTGTGTCAGGCTTTTGCTCAGGCTGTGGCTCAGGTGTAACAGGAGTCTCAGGCTGCTTTGCAACCGGCTTAGTATTCTTTAGCTTATCAAGCTTCTGCTTTTCCGATGCAAGCTGGTTCTCAAGGCTCTTTATCTCAAGCTGCTTCAGCTCAACCGAGAGGGAAAGACTCGTCACATCATATGCAAGGAGCTTATCTCCGGCCTTTACCTGCTGATCTTTTGTGACATAAACCTCTGTCACCTTCTGTCCATCACTTAAATTGATTGTCTGACCTACATCGTCACACACTATTCCCTCACTGGTCATGGATGTGGAGTCGTTTGTCGTGCTGATTGTCGAAACACTCATGACGGAAGCAAGCCCCTTGGAGTTCTTGTAATAAACCACTCCTGTGATGCTTCCCGCTGCAACTGCAACTACAAGGACAGCTATTATAATGATCTTAATTGTCTTTTTCTTTTTCATTACCTGCCTCCTGTCCTTCCTCTGTTATCTCACCATCTATAATGTGGACAATGCGCTTTGCCTGCTTTGCAACCTTTCTGTCGTGTGTAATCATGACAACCGTCACACCGGACTCATTAAGGCTCTCAAAGAGCTCAAGCACCTGCCTGCCGGACTTTGAATCAAGCGCTCCGGTAGGCTCATCCGCAAGCAGAAGCTTTGGATGATTTACCATAGCTCTCGCTATCGCCACTCGCTGCTTCTGTCCTCCTGAAAGCTGTGTTGGCTTAAAATCAGCCCTGTCTGAAAGCCCTACACGCTCTAATGCCTCCATACCCATCTGCCTTCTGTCCCTTTTGCTCACACCGGCATATATGAGTGGCAGGCATACATTGTCCAGTGCGCTCTCACGCGGCATAAGCTGAAAATTCTGGAATACAAATCCAATTGTATCCCGTCTGACCCTCGTAAGCTCCTTTTCCTTCAGCTCACTGACAGGTCTGCCGTCAAGTATATATGTGCCCGATGTTGGCAGATCAAGGCATCCCACAATATTCATGAGAGTGGTCTTGCCGGAGCCTGACGGTCCCATGATTGCCACGTACTCTCCCTCCTCAATCTGTAGAGAGACATCCTTTAAAACCGGCACCACGAGCTTATCCTGGTCATAATTTTTGTAAATATGCTGGAGTTCTAGAATCATCTACTGTACCTCCGCGTCACCTGAACCGGTGGCATCTGCACCTGAACCGGTGGCACCTTCGTCCATTGTGCCATCATCAACAGGACCACCCTCAGTGCCCTCAAGCACCTGGTCATCAAGAGCTTCTGTACCCATATCGTCGTAGGCTGTATCTTTATCGCCGCCATTTTCAATGTAATCGTCCCATGTCTGTGCCGGCTCACCCTCATAAAGGTCATCAGATGCCCATACTATGTAGTCATCCTTTGAAAGCCCTGATTTGATTTCATACATCATGAGATTCTCGTCATGGTCTCCAAGCTCAACCTTTGTCTTCTCAAGCTTATCCTTTTTATTAAGTGTCCAGACATATGCATCATCGCCATCCTTTACAACGTAGCTCTCATCAATCCATATGCCATCCTTCATCTGTGTCTGTCCAAAATCCGGCTCCACATATACATGCTGTCCTAAAAGCATATCGTCTGTGCCTGTAAGCTGCACATAGAAGTTGTATTTTGAGGCCTTCTGCTCGCTGCTACTATCATTAGACATGCCTGAATTGCTGTTATCTGTCTGAACATTCTCAGTGTCAACCTTGCTGATGGTACCCTGCCAGGTCTTTGACTCATCAACTCTTGAGCGCACGATAACTGCCTGTCCCTCTGCCAGTCCGCTGTTTAAAAAGCTCTGCTCATCGATTGTACCCTTTACCCTGTAATCACCGGTGGCAACGATTGTCATAAATGCAGAATCTGCTGTGTCTGTACTCTTATTCTCATTGATTTTCTTAACAACACCGACCATTGTGCTGTTTACAGTGGCATTTTTGATGCTCTCATCGTACTTTTCTATCTCTGCCTTCTTCGTGGCAACATCGTACTGTGTCTGCTTCTGCTGTGTCTGCATCTGCTGAATCTGCAGTGTATAGTCAAGCTGCTGATCCTTTGACGCTTCCTTCTTTTCCTTGTTGAGCTGCTCTATCTGGGCATCATAGCCGGAAAGCGTATTGTTTAAGCCCTCAAGCTCAAGCGTGGCACTTTCCTTTTTCGCAGCAAGATCCTTTGTATCATAGGTAAAAAGAGGTGTACCCACCTGTACCTCATCCCCCTCTGACACGAGAATATCCTTTACTTTTTTCTCACTATCAGCCTTGATATCCATGCTATCGGCTGCTTCCACGACACCGCTGTACCTGTCAGTGCTTCCCGCCTGATACATGACATCAGAGACCTTGTTTGCATACACGCCCGATGCCTTTTTTGCATTCTTTCCCTTTGTCATTGCAATGACAACAGCTGACACAATAACTGCTATAATCAGCACAACTGCAATCACTGAAATGATAATCTTTTTCTTTTTACTCATTTCGACCTCCCGGTTTCTTATAATTAATTGATTGATTATGAATTAATCATACCAAATATATATTGCATCTGTCTTTTAAGATTTTTTTAATATTTTACTAATAAAAAATGGAGGTTAGTATGGAAATAGCATTTAGTGAGAAAATTTCTCCACAGCTGTCCGCCGCCCTGCTGTCCACCCCTTATGAGCTTGGTAAAGAGGGAGGGCTTTCAAGCGGCTATCTGCCGGAGAGTGATAGCTGGGAAGTGATAGTGAAATATGTCGGTGACATCGAAAAAATAAAAGAAAAATATCCTTCTGTGCTCATCACAAAACTGCTCGGAAACTATGCGGTGCTCGTAATTGAGAAATCACTTGTAAATACCGTTGCCCTGTGCGATGAAATCATATATATGGAAAAGCCAAAGCAGTTTAACTACGATGTATACGAGGGCTCGCAGGCCTCATGCATCACTCCCGTACACACCAATCCATATAATCTGACCGGAAAAGGTGTGCTCGTAGGCATTATCGACTCCGGAATTTACTATGCTCATCCGGCTTTTATACAGGATGGTGTAAGCAGAATTGCCTATCTGTGGGACCAGACTGTTTCCGATGATTCCTCACACAGTGACATAATCCCTTTTGGCACCTTATATGACCGCGATACAATCACAAAAGCCATAAATGAAGAAAGTCCCGCCAAAATGCAGCGCATCTGTCCAAGCATCGACCTATCCGGTCACGGCACTCATGTGGCAGGAATCGCTGCCGGAAACGGAAATGGTAATGATAATGAACAAAACACAAAATACCGCGGTGTTGCTTATGAAAGCACTCTTATAATCGTAAAACTCAAAACCTCAGGCGGTGCCAGCTTTCCCACAACCACGCAGATTATGCTGGCAGTAGACTTTTGCATAAGAAAATCCATCGATATGAATATGCCTATAGCCATAAACCTAAGCTTTGGCACAAGTAACGGCTCGCACAGCGGTACCTCACTGCTTGAAACATACCTGGACTATATAGCAGAAAACTACCGCTGCGCGGTCTCTGTCGGCTCAGGTAACGATGGAGCCGGCTTTGGTCATGCAAACGGCAAATCATACCCTGCCGATGCAGAGCTTGCGATAGGCTATCCTGAGCCATCTCTTTCCATAGATTTATGGAAGAAATACTGGGATGAGATACAGCTGCAAATTACCGCCCCAAATAATGATATGCTGGAGATTCCAGATACAATTACCAATCAGGCAAAGGGCTTTACATACAGATACCGGCTCGATGGGACAGACATATATATAACAGGCGGCGGTCCCTCACCCTACTCTCCCTTTCAGGAAATATTCATTGAACTCATGGGAGCAGAATACATCTCACCCGGCATCTGGAAAATATCGCTTATGCCCATATCTGTAAAGGACGGTTCATGGGATATATGGCTGCCGTCAGGTGCTCTGCGCAATGCACAGACCTCATTTATCAATGCATCGCCTGATATCACCCTGACCATCCCCTCAACCGCTCAAAATGTCATATCTGTCGGAGCCTATGACAGCCGAACAAACCGCACAGCCGCCTTTTCCGGCCGAGGCTATACCTGGGCCTTTGACAGCATAAAGCCTGATATCATTGCGCCCGGTGTGGACATTATTTCATGCTCAAACACGGGAGGCTATACTTCAAAAACAGGGACATCTATGGCTGCACCGTTTGTGACCGGTGCGGCAGCGCTCCTGATGGAATGGGGCATTGTGCGTGGAAATGACCTCTATATGTATGGCGACAAGCTTAAAGCTTCTCTCATAAAAGGTGCAGGTGAAAATGTATTCACAGCTGTCTCAAGGACAGCCTCTGAAAACACTTCCAAAAACACAAAATACCCCAACCCTGTGACGGGCTGGGGTACATTGTGCTTACTGGATAGTATTCCTTAACGGAAGCTGCTATTCGTATACGTGCTTCTGATGCTTCTTTGCATCTGCCTTATTCTTTTTCTTCAATGGATGCTTTGGGTTTTTATCCATTATAATCGCTTCCTTCCGTTCGTTCTGACTACGTTATACACCTGCAATCAGCACTTGTCAAGCAAGAGTGCTATTTTTAATTAATTATTTATATTTAGTGTGAAATCTCAATTATTTTGATGTTAAAACACTAATTTGTATGCACAATTATTGACGGTTTGCTATATTTAATTTTAAACACCGTCATCGCAATTCCGAAAACATATTATTACATAGCTGCCAGATATGCAAAATATGCCGCATAGCAAAGCAGCATCACCACTCCACATGGCTTTCTAAGCTCTTTATGTCTTATCGTACCGACCCACAGGAGCACACCGCACAGGATTGCCACAACTGTATCAATCACAAACCTGCTCTCAAACGGTACCGGACAAATGAGAGCTACTGTTCCGATTACAAAGAGTATATTGAAAATATTGCTGCCGACTATATTTCCAATCGCTATACCGGCATTTCCCTTGCGTGCTGCTGAAACAGATGTAACAAGCTCCGGAAGAGATGTGCCGAATGCAACGATTGTCAGTCCAATAAAGCGCTCACTCATGCCGCAGGCTCTTGCTATAGTTGTGGCACCGTTTACGACAAACTGGCTTCCAATTACGACACACACACCGCCCAGCACAATAAAGAGCAGGCATTTCCATACCGGATATAGCTTTACCGGCTGCTCATCACCACTGTCATTGCCCTTTTTTGCCAGAAAATACAGGTAAAGCAGATATGCAATAAATAAAACCCACAGTATAACTCCCTCAATGAATGTGATTTCATTACCTGTCATTCCCATCACGAGAAGTACTGCTGTGATAAGAAGCATGTACGGTATCTCGTATTTGAAGGTGGTTTTTTGTATGGCTACATTTGTTATGAGTGCCGTCACTCCCAGGATTATAAGGATATTTAGTATATTGCTGCCGACAATATTGCCGACTGTAATCCCCGCATTACCCTTTATTCCTGCAGTGATGCTGACTGCCGCCTCCGGCAGCGACGTACCCATCGCCACAATCGTCAGTCCAATCACAAGCTGCGGAATACCAAATTTCCCGGCGAGCGCCGCCGCTCCATCCACAAACACATCCGCACCCTTCACCAGTGCCACAAAGCCTGCTATAAGCAGTAAAATTGCTACAAAAATCATAATTTTCCTCCTTCTGCTGTCCTTTTTAAGGATGCCTGTTTAATTGATAGTTACAGCTATGTCCTATCAGCAGAAGGCTTTTATATACAAAAAAGGCGACACTTCTGCTGTATAAAACAACAAAAGTCTCGCCATTTAATCACTCTCCGGATTGCTGTCATATATGTATGATATGTATGAGCAATCGTACTGACGGATAAGTAAGCACTCTCGTGCCGGCTACTCCCTTTCACCTATATATTATGATATTCCAATGCAAGGTATTCGTCAATAGAGAAATGTGCTTATTTTAAATTATTTACGGTTTGGCTTTTTAGCAAAAAGTGCTGCTCCCACAAGACTGATTGATGCAAATGCCAAAGCAAGCATGCCCATAAGAGGATTTGTATCACCTGTCTTTGAAGCCTTCTTTACTGTAGCTTTTTTAGCTACGCTGCCTGTTGTGTTAGCAGTCGCAGAATTTGCCTTGTTACCTGTTGCTAAAGTTGCATTCGTACCGGCTCCATTAGAGCTTCCTGCACCGCCGGCTATCGCACCTGTGCTTCCTGTACCACTTCCCGGTGTTCCAGGATTTACTGCTTCTTTCTTCTTTAAGCCATCAATAGCCTTATTGAGTGACTCAACTGCATTGTCAACCTTTGTCTGGTCTTCCTTCTTCTCAAGCACTGTTTTTGCACTTGAAAGAACCTGTGAGAATGTTTTCCAGCTGTCTGCTGTGTAATCTTCCTCTTTGAGTGTATCTGCTTTTTCAATTGCACTCTCAAGTGCTTTAGTATCAATAACCGCAGGCTTGTCATATGTAAATGAAAGTGCACCCTTATATCCTGTTGCCGATACCTTGATTTCAAAGCTCAAGCCCTCAGCAAACGGAGCCTTAGTAGTATCAATTGTACCATCTTCCTTGATAAGCTTTACTGCCCCCTTGCCTGTTGCCGGATATTTCTTACCATTTACATTTACAGACTTGATTTTTCCAATAAAATCTGCAAACTGTGGTACTGTTGCGCCATCTGCCTTTACAAGCTTCGGTGCTGTTGCATCATTATTGTATGCCGCAGAAACTTTATCGGCATAGAGCTCAAACGTGGTAGTGATTGGAGCATATTTATTGTTCTTATCAGATACCGTCAGCGTATACTCTTTATTCTCTGCATTATTAGGATATGTGATTACAAGCTTCCTATTCTGAGTATAGCTTGCTGCATATGTTGACACTGCTGATGCTGAAGCTTCCTCTGCAACATTAAATCCATTTACTTCATTTTCTTTTGCATCTGTAACTGCATATTCTGCGTTAAAATCATCCGGAAGTGCAACACCAAAATTAGTCTTTCCTGCTGATACAGCTGCATTTTCTACATTTGCCTTTGAATCCTTAACGTGCTCAAGCACCTTATATTTTACAGGTAAAGTGAAGATTCCCTTACTTGTATAGTATGTTACATTTTTGATTGTCTTTCCAACCATGGACTTGTAGTGATTAGGCGAAAGGGTACATCCGTGTGAATCTGTAACAATTCCCACACTCCATGCAAGCTCCTCTGTTTTCCAGATGTTCTCCACATGACGCATAGCATAATCTATATTTTCATCAGTGCTTACAATAACACCGTAAACCACATCATCATCTTCAAAGCCCATAGCATCCTCTATACCATCAAGATTGAGCTGATAATCTCCGTACTTTGTTTTTGTCTTGAACTTTGTTTTCACCTTGTCAGAAGCTATCTGCGTCTTAGTTCCATTTACAGCGCCAAATGACAGTTTTTTATCTGTGCCTACTGTTGCAGTCTTGTAGTACGAAGGAATCTCACTAAGTACATAGTATGAGTAGTCAGCACTCTCAAAAAGAGCCTTCTTTCCCTCATATGTTGTTGTAGAAACCTTGCCCTTCATATTGGTTGTGATATCTACCTTGCTGTCATCTTTAATCTGTGTATACCCATTATTGTTATCATAGAAATCATCTGAGACCTTTACCGGGAAGGTTACACCGTTTATATGATCTCCTTCTTTATTAGCATGATATGAGCCTGCTGCCAGAGTATTTCTGGTCTTCTGCTTTGTGGCAGATGTGGTGGCATCTACTTTGACTGAATTGTTATTAAGATCAGCCTTGTAAAACTCATCATATGGAATGTTCATGAGTACATACTGTGATTTCAGGTTATTTACAGCGTCTGTGAGGTGTGATAATGCTTCTTTGACTTCCGATTGCATGAGGTCAGTCTTTTCTAAAGCTTCCCTTGCTTCATTAAGCTCTTTCTGCATATCAGTCCAGGTCTTTTCTGTGTAAAGAGCCTCATTAAGTTTTTCTGCCTCTGCAATCTTATCTGAAAGAGCTTTCTTTGAAGTCTCATCTGCCGGTACCTGTGGTTTAACTATATTTGCAGCTGTTGCCTCAAAATTATATGTATAATCCTCATATCCTAATGCATAGATTGTGACAGACCAGTATCCTGTTCCATCATATCCACTTGGCAGGCTGCATCTGAGCGAATCTGTGAGACCAAGCTGGATTCCCATAGACTTATGCATCCAGTTATCTGATGCAAACTTTGTACCATATGTGGCAAGTGCATTGGTTCTTGTGCTGTCATTACCATAATATGTCCACTTAACTGCCTGCATATTGGCTCCAAGATCACCATAATTACCGTTAAAATCAACTCTTAAAAACTCTCCGTATGATCCGCTTGCAGCTTTAACTTCCGGCTCAAGTCCATCTGCTTTTTTAAGAGAAGACATTACACCTGAGTCATTTCCTGTTGCTCTGGCTGAGAATGAGAAGCTTCCGTCTGCAGTCTTTGTAGCAGTCTTAAGACCGTTTGTATCTGCGGTAACGTTTGCCACCTCGTCAATAACCTGAAGTTTATTTTCTCCATAACCGCCCTTCAACTTAGAACCATTCTCGTAAACTGTATATTTTGCCTTGAATGCCTCGTAATCCTCTGCTTTTACTTTTACAGGGACAAATTTAAGACCTGTTACTTTGTAATCTTTAAGGTTTAATGTAACAGAGTCGTTTGTAAATACACCTCTGTTATAGGTATACTCTGTACCATCTGTCATAACAGCAATCTGCTTGTCTTTTCCGTCATCGCCTTTAACGGTTTTCCAATATGACAGATTAAGTGTTTTACCCTCTTCTGTCTCTACAACTGCATTGCACTGGAAGCTTCCTCTGTGAAGACCATGGTTTTTAGTAGCACGAGTTACTGTATCAAATGCACCTTTATCATACTCACCCTTTGCGTCTACCTCATCTGATGATGCTGTGCTTCCTGCTGCCTGTACTCCCTCAGCAGCCCAGTACTCTGACCATGTAAGTCCTGCATAACAATATACATATTTTTCTTCTTTTACAAGTCCCTTTACAGCAGTATTTAAAACTGTTGCTGCTGAGTCAACTGCTGTCTGTGACTCTTTTGCTGTAAGTGCGCTCATTGCTGCTTTAAGAGCTTCTGATACCTTGCTCCATGTAGCTGCTGTATAATCAGACTCTGTAAGTGCCTCTGCTGACTTGATAGCTGACTCAAGAGCTGCGGTGTCCACTGCTACTTCATCTTTTTTCTCTGATGCCTTACCAAGAGCTTCAAGAGCTGCTTTTTTTACCGCAGTTGATGTACGTGTTGCTCCTGAAACAGTATCCCAGCTGTTTATTGTTTCTTCTGTTGCAACTTGACCTTCCAGCTTTGTCTTTATGCCCTTTGTTTTGTTATACGCCTTGTTGAAATACGAGTCATTGCCTGAATCATATCCATTTTCAGGTGAGACAGTTATATCCGAAAACTTTCCGTCTTTTACCGTCATCGTCACATTTACATCATATTCATCCCACTCATCATCTGCATCATCCTCTGTTCTTGTCACATGAGCCGTGCTGCTATACGTTCCGTCAGCCGCCACCTGGCTGCCTGTCACTGCAAATGCACTTGTCGGAAACATAGTGGCTGTCACCGATGCTGTCAGTGCAAATGTAAGAAATTTCTGTGCTAAAATCTTTCTCTTCATTTTTTCCTCCTTAAGATTTTAATAATTTATAGTTAATGTGGCTGCCTTCTAATTTGCAATCCACAATTGCTACCGATTTTAGTATTAAGCAGATATACGTAATTGATATCTTTTCTCAATAAGTTAGTCCCATCTAACCTATATTCAAAAAATTTTTCCCGCTTAATCCTACTGCGGGAAAGACCTTTTGTGCGACAATTCCTATCAAAAGTCCTGTCACCGTGCCGGCCACAAGAAGTGGTGGCAGATAATACACCACCGCAGTGCTTTTAAGCACTATCGCAGCGGCCAAAAGCTGTCCTATGTTGTGGCTGATTCCACCTGCCACACTCACACTGACCATCGAAAATTTATCTGTTTTCTTTATAATAAGCATCACTGCAAGACTTATCAGACCACCTGCCAGACTGTATATGATGGAAACACCATTTCCAAACATAAAGCCCACGAGAAATATCCTCATTATCACTACTGTAAGTACCTCACAAGGCCCAAGGAAAAATATTCCAAGAACAGTGACCAGATTTGCCACTCCTAGCTTAATACCCGGAATGCCTATGCTTATCGGAATAAGGCTCTCCACATAACTGAATATCATCGCAAGTGCCACAAGCATGGCGCCGTATGCTATTTTTCCTGATTTAGTCATATTTCTTTTCATTTATTTTTGTTCTCCATAATACCAGCATGCTACACACCCAGCCATACACATATAGCTATAAGTATCGCAGCTCTTATGCCGGTAAACCACAGCTCATTTCCACGAAGCTGCCTTATACCTGTATGAATATTGCTTTTTGGACATATTCCGTTACATTTCTGACACTGGAAGCAGTCACCTGATATCCTGCCTGAGCCATCATCCGGCAAGCCTATGTCACACGGACATATCTTCTCACAGGCTCCACAGCCCTTTATGCAGCCTGCTCTATCTCTGTGCAAGGTAAAGGCAGCTGCTATAGGCAGTATTGAAAAAACAGCTCCCATCGGACACATAAACCTGCAGAAAAACCGCTCCTGAACACACATACCGATGATTATAAGCACAAGAAATACTGCTCCTGTGATATATGAGGCAAGCCCTAAATTACCTGCCCTAAGCATTGAGAATACATCCCACGGACTTGTACCCTTTAACAAGCTATACGCTCCCAGATAGCATAGTATCAATATGATTGCAAGTATCACGTATTTCATATATGTAAGCTTTTCTGCAGCATTTGACGGTATACTCACCGGCTTTTTCTTAAGCTTACGACAGCATGACACATATATTGCATGCACCGCATCACCAAAGCTTCCGAATGCGCAGGCAAAACCACAGAAGAATCTGCCAAATATCATTGTGTACACGCAAAGCATCAGAAGAACCGCCACAAATGATGTAAGCTCAATTCTGTTTCCAGCTCCAATCTGTGTAAAAATATACTTGACACCATTGAACGCTGCCGTGAACATTGACGGAAATAGTATGAAAAATAAAAGCTGCACTCCTACACGAAACCATGTCTGTATCCTTCTCTTTCGAAGCTTTAGATTCATATCTTTTATTCTCATCTATTTCACCGCCTTATCAAGTGCCTGCTTAGTGGCATTTCTTATTGCAGTTGAGCTGAATGTCGCACCGCTTACAGTGTCCACATCCGCGGACTGCGATGAAATGATGGACGGTATGATATCCTCTGCCATCGCCAGGTATGCACCATCCTCCTTCTCTGCCGCTGTAATGTCGACAGATGATATTTTCCCTGCCTCGATTGTCACCTCGACATCCACATTGCCTCCAAAGCCCTCTGCACTGCCTGTGTATGTGCCATCCTTATATGCTCCATGACTGTCTGTGTTTTCAGTTTCTGCAGCAGTATGCTGTGTATTTTTATTTTCCTGTTCTCTTTTATCTATTGTCATGTTGTATCCCCAGAGAGACGATACAACTATAAACAGGCTTGCCAGTCTGATCCAAAATTCCTGCATGTTATCTCCATCCTGTAAATGTCCTTGCGGTTTTATTTCTTCTTAGCAGCTTCAAGTACGCTCTTACATCCATTAATTATAGCCTTTGATGTGCATGTGGCATGGGAAACAGTGTCAATGCCGCTAAAGTCAATGCTGTCCGCATTTGCCTGTGATGTGAGCACAGAAACCATACCGGGCTGATTTTTTGTGCCATCTGCCGCTTTCTTTATATAAGAAGCATTTTGTGAATCTCCATCTCCCTTTACATCAGTAATGGAAACTATCCTGTCATTTGCTATAGTCACCTTCATGCTTAGATTATATGCACTAAAGTCCATATCATCATCCGGTATGCACAGTGTAGATACATCATATGTGCCATCCTCGTATACATTTGTGGATGTATCATTTTTCTGAAGTGCATTTATTGCAGCCTGAAGCTTTTCCTGTGCGCGACTTACATCCTTCTTAGTGGCCTCTGCGGATGACAATACTTCGTTTGCATCCTCCAGACGTATCTGAAGCAGGTACCAGCTAAGCTGTGTGTACTGTGTGCCATCAAGCGATGCCTGTGACTGCACAAGCTTTAACAGGACCGCCTTGTCCTCATCTCCTGCAATATTGCTGTTATCCGAATTATTACTGCTATTATTGTTACCTGAATTGCTGTCACCGGTATTCTCACCTGCAGTTATCTTTCGCGCTTCCTCAAATGCAGCCTTTACAGCTCCTATGAGTCCCTTTGAGCTGTAGGTAGCTCCGGATACTGTATCAACATCCGCACTCTGCTTTTTCATCATATTTTTTAACACATCCATAGCATTAGTGATAAAAGGCTCATCATCCTGTTTTTCAGTAACAAGAATTGCTTTAAGCGTCTTGTCCTGAATCACAACGGCTACCTTTATGTCACCCTTGTAGCCCTCTGCTGTACCGTAATATATACCATCAACATATGGAAGTGTGCCCTCTGTGCCCTGTTCCTGTGAACTGCCAGATGAATTTTCATCAGTCTGTCCATTTCCCGATGTCTCTGTTGCATCCTGTTTATCTGTATTATTGCCTGCTGTATTTTGGCTCACAGCCGCCTGGCTAAGTGCACTTCTTACAGCAGCTATGATTCCGCGCGAGCTGAATGTAGCACCTGAGACTGTATCCACATTGGTGCTCTGTTTTTCGACTATTGTATCAAGCAGCGATGATGCGCTCTTTACATAGCTGTCACCATCCTTTGTGCTGACTATGCTTATAGAGGCTATTTTACCGCCTGCTATATCAACCTTTACCTTCATAGTGCCCGCAAATCCTTTTCCGGTGCCGTAATATGTGCCATCCCTGTAAGCGGCTGCGTCCTGCACCGCTTCTATCTCTGCCGAGGAGCTGTCTGACTCTGACGCACTTTCCTGTTTTGATTTTCCTGTAACTGTCTTATCATTCTCACCTGTCAGGGCATTTTTCACTGCTCCGATTATTCCGTTTGAACTGTATGTAGCTCCGGATACAACATCCACATCAAAAGACTGTGATGATATAATCCTGTCTATCACACTCTTTGCCCTGTTGAAAAATGCCTCATCATCCGTAGATGAAAGAATATCAATGGAAGTAATCTTCTTATCCATGATAGTTACAGCCACCGTCACAGGTCCGCTAAAGCCTGTCGCAGAGCCCTTGTACACACCATCTGCGAGGTCAAACGAGCCTGTGGCTGTTTGTGTATTCTCTGCAGCATTCTCTGTTTCAGTTTCAGTATCAGTCACCCTCTCTGAAACCTGCTGCTTTTTATCCTTTGAAGGTTCACTCGCCTTTGTCTGATATCCACTCAATGAAATCACCACACATGCAGCAATCACAAGTGACACTCCAAGTGGTGCATATACCTTTATTTTTTCCAAAACTTCCTTGAACTTCATATATACCTCTTATATTTCATTTCTTTTACTCTGCTCTATTTTTTATTTACTACCTCATATTCATAGTCAGATGAATAGTCATCCGCTATCCCCTCTGAAATATACATGCTGTCATCATCTGTAAGCAGTACGAAATCAAATTCATCACTGTGTGCCTTCCAGAACTCACACGCCTTGTCCTTTCCCATAATAAACAGCGATGTTGACAATCCATCTGCGAGTGTTCCGTCATCACTCACAATGGTGACAGATTTAAGTCCACTCTCTGCAGGATAGCCTGTAGCAGGATCTATGATATGGTGGTAGATTTTTCCATCCTGCTCAAAATAACGCTCATATCCACCGGAGGTGATAACCGCCTTATCGCTCACATCAACCACTCCTATATACTGACTTTCATTCTCCGGGCTTTGCACAGCAACTCTCCACTTGCTGCCATCAGTCTTGGTTCGGTAAGTCTGGACATTGCCTCCCAGATTCACAAGACCGCTATCCACGTCATACTCCTTGAAAATATCCATAATCCTTGATGAAGTATATCCCTTTGCAATACCACCAAGGTCTATCTCCATACCTGCATCCTCAAAGGAAATCTCTCTGCTTTTATTGTCGTAATCTATTTTTGAAACGTCTGCAAGATTAAGCAGCTCTTTTAGAGTTGCATCATCCGGCACCTTAAAGTCCTTCGTCGGAAATCCCCACTCCTGCATAACAGGATATATCGCTATATCAAAGGCTCCATCCGTCATCGTACTAAGCTCAATTCCTCTCTGCACGAGATATCCCCCATCCTCTGACAGTGTGGCTGACTTATTCACATTCAACTTTGCTATTTCACTGTCTTCATCGCCTGTTGAAAGCAATTCATCAAGTCTCTTTATCTCTGCTATAGATGCATCCACAGCTTTTTTCGCATTTTTGCCGTATGCAGTCACTGTCATATATGTATCCATTGCAAATACTTCCTGTGAGGACTCTTTTGCGGATTTTAAATCACTATTTATTCCTTCCTGCGAAGCTGTTGTATTCTCTGTCGCATCACTTCCACCTGAGCCACAACCGGTCACTGCCAATGCGACTGTCAATAATATCGCAGCTGCTGTCTTCTTTTTCACCTTATTACCTCTTAATCAAATATATATTTTTATTAATTCATACACTTTTGTGTAAACCTGTATAAATGTCAGCCAGGCCTATATAGCACTTACTTATATACATCACGCCAATCGATTATATTATACTAACTTGTGTACATCACCCTAACTTATATACTATATTTCTATTTCTAATTAGTTTTTGCTAACTTCGACATTTTATTTTAAATCATGTTTTATGTCAATAAGAGTCCATACAAAAAAAGCCTGTTGATTTTTTTTATCATTAATTTTTCCTTGCCTTTATCACACTAACGTGGTAGCATGGTTACTAAATAAACTATTAAAGAGGTACTACAAATGAAAACATCAGAAATTATTGTATTTATCGTCTATCTGCTGTGCATGCTGGGTATCGGTATCTTCTTCTTCGTGAAAAACAAAAACGGTGGAGAAAAGACCTACTTCCTCGGTGGACGTGAGATGGGACCATGGGTTGCGGCACTGTCGGCCGGAGCCTCAGACATGAGTGCATGGGTGCTCATGGGACTTCCTACTTCTATTTATGCACTGGGCTTAGGCCAGGTATGGATTCCTGTGGGACTTGCAATCGGCTACACTATAAGCTGGCTGCTAGAAGCCCCTAGACTGCGTAAATTCTCAATTGTAGCCAATGACTCAATCACCATTCCGCAGTATCTGACCAACAGATTCCTGTCCAAATCACTTGCACTGCAGGTAATATGTGCAATTGTATTTTTGGTTGCATACACTATTTATGCAGCATCAAGCGTAAAGGCATGCGGTACTCTTTTCCACACTGTAATAGGAATGGACCCACAGATTGCCATGTATCTTGCAGCGGTTGTCATCGTAGGCTATACCTTCCTCGGCGGCTTCTCGGCTGTATGCTGGACCGATTTTTTCCAGGGCATGCTCGTGCTCGGCTCTATGTTTATAGCACCGATTTTTGCAGCATTTATGCTTGATACATCATCTATGTCAGCACTCCCGGGCGGTTACTTAAACCCATTCTCAAGCTGGCAGGATATCGTGTCAGGACTGGCATGGGGACTTGGTTACTTTGGTATGCCACATATCATTATCAGATTCATGTCCATCAAATCACAGAAGGATTTGAAGAAATCAGCAAAAATCGGAATCACATGGACTCTGCTTATTGTATTTTTTGCAACCTTAATCGGAGTAATCGGAAGACTTTTCCTTGGCTTTGACGAATCTATAAATGAAAACTCTCTTGTTTTCATCCAGATTGTAAGAAAGATTTTCCCGGGTGTTATCTCAGGTATACTGCTCTCAGCAGTGCTTGCCGCTTCCATGAGTACCGCAGACAGCCAGCTGCTTGCTGCTTCATCTGCATTCTCAAGTGATGTGTATAAGCCTGTCATCAGAAAAGGCAGGGCAAGTGATAAAGAGATGATGTGGACCGGCCGTATCGTTGTTCTTGGAATCGCTGTTGCAGCACTCATCATCGCATCAAACCCTAATGCCGGCTCTATCATGGCACTTGTTTCCAATGCATGGGGTATCTTTGGAGCTGCCTTTGGACCTGCAATCATGCTCAGTCTCTTCTGGAAGCGCTTTAACTTCAAGGGTGCTGTTGCAGGAATCATAACAGGTGCTGCCGTTGATATATTGTGGTATGCATTCCTCACATCAACCGGAATCTACGAGCTGCTGCCGGGATTTGTTTTCGGACTTATCGCAGCCGTTGTTGTGACTCTTTGCACAAATGAGCCTTCAAAAGAGGTTTATGAGCTCTTCGATAAAGCCGAAAAGTTTGATGAATAATTAAAGTAATTAATCAGTAAAGCACATAAGTAAAACCGTCGTACCCTGCCATTTACGGCCCCGGTACGACGGTTTTATTTTTCTTATGCGTTATGTTGTTCTTTTAGAAACACTGCTATGCCTGCTCCTTTTTGCGGTTCATAAGAGCTGCGACTGATACGCCAAGACCTGCCATTGCGATAACAAGCCACATATACATATTGCTGTCATCTGAGGTCTTTGCTGCGCCTGCAGGAGCTGCTTTAGTACCTGCATTGGTATTTACCTTTACAAAGGCAAATGTACTGAAATGGTCTGTCTCAAATACAAGCTTTCCATCTGTTACCCTTGATGTGCAGGCTATAAGCTTATCTGAATCCACACGGAATACCTTGATTGCCTCATTGTCAGCTAATGCAAACGGCATATCCATAGTTACCTGAACCTTGTCTGCAAGCTGATGAAGCTGTGTAGTGCCATCTGTCAGATTAAGCTCATATATTAAAACATCCTTTACTCCTAAAATTTTATTCTTTACTACATCTGCAACCTTTGCCACTTCCTTCTCATCAGTTACCTTCTTTGACTCGAATTTTACTGTATCCGGAAGGATTCCCTTAGTATCCTTTACAGTTGTTTTGGTGTCGGATGTGCTTGATACAACCGCTCCCGGTGTAAGAGCCTTTGCAGGCTGTGTAGTCGGTGCTGTTGTGCTGTCTTTGTTGGCATCATCTTTGTTGGTATCACCGCTACCTGTATTGTCCTTGTTATTGTCATCAGTAGATGGGGTATCCGGCTTCTTGTTTTCATCATCACCGGTATTACCATTATCGGCATCACTCTTGTCGGCTGACTTTGTCTGATATAAGTATAGGTCATCAACTGTTCCCCAGCCACCTTTTGCACTCACGATACCGACAACAAGTGTAACCTCTGTTTCCTTATCAAGCTTAAACGAAACGCTTGGAGTCTTCCAGTTTTTCCAGCCTGCAAGTGTTACATTATCACCCTTTGCAATGACATTACCTTTGAAATCAACAACCTTAGCATAAAGCTCATCTCCGTCAGCTCCCTGTCCTACATACTCAAAGATGTACTCGCCTGAAGCAAGTGTAATAGCTTTCTTGTATGTAATTTCTGCCTCGGCTACATCTGTGCCGGCATTGTACCAGTGAGCACATGCTGCTCCTGACTTTTTATCATCCTTGGTAGAAGAAACCGAATCGACAATCTTGTTATCGGCAGTAAAATTATCAGCCTTTTCAAAGCCTGCATCATCTGCGTCTGTAATAAGATTTTTCTGCTTTATAACTACTGTACATTTTGTTGTACCGGTTGTCTTATCCTTATAAGCACCGCGCTCGATTTTTCTGCTGAATTTGACAGTTCCCTCTACAGTGTAGGTTCCTGCCTTTGAAAAATCAATTCCATCTGTGTTCCAGATAACATTCTCGGCCACTTTTTCGGTATTGTATGTCACATTGACCGTCTTTGGAAGCTCTATCTCTTTTCCTGCCTCTGCTGTGACATCTGCTGTTTCTATATCCTCAACTCCAATTTTTGTAACCTTTGCACCTGTCTTTACATACTTCCATACCTTAAGACCTGCTGTTGCTGTTCCATCCGGATAAAACATTGCCTGATTGTCAACAGCCGAACCGCCATACCATTTTCCGGCATCCTTTGGATCATACTCACCGCCGTAGCTTGCTGCCCAGCCTGAGCCTTTTTCCTCCCAAATCTTTTTATTTGCTTCATATCTTGCTGCTGCAGCTTCCTCTGAAAGACCTGTGGTATCACCCACGGTAATCCATGCCGGCTCCCAGTAATATACACCAAGGCCTCCTACCTCATTTACTGCATTGATGAGGTTTCTCATGAAAGTAGCCTGTCCCTGCACAGTGAAAGGCTCTGTGGCATCTGCCGAGTCATCATTATTTCCCTCACGGACAGTATTTCCATGACCATCCGAATCATCAAGTGTATATGCATAGCTTGTTTCTACAACCATTGCATCCTTGTTGTGCTTCGTCTGAACATAGCTGAGTTCTTTCTTTAAATTGCTCAGTGTTCCATGCCAGTATGGATAATAGCTTGTTCCAAGAATATCATAATTTACATTATAATTTTCAAGATTATCTGACCATGTTGTAAGTGTATTCTTCTGTGGGCTTTCCACATGGATCACAACCTTTACATCACTGTTGTAATCCTTAACACCTTTTGAGCCTGCAGAAAAGAGCTTGCACATGGCATCTTTTTTTGTTTCTCCGATAAAACCGCCTGTTGTCTCATTTCCAACCTGAACCATATCTACAACATCCTTTGATGCATCAATTGTGTTTAATGATTCGTTGATAAACTTTTCTACAGCTGCAGCCTTCTCATCAACTGTATAGCCCTTCCATGCCTTAGGCACCATCTGTTTACTCGGATCAGTCCAGAAATCTGAGCAATGGAAATCAACAAGCATTTTTATTCCGGCACTGCGGCATGCATCAGCAATTTTCTTTGCGGTTGCCACATCGTTATTTCCACCACCATATCCATTTCCGTTTGAATCATATGGATTATTCCATACTCTGACACGGATATGGTTTATATCGTTTTCTGCCAGTAATTTGCAGAAATCTGTCACATTGTCAATTACTTTTCCGTTATAATCCTTATATACAACACCACTGCCTAATTCTGTTATAACAGATGAAATGTCCATTCCCATTATGAAATCAGAGGACAAATCCTTTACCTTTGCAACAACAATATCGTCATTGTCTACTGAGGTATCAATTTCAGGTGCCTTTGACGTAATGGTTGTGCATACATAACCAAGCTCATTGCCATCAGCATCCTTAAGCTGGGCTACAACATAATACTTACCGGCTGACTTTGTTGTGTAGGCTGCCTTAAGAGTTTTTCCGGAACCATTGTCATTTTCTAATGTTCCGTCATCCAATCCATCTATGTGGTCGTTCCATTTATCAACCCACCACCATAAATTTACTCCCTCAGGAAGTTCACTTATTTCTTTTCCATCATAAGTAATCTTTGCTTCAAGATTGACTGTATCACCATTTTCTACGGCTACATCTGTCTGGTTTACTGAGATTGTGTAGCCCTTCTGGTTTTCTTCGGAAGAGTCAGTATCATCTGCTTTTGTTTCATAAAGCTTTTGAAGCTTAATATTGTCAATATCGCCCCAATAGCCGTTCGTAACATCTCCTCCAATACATATATCAACATCTTGTACAGCTTCAATTGTAAATTCATCGGTTGTAACTGTTTCCCAATTATCCCAGTCTGTTGTAGCCGGAAGTTCTTTAGCCTGTTCCAAATATTTCACATACAGGCCTGATTTAACATCTTTTTGCCCATCCTGATCAATTGAAATCCTATAGGTTCCCGGCTCAACATTCTTGATTGTTTGAGATAGCGAATTGTCCCCAGTTATGTCCTTTATCTTTGTAAACTGAGTTGTATTATTTTTCGCCCACTCATCTTTTGTGACAAATAGTCCACTTCCCGTTGACTTAGTCCAACCGGTTATACTTCCATCCCCATTTATAGACGACTCAAAGTCTCCATTCACCACATACTCTGTGTCTACCCACTTTGCGGTATTCTCTGCTGCCTTAACCTGCTCTGTACCCAAATCCGCCACAGCGCTCTGGCTTAAAAGCATTGCAAACACCAGTCCGGCACTTGTTATAGATGCCATTTTTCTCTTCCTGCTCATATTTTCCTCCTTGTTTTTATGCAGTGGTAAATGACTATCAAATTGATAAATATCAAAGCCATTAAGCCACTGTCATGCACCTGCTCAAATTGCATGCCGCGCATGATTTCATCTGTTCCATGCGCAACAACGCAATCGGTTGCAATAACTATATTTACAGTTTATACATTAAGCGTTTACGTTTCAATAGACATAAATGCCAACTTATTTCTGCAATATTTAGCAAAAATACATCAATTTAATATTTGTAAATATGGGAAAATGTACAAAGATTAGTATGTTCAAACGGTTTTTCAAATAATGATATTCACATCTATTTTGTGGTATTTTAACAATACTTTTACGTGTTTAGAAGTATAATAATTTTTTTATGCAAGTTAAATATATTAATATGCATCAGAATTTTTAGTTTTTTCATAGGCAAATTGCCAGAGTCTCCGGTACTATATAAAAAAGCCGTACCGTAGCTTTTTAATTTAATATCTGTCAACGCACCACCAAAAAAACCTAGCATTATATGCTAGGTTTTTTATCGAAAGTAATGCCTCCATTACTTAGCGCCCTTAAGGGCATCTCATTTGTTGTGTGCATTATACTACTAATTTATAAAAATGTCAAGGAAATTATAAAAAATATTTTGTTTCTATATTTTGTCAATAGTTTTGCGACAAGTTTTTTATTCTTTTCTATGCCAATTTC
>OJMJ01000082.1_pt1 | contig 44322 bp, 28 predicted proteins | sample 1597181 | NCBI WGS metagenome assembly OJMJ01 (sample SAMEA2452126, study PRJEB22498) | human gut metagenome | biome: human feces; feature: human gut; material: feces | place: Australia | collected 2012
GATGCAAGCCATCAAGCGTCGTATCAAATCAATTGAATCTACTAAGAAAATCACAAGAGCTATGGAACTTGTTGCTAGCTCTAAGCTTTCTAAGACTAGAAATCAGTTGAATGACATGAAGCCTTATTATACACAGGTAAAAGATACTTGTGCACAGATCTTATCTTCTGCAGGAAATGATATTGATTCTCCTTATTTAGTATTAAATGATAAGGGTAAAGATGTTTATATCGTTATCACTTCTACTTTAGGTTTATGTGGTGGATATAACTCAAATATCTTTAAGCAGGTTGAAGCATCAGTCAATGATGCCAAGAAGATTGTTGCGATTGGTAATAAAGGCTTAAATCAGTTTAAGAAACATTTTAAAGGTGAAGTAGATGGTACTTATGTAGACCTTAATACGACCCTTGATTTTAGAAGTGTTGTGAGATTAGTTGCGTCACTTCTAGAAGGCTATAAGAAAAAAGAAATTAAGTCTATTCATATTGTATATACAGAATATGTGAATGATTTAACTTTCGTACCTAGAGATGTGACTCTTCTTCCACTTAAGGCTGAAGATCTTGTCTCTGATAAGAAATTCCATAAAGATACATTGTTTGAACCAAGTCCTGAATCAGTTCTTGGAAGCTTAATTCCGATGTATTTACAGGCCGTTATCTATGGTTACTTGATTGAATCAGTGACTGCAGAAAATGCGTCTAGAAGAACATCTATGAAGAACGCAACAGACAATGCTAATGAATTAACAGATGAGTTGTTATTAAAATACAACCAGGCACGTCAGAGCGCGATTACAAGTGAAGTAAGTGAAATCGTTGCTGGTGCCAATGCACAATAAGAAGGAGGTGCCATATGTCTTTGAATGTTGGTAAGATTATCAAGGCTCAGGGTCCAGTTGTCGATGTACAGTTCGCTGCTGATAAAGATCTTCCAGATCTAAATACAGCCATCACAATTGATAACCATGGTGAAGAGTTAACTGTAGAAGTTGCTCAGCATATTGGTGATGATATTGTAAGATGTATCGCAATGGGTCCTACTGATGGTCTAACAAGAGGTATGGATGCTGTGGATACTAATGCACCTATTAGTGTTCCAGTAGGTAATAAAACACTTGGTAGAATGTTCAACGTATTAGGACATTCTATTGATGGTAAAGATGAATTGACTGAAGAAAAACATATGCCAATTCATAGATCAGCACCTACATTTGCTGATCAGAGAACAGAAACTGAAATTCTTGAAACAGGTATTAAAGTCGTTGACTTGATCTGTCCATTCATCAAGGGTGGTAAGATCGGATTGTTCGGTGGTGCCGGTGTAGGTAAGACAGTTCTTATCCAGGAATTCATCAACAATATCGCAACTGAACATAACGGTTTATCAGTATTCGCCGGTGTTGGTGAACGTTCTCGTGAAGGTAATGATTTATACTATGAAATGAAAGAAAGTGGTGTATTAGATAAGACAACACTAGTGTTTGGTCAGATGAATGAACCACCTGGATCAAGACTTAGAGTTGCATTATCAGCACTTACTATGGCGGAATATTTCCGTGATGAACAGGGACAGGATGTCTTACTATTCATCGATAATATCTTCCGTTTCACTCAGGCTGGTTCAGAAGTATCTGCCCTACTTGGACGTGTTCCATCTCAGGCAGGTTATCAGCCAACTCTTGCAACTGAAATGGGTCAGTTACAGGAACGTATTACTTCAACTAAACAGGGTTCTATTACATCTGTACAGGCTGTATATGTACCTGCCGATGATATGACTGACCCTGCTCCAGCAACTACATTCACACACCTTGATGCAAGAGTTGTACTTGATCGTAGTATTGCAGCATTAGGTATTTACCCTGCAGTAGATCCACTAAACTCTTCTTCTAGAGGTCTTGATCCAAACGTTGTTGGTAAAGAACATTATGAAGTGGCTCATGGAGTAACTCAGATGTTACAGAAATATCAGGAATTACAGGATATCATCGCAATTCTTGGTATGGATGAATTGAGTGAAGAAGATAAACTAATCGTTGCACGTGCAAGAAGAATTAGAAACTTCTTATCACAGCCATTTACTGTTGCAGAACAGTTTACTGGTTTAGATGGTAAGTATGTACATGTAGAAGATACAGTAAAAGGATTTAAAGAAATTCTAGAAGGCAAATATGACGATTTACCAGAGCAGGCTTTCCATAATGTAGGTACTATTGAAGAAGCAGTAAAGAAAGCTGAATCTTTAAGTGAGTAAATTTCATTTACATATCGTCACTCCTAAAGGTACCTACAGGGATGTAGACGTAGATATTCTGAACATTAGAACAACTGATGGTCAGATGGGTATACTTGCTCACCATATGCCATTGGCGAGTGGTGTGGAAATCGCCGAAATGAATTATAGGATTGATAAAGACAAATATGAATTCGCTGTTGGTGGTGGATTTGTTTATGTAGATGGTGATAACACTGTTACACTTATTGTGAATGATATTGAATCACCAGAAGAAATCGACCTACGTAGAGCTGAAGAAGCAAAGGCAAGAGCTGAAGAGAGATTAAGATCAAAGAATCCAGAAGTCGATTTACAGCGTGCTGAAATTGCGTTAAAGAAGGCTATTACACGTATTCATGTCAAAAACAATTACTAGGATCCAGGGTTATTCCCTGGATTTTCTTTTGGAGAAATTATGAAGAGAGAATATGTGAGAGTGAAAGATTATATACCTGATATATATGAAGAATTGCGTTACGCAACAGAATGTAATTTTACACATACTAAAGTATATGATTTTGATGAAGCGTATTTAAGAAGAGGAACTACACTTAAACTTAAGAAGGTTCAGGAAGAGTTAAAAGAAATAGGTTATAGTCTAAAAATCTGGGATGCCTATAGACCATTCACTGCACAACAATACTTCTGGGAACTGATTCATGATGATGAATTTGTTGCTGATCCGACAAATGGTCCTAAGACACATAATTTTGGAAATGTTGTAGATGTGACTCTTGTAAAGAGTGATGGAAGTGAAATAGATATGCCTACAGAGTTTGATGATTTTACGAGTCAAGCAAGTAGAGATTATTCATGGTTATCAGGTGATCCTCTTAAACATGTTCTATTACTAGAAGAAACAATGGAGAAGTATGGCTTTATAGGATACGAGGGTGAATGGTGGCATTATACAGATGAAGATTCTTATGACTATATAGAATTCAATCCAAATGAAAGACACAGCTAATAATGACGCTGTGCCTTTTTAATTAGAGTATAAATGATAAGAGTAAGTAATATCCCAATACATGCACCAGTAGAATCTATAAGTACATCTCTAAAGCTTGCACTACGTCCTCCTACAAAGAACTGATGAAGTTCATCTGAACAGGCATAGAGGAAACTCACTAGTAGAGATATAAAGCATTTATTGCGTAAGGGACAAGTTTCATAAGTAAACATCAGCAACATTGTAAGAATACTTAAAACGAAATATACAAACATATGTGCACATTTACGAATAATGAATTCTAAGAAGCTAAAAGCTTCTGTAGATAATGTATTCACTATATTATGTCCTGTAACAGTCTTAGAAATATGTCCTATAAGATAGATCACTGATTGAGAAGAAGAGGAACTTTTAGGCCCAGTTTGATTAGAAAAACAGAATATAACCCCCATCCAGAACACGATTAATAGAGTAAGCAGTATACGTAATTTCTTCTTTTTAGTCATATTGTTTCTCCCCTTTCTTGAGTTTTTAATATACATCAAATAGAAGTAAAAGACAAATGTTCTCCTATAATTAAAAGAGTAGACTGTATTAAATAGGATTTGAACAAATAGTATTAAGCACCAAATTATACTATAATTGTTATGCTAAAGTACAAAAAACACATATTACATTACTTTTACATCGGATATGTGAAATAATTGAAATTATCATCATATAACATATTTCTGATGCATGATGTAATGATCATATCATAGGGAGGATTAATAACAGTGGGATATACAATCAAAGATTTTATAGAATCGAATCAATTTGACGGATTGAAAATAATAAATCATGCTGGATTAGATAGAGAAATAACAGGTGCACAAATTATTTCAATGATTGATATTGAAAATTTGGCGGGGGGGGGTCAGTTGTTACTAACCTCTTTAAGAGCTTATGATAATTTTGATAAGAATACAGTGATCTACCATCTAGAAAAATTAAATAAGAAGAAAATTTGTGGATTTATAGTAAAAAGAAGAGAGGAAACATTAAAGCAGAAAAAATTATTTGAACTTTTTATGTACTTCTGTGAAGAACATAATATACCTGTTTTAGAACTTCCACAGAATATTAGTTATTGGTCCGTGGTGAAATATTTATTATATCAGTCATGTGATATAGTTATTGCGAAGTATATGTATTCTAAAATGGTACATGATCAGATTAATAATTTTTTATTTAATCAACAACAGGATAAACATACAAAAGAAAGATTCTTTAAAAGTTTAGAGACCATTGTAGGAAATCCAATCTCTTTATATGATGAGAATTTCCGTTGTATCCACCCTTTTACAGGACAAAAAGATTTTACTATCATAGATGATAGTGAAAAGTATGTACCCCCTATTATTACTAAGCATGAGTATATACGTCAAAAGAGAGAGTATGTAGAATATATTCAAAAGATTAATATTCTTGAGTATTATCATTATTATCTAGTGATTACAGAAGAGAATGAACCATTGAGTGAATTAGACTTTATCACATTGGATAATACAATTACAGTTTTATTTTATCTTTTAACCCAAGATGTCACAAAGAGGGAACTGGAAATCAAATACTATCGAGATTTAAGTTATAGACTAATGAACGGTTCAATGTCTAATGCAGAAGAAGATGATGTTGCAAACTTACTTAATCTAAGTGTTAAAGATGAATATAGGGTTGTTACCTTCTATTTAAAACCTGAGGATAGAAAAGAGAACTTCAGTATTACTCAGAAGAATGAGAGTAAGTATGTGGCAGAGGCATTGTATAGCTATTTTTCTAAAGAAAATGTTTATTATAGTGGGAATCTTGTCTTATACCTTTATAACGAAAAAGATTGGGAAGTAAAAAAAGACTTTAGAAATACACTAAAAAAGATTCACAAGGATATACAAGACTCTTTAACTAAAAGAAATAAGAAGTTTGAACTTCTTATTGGGGTTGGAAAAAGTGTGAAGGGATATCATGGATTAAAAGATTCTTTCAAAGATTCTAAAGTAGCGTTAGAGTATATTGATTTAATTAGAGAAGTTATGGGTGATAGAAGTAAAGCTATTGTGGATTGTGCTAAATTAGGTTTCTTCCAGATATTTATAAATATTAATGATAAGGAAGAATTGAGACAATATATACCTGATTCAGTCAATAAGCTAAATGAACAGGATAAAAAGAAAAATAGTGAGTTGATCAGTACTTTGGAATGTTATTTGAATAATAAACAGAGTATTAGAAAAACTTCAGAGTTGATGAATATTCATACTAGAACTGTTTCCTATCGTCTATCTAAGATTGTAGATCTCACAGATATAGATTTTGATAATATTCCGGAAATACTTGCAGTAAGAAATGGAATTATAATACTTAAAATATTAGAACTGTTGTAATTAATGATGAGTCACGTATGTGGCTCATTATTAATTTTGTAATATTATTTGGTACACTTTGAACAAAAAACTGTTAAAAACTTTTCTCTTTTTGCACATTATATTTATAGTTTTGAAAGAATAAAATATAAAGATATAAAAGAATGTGATAAGAAGGGAAAATGTCTGGTACGAATAAAATTAAGATAATATTTAGCAAATGGGTATTGCTCATACTATGTGTTGTGCTGGTATGTACGCAGGCAAATGCAGCAGGTATAGTTAACTTCAATTCACCAGATAATACATCTCAAGAGACAGTTTATGATAATAATACAAATACAACTGAAACAACTGAGAGTATAGAGACATATTGCCAAAATAATAAGATCTGTATTTATAACTATAATCAGTTAAAACAGATTGGTTCAGATGCTTGTGTTTATACAGGTGATAAAGATGGAACTATTGGTTCTGGAGAAGTAGTAAAGAATGAAGAAACTGAATTGAGATACACATCAGATGCTCAATATGTATTAATGAATGATATTGAAATGAGTACTGATTATATCTGGACACTTCCAAATAACTTTACTGGAAGCATTACAGGTACTACTAGAGAAAGTACATCTCTTTATAATAAAGAAACAGATACAATTACTATTTATAACCCCTATCAGTTAATGGTTCTTGCACAGGATAATTCAGAAACAGAACCAGTAATGTCATTGGATTATGATGCACCTCAGTTTGGTATGGGACAGATGATTTATCCTAATGGAGAGAATCAGCCCTACTTAACTTATAGCAAGTCACATAAGTATGTATTATCTCAAAGTTTTGATTCTAGTAAGCCAGAATTAGCTGAGAATCAATTAAGAGAAAATGTAAGTACAGAAAATGCGGAAGGCCGTGACTTTAAGGGACAGGTTGTAAAGACTATTGGGGATAAGACTTATATCCTGATTGGTAATGAAACACAGCTTAGAAAGATAGGAACTGATACACCGGTATATGGCGCAGTTTATCAGGCTTATTTGAATTTAGACAAATGGTATGTTGATAAGAATAATAGTGGCAAGCCTATTATGCTTTATGGTGGAGATGCCGATTTAAAGAAAAATCAAAATGGTGAAGCTAATTATACTTTTGGAGAAATAAAAAATACAGATAATAGTTTAAGCAGTGAATCTAGTATATATGCAAGAGGAAGATGTGGTGTTGATCAGGCAACAGGAGAAATTAATCCTAATCTTAATATGGATAAAGCTGCAAATCAGAAGTATAGCGCTAATGCAAATTATATTATCTTCCGTGATATAGATTTAAGTAGTTCAAATTGGAAACCTCTTAACTTTCAAGGCACAATGGTTGGTGCTAAGAGCACTGAAAATAAGATTTGGGATGCAGGTGCAAAGATAGAGAAACCAGTTATTTCTAATGTGAAGGTTCTTCAGGAAGGTAAACTAGATGTTGGAGTACAGATGGGTGTTGGGTTCTTCTCTACACTATCTGATGAAGCGAGCGCTGATGATGTTGGACTTAGTAAAGGAACTGTACTTGTATCTAATTTAGATTTTAAAAATATTGATGTTAATAATCAAAGTACAGAAACAAAATATGATCAAACTTTAGTCAATGGATTAGTTTCTGGTTTAGGTTCACTTCTAGGAGGAGTTGTAGATCTTCTCACTTGGCTATTGACTTTTGGTAGTGTGGATGCAGGATTACGAAAAACACTAACTGATGTGTTAAATGCTCGTAAAAAAGATCCAACTGCCCTTGCAACAGGTTCTTTAGCTGGACGTGTTGTTGGAAATGTTGAAATTTCTGGATGTGAAATGAAGGGTAATGTATCAGTTAAAAGCCCAAATAACTATACTGGAGGATTCGTAGGATACACTACAGGAAAAACAGAATACGAAGGGTTATCTAATGCATTAGGAGGAATAACAAAACTCCTTTCAGGTTTATTGAACTTAATTCCAGGTTTAGGATTAGGTGATTTAATCACAATTCTATTAAATAATGCGATTCCATTAAGTAAATTAATCCCTACTGGTTATATTAATGCGAAAATTAAAAACTGTTCAATCAATGGCTTAAGTATTTCTACTTCAAGCGAAAAAGATTATGCAGGTGGTTTTATTGGACAACAGAAAGGAACAATTGTAGAAAGCTGTTCTATTACTAATAGTGACTATACAATTAGTGGAAAAAGATTTACAGGTGGTTTTGTAGGTTTAGCACGTGATGATGTCATTGAAGGTACCCTTTCTGGTGCATTGGATATTGAGACAAAGCTTCCAAAAATGAATCCAGAAAGTTTACTCTTAAACTGTTCAATAAACAATAAAGGACTCACAGTCTTAAGTGAAACTTATGCAGGAGGTTTTGCTGGTGCTCTCGCAAATACATCTGCAGTTAATTGTACTGTTAAGTCTACAAATAAATTTGAAGTCAAAGCGACTAGTGATTATGCAGGAGGCTTTGCAGGCATTGCATCTCTGGGATGGGCTACAGATTTAGGAAAATCTGATACAAAGGATAATTTGCTTGGTGGTGTTGTAGGTCTATTAGAACAATTGTTAAGTAGTAATAAGGATGTTTCTTCCCTACTCTCTTTAGTTGGTGTTAATCCATCATATATTTTAGGTGCTACTGTTAGTGGTCCACTTAATTTAAGTGGCGCTGATTATGTGGGTGGTATCACTGGTAGAGGTAATGGTGCTTACATTGCATCATCGAGTGCAGATTATTTAAATAAAGTCTCTTATTGGAGTAATAAAGTATATAATACAGCAACTGTTCAAGTGAAAGATGTAGAACTATCCGGTGTTCAAAGTATTACAGGTAAAAACTTTGTAGGTGGCATTGCAGGTTCTTTAGGAACCGCTAAAGTAGCCGGATTATTAAATGATACTCTTGGACTGGCTTCATATCTTGGATTTACTGTAGATAAAGTAACAGTTACAGGACCTACTACTGGTTTATCTATTACAGGTGAACAGCGTATTGGTGGTAGCTTTGGTGATGCAATTGGTGGTTCAGTTAATACAGTCACAATAAAGAATTTAAAGTCTGTAATAGGCAATAACCGTGTAGGGGGAATGATTGGTTTAGCTGGTCCAGGAGATCTTGCAGATACAGGAGGTTTAACAGTTAACCTTCTTGGATTAAATCACGTTTTACAGGTAAAGAACCTATTAAAGGTAGCTTCTGGTGTACGTGTAACAATCAATGATTCTCATGTTATTGGAGTAGAAACTGGTTTAACAGTCAAAGCAACAGGTACTAATAGTGATGGTGGTGTTGTTGATTATGTTGCAGGTGGATTTGTAGGAAAAAGTCATAGTTGTGAAATCAATCATTCAGATGTAAAGAACCTTAAAGAAGTATCCGCAAATGATATAGATGGTTATGCAGGTGGATTTATTGGAACATCACAAACAGGTGGACTAGCTGATGTTGCATCTGAAGAAGATCTTAAAGGCTGGATCAGTAAAGATACAAGTGTTTTAGATATCAATGGTTTATTAACTGCTGTTAAGTATCTCATCCCTTCTTACACAGTATGTACAGTTACTTATGTAAATGGTGGTGGTGTTTCTGCAGATACGGCTGGGGGCTTCGTAGGAAACTTCCAGAGTGGTACTCTTAATAACCAAGATGCAGGACAAGGAAACTACTATTCTGTATATAACTTAGATCATGTCAATGGACAGTCTTATGCAGGTGGCTTTGGAGGTAATGTTTACTCTGGTGCCCTTGCTGATGCTGGTAAAGGTATTAGTATCCTTGGTGGTCTTAAGGGACTAAATGTTAATGTGGGTGAATTACTCAATCTTATTAACGCCTATATCCCATATGTGCAATATGCTGGTGTGAAGTCAGATCAAGGATTTACAGTCATCGCAAACAAATTAAAATCAGATGATACTCATGCAGGAAGCGCAGGAGGATTCATTGGTTATGGTAGTGGTGTTCAAGTAAGTTATTGTGATGTGACACATTTAAAACATACAGAGGTAACACCTCCAAAAGATTTAGAATCTACAGAAGCACCTACATACTTTAATGATGAAAGCCACTATGCAGTCACTGGTGCAAGATATGCTGGTGGATATATTGGTTATATGGATATTGGTTCTGCAGCTTCTGTAGGTAAAGGACTAAGTGTTCTAGGTACATCTATAGGAATTAATAATGTATTAGATGCATTAAATGTAGTGGTATCTACTATTGAACATTCTCATGTTACTGGAAATGTTGGTGGATTTGCGGTTAAAGCATCTTATAAGAATACAGCTTCTGATGCATCAGAGAATGATGTACTTGGAGATGCAGGTGGATTTGCAGGAAAGATTTCTGGTGGACATATTCAGGATTCTAATGCGAATAACTTCTCTTATATTATTGGTCAGTTAACAGCTGGTGGTTATGTGGGAGACTTACAGCCAGGTAATATTGCGAATGTACTAGGCGATACAAGTATTTTAGATGGATTAGTAAAAGCAGAGGATATACTTGCTTCTGTTGCAGAAGATTTTGTACCTACTATTAGAAATAGTTCTACTACATGTGTTCCTTGTGGTGGTGCAGTACGTGCACAGGCATCTTCTACAACACAGGTACAAAGAGGTATGGCTGGTGGTTATGTAGGACATAACGAAGGTGGTCATATCTGGGGTAATAATACAAAGAAATGGAAAGGTAAAGACTATACTGGACCAACAAGTATTTGTAAAGCAGTAAGAATACGTTCTGTTTATGGTGAAGAGATTGCTGGTGGATTTACTGGTTTAATGGAATCTGCAGATACTGCAAGTACTGGTAACTTATCTCTATTATGGGGATTAGTAAAGGTAGATAACATACTAGGTGCTTTAAGTGTTGTTTATCCTACAGAAGAGAATACTGCTGTATATGGACCACTTGCTTTAATGGATTATGAAACATGGAATAAATGGGTTGAATTCGTTGGTAAGTATGGTGGTTACGGAAGTGATCTTGCAGATCATGGTAAGGTAAATAACCAAGCAGAGTTAGATGCGATTATTCATAAATATGCTTATGGATATAATGTTGTAGCAGGTAGAGTGAATTATCGAGATGAGATTAAATTAGCCAATGGTGGTGCTGCAGGAGGTTATGTTGGCTCTATGCAGACAGGTACTATCACAAATGGTCAGGCATATCAGACTAAGAAAGTAAAAGGATTAAGAACAGCAGGTGGTTTTGCTGGAGAAATGATCAATGGTGGTGCTGCAGATCTTGGTGGTGTCAATATTCTTGGTCTTGATCTTCAGTTAGGACGAATGATTGATGTACTGAATGTATTTGTCCCAGTAATTAAGCAATCTTCAGTAGAAGGCTATCAGAGTGGATTAATGGTTGAATCTACAGGAATTAATGACAAGGATAACTGCGGTTATGCTGGTGGTTATGTAGGTAAACTCATTGGTGGACAAATCTGGGGAGAGAATACTGCACATTGTCAGGTAAAGAAACTTAGACGAGTAGATGGTAGAAGCTACGTAGGTGGTTTTGTAGGAAGTTCTAGACCTGGTTCTGTAGCAACACTTAACCCTACTGCAGGTGAAGGATTATTAAGCAAACTTCTTAATAAACTACTTAGTACCCCTTCAGACTTCATTAAAGTACTTAATGCGACAGTCGCAACAATCAATTATGCAGACGTTGAATCCTGGGATGATTGGGGATTCATTGTGAATGGTGCATATACAACGGGTAAGAATAATACTTCTTATGCAAAAACTGCAGGTGGTTTTGCAGGAATGTTGGAAGGAACAGTTCTTGGTAAAAAGGATACTTCTGAAGCTGGTATTAATGTAAAGAATATCCGTTCTGTTATTGCAGGTGAATATGCTGGTGGATGTTTTGGTGTTGCAGATGTTGCTGGAGTTGCAAATATCAGTGCAGGAAATGAAACATCGCTATTAGATAAGTTGTTAAAACTTGGAAGGACAGATGTATTAGACGCTTTTAGAAGTTATGTATATTACGGAAATGTAAGTGGAAGTAAGGATGCAGGACTAAGTGTCAGTGCCAATAAAGCAATTAAATCTGGACAGAACAATCAAGTCACATACAGTGGAACAGCCGGTGGTTTTGGTGGTTCACTTCTAAATGGTTCTGTAAAGAACAGTACAGTTACACAATTAAGCAATGTAAGAGGCTTAAATAGTGTAGGCGGATTCATTGGTTACTCTGGTAAGAGTGGTGTTGTGAAAGCTGATAAGATTGATGTCCTAGGAGATAATACAGGACAGCTTCTTGGTGGTGCCTTAGGTGTCATGGATATCTTTGGTTCTCATATTGATAATTGTAGTGTAAGTGGTACAAGTGATGGCTATACAGTACAGAGTCAGAATGGTGAGGAACAGATTGCAGGTGGATTTATTGGTTATGCAAACCTTGCAAGAATGTCTAAGTGTACAGCAGGAAGTGTTGATGAACTAAATAAGGGATTGAAACAGGTTGCATCTGGTGGAACAGCAGGAGGGTTTGCAGGAAGAACAAGCTTTGCATATCTTGCAGATCTAAAACTAGATTCTGGACCAGTTAATGTCATATTTGCGGTTGTAAATCAGCTAGTAAAAGCACTTTACCTAGATAAAATACAAGATTCAGATTTTCTAAAGATTAATCTAGGAATTATAAAAGTAGAAGCGTTATATGATGGAAAGCTTCTTCATGTCAATATCCTAGGATTAGATATATCTGTTGGTTTATCTAAGAAATCAACAGATAATAGCCAACAGACAGATCTTGCGATTATTACTATTGGAGATTCATCTATTAAACTCCCATGTAATGAGAATGGTTTATTAAATGATAATGATGCAAAGTCTAATATCAGTGTCAGTCTTATTAAAGCAAACCGTACAAAGATTACTGATAGTAATGTGTATGGTGTGAGCTATGGATATGATGTTTATGCTGGTGGTGCCAACAACAATACTGATGGTACTGCAACTGATGGACGCAGTGGTGGTTTTGTAGGATTTAATGATGAAGGTTTATTAAAGAACAACAACATGTACTACTGTGACGTAGTTAGAGGTACTAGCAATCTTGTAGGACCTTTTAGTGGTAAGAGTCAATTAAATTCAGTTTACGACTTCAATAAATTAGAAAAGGTAGAAGGTGAGAAAAACAACTACCGTATCTATAGAAAATTAGATAAATCTTTCAATGAAATCAAAGGTAATAATCAGAAGTTAAATAGTGATTATGAAAACAATGGTGATTGGAATATTTATACAATCAAACATATGGATATAGTTAAAGCCTTTAATAATCTAGAGAATGCGGTTCTATCAAATGGTAGTGAGACAGCTAATTTGAAGGCATATGAATCATCTGCCAAAGCAGTATTAATGTCCGATACAAAGACAACTCTAAATACTGGTGAAAGTGATACACCAGAACCATCTGAGTCACAGGATCCATGTGATAAGCTGGTTAAACTCACTATAAATAAAGTCTGGAAGGATTTCGATAACTTCGATCATAAACGACCAGACAGAATTACGGTAACAATTTCTCGTACTTGGAAGGATGAAAACAATGTAGAAAAGACAGAAGTCGTTTCAGGTTATGAGAGTTACACAATAACGGGTTCTATTAACAAATCAACATGGCAAGAAGTGATTAAAGATCTTCCTGCCTATATGACAGAGAGTGATGGAACTGTTCGTTATTATAAATATTCCGTAACAGAAGCGAAAATTAATGGTTATACAACAACTATTAAGACATCAGATGATGGCTTTACGTTTACGATAACCAACAAGCATTTCCCATGTCTTCCTAATACTGGAGGATTTGGAAACTATTTATTCTATACGATAGCAATTCTGCTTTTCCTTGTTTATTTCGTTATGAGATACAGAAAGAATAAGGAAAATAAAGCAGAAAAACTATAAAGAGAAATGAAAAAAAAGGAGAAAAAGTTATGAAAAGTATTAAACGCATTATTGCATTGTTATTAACTGCGGTTATGACAATGACTATGTCCGTAACAGCATTTGCAGCAGATTCTGGCTGTAGTCTTACTGTAAATGTAAAAGATGGACAGGATTTAAAGGGACAGACAATTAACTTATATAAGTTATTTGATGTTACTACATCAAATTCTGATGGAAAAACAAACTATGCTTATACAGTAAATGATACTTATAAAGCATCATTAGCAACTACATTAAGTATTCCCGAAACTTCAAAGAATGAAGATTTTGTGAAAAAGGTTAGTGAACTTGATAAAACTGGAGTTCAGAAGTTTGCAAATGATTTTACAGCTTCAGCTTTAACTAAAAAGCTTTCAGCTACTGAAACTTCAAACAAAATCGATGAATCTAAAACTTCTTATGATTTTAAAAATTTACAACCTGGTTACTATTTAGTTTATGTAACAGGTGGAAAAGAAATTCAGTCTTCATTAGTTACAGTAGATAAAGCAACTAACACTGTAAACTTAAAGACTTTAGCTCCAAGTATCACAAAAAAAGCTGATAAAGATACTGTAAGTATTGGTCAGGTTGTTAAATATACAGTTATAGGTTCAGTACCAGATACAACTGGATATGCTGAATATATATATATGATTCACGATACATTATCAAACGGTCTTGATTTCGTAAATGATGCAAGCGGAACTGCTGTCAATGGTAATACAGTAAACGTAACTGTTGCATTTGGAAAAGGTACTACTGATGAAGGAACAGCTCCTACTACAGCTACACTTGATACAACTAACAACAAAAAGATGTCTCTTGACTTATCTGCATGGGTAAGAGCTAATCAGACAAACAAGGGTAAAGAATTCACTGTAACTTACTATGCTAAAGTGAATAAAGATGCCGTTGTAACAGAAAAGAACAAGGCACAGTTAGAATATGGTAATAAACCAGGTGAAACAACAACTACTACACCAAGTGAAGCAAAAACACCTACATACCCTCTTGATATCAACAAGACTAAAAAAGGATCTGATGAGAAGCTAGCAGGTGCAAAATTTAGATTATATTCAAGCGAAGTTGATGCAAATGCAAATGATGAGTCAAAAGCGATTAAAGTATCTCCTGTAGTTGCAGGCGTTGCTGGTAACTATGTAGTAGATCCAACATCTCGTAATACAGAATTTGAATCTGTAAAGTCAATCGAAGGAAAAGGCTACAACCTTCATGTTAATGGTCTTGCTGCAGGAACTTACTACTTAGTAGAAACAGAAGCTCCAGCAGGCTACAACAAGTTAACTGCTCCAATCAAAGTCGTAATCACTAAAAATGGTGATGATTTTACAATTTCTCAAGATGGTACTGACGAAACAGATAAAATCATCGATGTAGAAAACAGTACTGGTTCTCTCCTTCCATCAACAGGTGGTATGGGCACTATCGCATTTACTGTTGTTGCAGCCCTTCTTGTATTAGGTGTTGCAGTAAGCTTTATCCGTGATAGAAAAAGAGAAAACTAAGAAATAGTTTTTAATGGAATGAGCGGTTATCTTTCATAAAAGATAACCGCAATTCCAATTATTTATATATTAATAGGGAGAATGAAATGAAGTGTATGAAGATTAAAATCACAAAAAATGATATTATTCGTTTATTTGTACTTTTGATTGCATTCTCCGTGTTGTTATATCCTAGCTTTAGTAGTTATCTGAATGAGAAGAATGGTTCTAAGGCTATCTCTTATTATGATAAAGAGAGTGTAGAACTCTCTAAGGCAGATAAGATAAGAATGTTGGAAGAAGCACGTGCTTATAATAGAGAGATGTTAGGAAATATAGATCTTATAGATCCATTTTCACAGGAAGATACAAAGTTAGATGCACGTTATGAGAGTTTATTAAATGTAGATGGTTCTGGAATGATGGGATATATACGTATTCCTAAGATTCATATAGAACTACCGATTTATCATGGCACAAGTGAAACAGTCTTACAGGCAGGTGTAGGACATTTCTGGGGTACTTCTTTGCCTGTTGGTGGAGAGAGTACTCATACAGTATTAACGGGCCACAGAGGACTGCCTACTAAGACATTATTCACAAATATAGATAAGCTAAAAGAAGGAGATATATTCTATATCAAGGTCTTAGATGAAACATTGGCTTATGAGATAGATCAAATACAAACAGTATTACCAGAAGAGACAAAAGGATTATCTATAGAACCTGGTAAAGATTATGCCACATTAGTGACATGTACACCTTATGCGATTAATACACATAGATTATTAGTAAGAGGACATCGTATACCATATCAAGAAGCTACAAAGAAAGTGCCTGATACAAATATTAAACCAGAATTATCATTTACGTCTAAGGTATTAATTACGGCAGTAATTGTGATTTTGATAGGTTTAATTATCGCAATTATTTACTGTATAAGGGATAAGAAAAGGAGGAACTAACATGAAGGTAAGAAATATTATTGTGTTTATGATTGTTTTTCTCATGAGTACGTTCATGAATGTTTCAACTATTCATGCAGAGAGTGGTTCTAGAAAAGGAAGTATACATATTGTATATAAGGGTAGAAATGAATTGAATCAGGAAGTGAATCTTTCAAATGCTAAGTTTTCAATCTATCAGGTTCAATATATGAGTACTGATACATTGACATGGAAGGATAACTTTAAAGATTCACATATATCATTAGAAGATACCAGTGCAGAGGCAAGAGAAAAACAAGCCAAACAATTATATAAATATGCACAACAGAAAGATATATCTTGTTCACTACAAGAAACTAATACATTAGGTCGTACAACATTTAGTAATTTAACGCAAGGTATTTATTTGATTGCACAAGAGGGATATGTAGAAAGCGGTAAAAGTCAGTTTGAATCTGCACCTTTTCTAGTTGAGATTCCTTCTCTTGTGGATGGAAGTGTAGAATATAATGTTACTATAGAACCTAAGGCTGAATGGGTAAAACCAGAACAGCCTATACCTTCTAAACCCAATAAACTACATGTAAAAACAGGTGATGATACAAATATATATGTATGGGTTATAGCTGCGATAGAAAGTTTATGTATTATGATATTGCTGTATAAGAATAAGGCTGATTCTCTATGAATCAGTTTTTTTAATGGAGAAGCTGAGTAAAATTTGATGAATCATAATACAAATGTTAGAATGGTTAAGATGGAGGTTTTTTTATGAACATTGTTTTAATACTTGCTTGTATGGCTGTATTCTATAATATTGATTTACTCGGCTATAATTCAGAGTATCTCTCAGTACAGCAGACAAAAAACTTAAAAGGGATATTTACACTCATAGTATTATTCCATCACCTCGCAATATTTGCATCTGTAGGTGATGTCTATAATATTTTTATTAATTCTGGATACATTGCGGTAGGTGGATTCCTATTTATTTCTGGATATGGCTTAATGTACCAATATATGCATAAAGGAAGAAATTATGTAAAGTCCTTCCCCAAAAGAAGAATACTCACAATACTTATTCCATCTGTTGTAATGGCTATTGCCTATTTTGTATTGAAACAATACAGATATGGTTATACTTTAGGTGCTCTTATCTATGATTTTAAAAGAGGTGCTTCTGTTATTAGTAATGGATGGTATATCAATGCGATTATTTATTTCTATATTGCTTTCTTTATTTCTATGCTTCTTTGTGAACTCATTAAGAAACGTAGAATTATGATTATCTTTACTTTTATCTTTACATATCTCTATATCTTCTTATGTATGAAGTTTAAGTTTGAAGATCACTGGTTTAGTGCAGCCTTTGCTTTCTATTTTGGTATATTATGGGCTATGTTTAAATCTCAAATTGATTCTAATCTCAAGAAATCAATTCCTATTATTATTGGTTGTCTATTTATCTTCTACTATGTATTGAATGTATTCACTCCATTTAAGTATGGCTGGATGGAATTCAAATGTTTAATGTATCTTGCAATTATCGTGATATTAGGAATGAGAATCAAACTTCAAAGTCCCCTTATGGAATGGGTAGGAGATCATTCTTTGGAAATCTATTTAGTACATGGATTATTCTTTGAAATATTAAGAAATAACCATATTAATATAGTAGATAACTTTGAATTCATGGTTACTCTACTCATACTTACATTCATATCTTCTTATGTGCTTCATAAGATATTCACATTCATAAACAAAAAAATTATAAATAGTTAAGAGGAGTGCTTATCACTCTTCTTTTTTCTATGATGAAGCCGGGTGATATATATGAATAAGATATTAGTAGTAGACGATGAACTAATATTAAATCTAGTAGGAATAAGCTTGAAAGAAGCATGTAAAGAACATGCAATAGAAATCATGAATAAAAAATTATGCTTAGAAGAATATACAAATATTAAATATAGTCAAAATACAAAATAAGATGTCACATAAATATAAGTAAATATGTGAAATAAACGGAAAAATGTTATCGCAAGGGGTTACTGATTATAAAGGTTAATGTTATAATGGGATCATGTGTTATAGATTTCTAATGAAATATCATTTTTGTGAAATATTTCGCATTAATTAGAATGTGTTAGAGTTTTATATACATGAAGGAGAACACGCTTATGAAAAAATTATTTATGAAGTTTTGTGTTGTAGTTTTATCTTGTTTTATGGTGTTCAATACAGCTTATTTACCATCTTATGCAGAGGATGAAATGAGCTATTATGAACAGAACGACCTAGCAAACAGTTTTAGGTATAGTAATGGTGAAGCTAAGGATAGCGGCTATGCAAATTATGCTTCACGTGCTACTACTAATTCTGGGTGGCCTAATGATTCAAGAGCTATTTCTAAGGGAATTGATGTAAGCTATCATAATGGCACTATTGACTGGAAGAAAGTTAAACAGTCAGAAGTAGAATATGCGATTATCAGATGTGGTTATGGTACAAATGATAAGAGTCAGGATGATAAGAAATGGGAAGAAAATGTAAAGGGATGTGTAGACAACAATATTCCTTATGGTGTTTACCTATATTCTTATGCTGATACTGTAGAGAAAGCATCTAGTGAAGCAGATCATGCGATTCGTTTATTACAGGGGAAGAAGTTAAAGTATCCTGTTTATTATGATTTAGAAGAAGATAAGTTACGTGATAAGATCAGCAAGAAGACTATTGCGGATATTGCACAGACATTCTGTGATAAGTTATCTGCCAAGGGTTATACTGTTGGTATTTATGCGAATAAGGACTGGTTTACTAATTATTTGACTGATAGTCGTTTTAATAACTGGACTAAGTGGGTTGCACAATATAATACAGTTTGTAATTATCGGGGAAAATATGATATGTGGCAGTGCTCATCTACAGGAAGGGTGCCAGGTATTTCAGGTAATGTAGATTTAAACTATTCTTATAGTCCATTTGAAAATTCATATGGTGGTAATACAAACAATGGTGGAACTACTACTAAGTACTCTGATGGATTAAATGAAATTGAAGGAGAATTATACTACTTCAAGAATAATCGAATTGATACATCTTATACTGGACTCGCTCAGTATGGTAACGAATGGTATTATATTGAGAATGGTAAAGTAAACTGGAACTATACTGGTCTTGCTCAGCATGGCATTGAATGGTTCTATATTGAAAAAGGTAAGTTAAACTGGAATCATTCAGGAATTGTGGAATACAATAAACAGTGGTTCTATGTTGAAAGAGGACGCTTAAACTGGAATTATACAGGTTTAGGTCAGTCAGGTAATGACTGGTACTATATTGTAAATGGACGTGTAAACTGGAATTATACTGGTCTTGTTCAGAAAGGCAATGAATGGTTCTATGTTAAAGGTGGTAAGTTAGATTGGAGCTATACAGGACTTGTCCAGAAAGGTAATGAATGGTTCTTTGTTCGTAATGGTCGTTTAGACTGGGGTTATACAGGTCTTGCTTGCAATGGTGAATATTATTTCTATGTTAAGAATGGACGTTTAGACTGGAGCTATTCTGGTTATGCACAGATTGATGGTCAGGGCGAATATTATGAAGTAAGAAATGGTAGACTCGTTGGTGGTACTTTAACTTTAGCTAAGATGCATGGTGTTGCGAATAATCAAGATAGCCCTACAAACTATATTGTGATTGTAGATAGAGCAGCACACCGTGTAGGTGTATTTAAAGGAAGTAAGTATAATTGGGCAGATACAAAGTACTATAAATGTTGTGTTGGTAAACCTTCTACTCCTACTATAAGCGGTACTTACTATATCAAATCTAGAGGTAAATACTTTGATACAGGTACTAAAGGTAGATGCTGGTATTTTACTCAGATTAATGGTAACTATTTATTCCATTCAGTGATTTATGATAGACAGAATTCTCCAAAGAGAATTATTGATAACTCAATGGATGCAGCTGTATCTCATGGCTGTGTAAGATTAGATCTAGAAAACGCAAAATGGATCTATGACAACATTCCTAAGAATACTAAAGTTATTATTTATTAACATTCAGGTTCCTCCTATTTGGGAGGACCTTTTTTTATGCATTAAAAAAGGATGTGATTAATCACATCCATACTAACATTCTTCTGAAACGATGAACTTAGGTCTTCCTTTGATTTCATCATAAATCTGTGCAATATAGTAACCAATAATTCCAAGACAGATCATGATAATACTACTAGAGAATAATTGAAGTAGAATAACTGTAGTAAATCCTCCTAAAGCTGTACCATTTACATACTGAACAATTGAGTTAATACCAAGTATTACAGAAAGAAGTAACATGATAAAACCACAAATAGTGACAATCTGCATAGGTGCAGAAGAGAAAGAAGTAATATTTAGTATTGCATACTTAATGAGTGATTTAGTAGACCACTTTGATTCCCCTGCTTCTCTTTCGGCAACTCTAAATGGAATCTGTGTTGTCTTAAATCCTACCCATGAAGATAAAGCTCTAAAGAAAGAATTCTTTTCTTTCATGTTAAGTAGTACCAACATAACTTTTCTATCAAGAAGCTTGAAATCTGATGCATTCATCATATCGATATTAGTCAGCTTAGAGATGATCTTATAGAAAGTATTAGCCATAAATCTATGGATGCCTGATTCTTCTCCTCTATCCTCTTTGACAGCTTCTACAACTTCATATCCTTCCTGCCATAATTTATACATTTCTACAATCTTGATTGGTGGATGCTGTAAATCACAGTCCATGACAACGCAACAATCACCCTTTGCATATGTTAGACCTGCAGTAATTGCAGATTCTTTACCAAAGTTTCTAGAGAAATGAACACCTCTTACATGTTCATGTGTCTTTGATGCTGTCTGGATTCTATTCCATGTGTCATCCTTAGAACCATCATCCACAAACAGGATTTCATAAGGAATCTTATGTTCTGTCATGATATCTACTACAACCTGTGCAGTATTATCAATTAATAGTCCTTCATTATAAGATGGTATTATAATACTTAATAAACCTTCCATATTAGTTCTCCTTACAATATTTTTTTCTAATAATTGCACTTAAGATTATAAACAATATTGCTGCTGTTGTTAAGCCAATACCGAGTTTTTGGTGCTTTGTATGATATCTCATAGTGATCTTATTTGTGCCAGAATGAAGCTTGATGGCATATAAGCAGTTTCCAAATGATTTCACTTCTGCTTTTTTATTATTGACTAATACATCCCAACAATCATCTACAGGAACAGATAAATATAAATAACTATCTTCATCTTCTGCATTAACTGTTGTATCAATAGAACCATTTTTCATTGAAATGTTCACTTCGTTGTTACGTGCTGTTTTAGCACACTCATCCAATACATTTAAATCTAATGCGTAGAAATAGGCATTATCATAATTTAAATTAGAATCTGCAGATTCAACTCTTAGCTTTGTCTTTGAACTATCTGTTTCAATATGGAATACAGTAGGTGATAACCAGCATGCATACTTAGTAATCACATCTTTACCATTATAAATATAAGATTCTGATTCTGAAGTCCAAGGGACAAAACCATAATAAACCATATTCTTATAGTTGGAAGTATTGAGATTGATTTCTGTATTAGAATCATCCTTCTTTGTGACTGAATACTTAACAGGTTTATAAATATCTTTTGAAGTATTGAATAACTGTTTAAATAATGAGTTCTGATAATCAAATGGGTTCAAATAGCCTTCTTCATTCTTAATTGCATCAAAGTTATTACATGTAAATGCGAGAGGCATATAATATGGATTTATATATGTATACTTATCATTTAACTTAGTATTGTTTTTCTTTACTAGACCAGTGTAGTTTTCTGAAGTTAATACATATTTCACACCAAGTAATGAATCAATACCTAACATAGATGTATTTGTGACAGTTAAACAATCTGCATAAGTAGGATAACCACACTTATTTAAGAACTCTAACTGTGTACCATCAGGTGAAGAAGTATATCCACTTGTAGACATATATCTATATGATAGTGGTTCATCATAGTTGGCAGTTAGATTACCTTCATACATGACTCTGTTAGATGTCTGTGTGATTCTATAGTTTGATTGATCATCATTCTGTATATTACGAATGATCTTTTCCTGATTCTTTCTATATGATGTATATTCCAAATCGTTCATGCATAAAGAATTTGCAAGAAGACCAGAGTTGATACCCAAATCAATAGAACCAACAATAAGTAATAATACAAGAAGTAACTGTTTTGTTTTCTGCTTAGTCATTAACTGACTAGAGATATATAACGCAGTTAAGATAATGATCATAGCTACAGTTAGATAAGCATAAATCTTCTCTTGATGTGTATAATGACGTGTTAATACAATGTTTAATATTGAGAATACAATTGCGATTACACCAGTCTTCACAATATTATTCTTTTCTTTTGCATATACACAATTGTATGTAGCTAAGAATAGAATAAAGAATTCAACAAGGAATGAATATCTATAGTTATAGCTTCCTACAAATTTAAAGAGTGAGAATACTAAATAAAGAGGATGCCAATAAAGACATAGAAGTATTCCAAATAAGAATACACCTAGTACAATCTTTACTTTTACTTTGATTTGTTTGTTGAAGAATACTGATAAAGCAAGTACTATCGCAAGTCCTCCACAAAATAATGCCGCAAATCCTAATTCACTATGAGCCCCATAGCTATACTTAGGAATTACGCTTAACATATTGCCGACAAAAGAGAAGTCTAATAAATCTTTAAATGAAAGACTTCCTCTAGGACCATTCGTTAAAGCACCAATAGTAGGTAAGAATAAAATTGCACTTACCATTACTCCTAGAATCATCGCAATCACATATCTAATACCACTCTTAATAAACTGAATGAATGTCATCTTGTTTTCTACGGCATATAAACAACATTCTAATAAGAACCAGATACCAGTAAAGACACAGCTGATTCCAGCCATATACCAGTTAAAGATAATAGCTAAGCCTACCGCAATAGATAGATTCCAGTTCTTCTTTCCCTGCACAATATAATAAACCTGTAATAACATGAAAGGTAACATATACATGCCATCTAACCACATGATATTACTTGCCTGGAAGAAACTATATTGACATAAACCATAACCGCAGGAAAGCAGAATAAAGAGAATACTATTGTCTTTATAAGATGTTTCAAATCTATTTGTGATAAAGTACGCAAAGGCGATAGATGCCAATGTAAGCTTTAATGCGACAACAATATTAAAGAATGTATAGAGATTCGCATTAGAGAAAAACAACAATAATAGATTAAATGGTGAAGATAAATAATAGCTAAATACAGCTACATTTGATCCACCCAGAGTTTTTCCAAAGCTATAAGTAATTGAGTTCTTTCCTGCAATAACATCTTTTAGATAAGAGAAGAAATCAATATACTGAATATTTGCATCCATTACAGCTAATGTTTTAGTGCCAAAAGGCGCAAATCCATTTAATGCATAAATACATAAAATAATAAGTAAAGTGATAATTCCGGATAGAAATATAATCTTACTTTTTTCTTTTTTATTCATAAGAACCCCCTTGAATTCAAACACAATAATTATAACATATCCTACTATATAATTCGATGTGATAGTTATGATATTACATGAAAGGTATATGTATCAAATTATTTTCTGAAATTCTCTGTTTTTTTTGATGTATACACTTAAATAGAATATAATGATTACGTATGTGACTAAAAAACAAATAAGGAGATTTTTATGAAAAAAGATAAAGATATTTTTGATAGAATTATGGAGTGGAAGATCCTAAGTATCTTTAACCCATTTTATAAGAAATATAAAGAAGTATTATTGTATTTATTTTTTGGAGGTCTAACAACAGTTATTAGTATTGGTTCTTATGCCTTTTTTGATATCAGTATGCATATGGATCCAATGATTGCGAATATCTTCTCTTGGATACTTGCAGTATTATTTGCCTATGTGACAAATCGTATCTGGGTATTTGATAGTAATGCGGAAGGTATGAAGGGGATTATTCAGGAAATGGTTTCTTTCTTTGGAGGACGTGTTGCCACTCTATTAATGGAAGAAGTTATTTTATATGTAGGTATTAATTTGTTAAGTATGAATAGTATTGGTGTGAAGGTTGCAGCACAGATTCTTGTGCTTGTTGGGAACTATTTAATTAGTAAATTGTTTGTATTTAAGAGCTAATAATACATAAATTCACAGAAATTACACATAGATAGCGCTTGTAATAAGGTATAATAACGGCAATGAAGTGAATTATAGACTATTTTGTGGTATAGTAATTTATGTATGAACTAAAAAATAAGGATGTGAAAAAAAGATGTATAAAAGGAAATTAAGAGGATGGGCGAAGCATTTAGATTTCTTAATTGCGGACCTTATCTGTCTACAGTTAGCTATATTTCTAGCTTACTACATGCGTCATGGAATACTTGATATATATACAAGATCATTGTATGTCAATATTGCGATAGTCATGACACTATTAGATATGTTAATTATTATATTCTTTAATATTTTAAAGAATATTTTGAAGCGTAATAATATTACAGAAATGATTAAAGTAATAGAGAAATCATTATTATTAATGGTTGTTTCTACTGCTTATATTTTCTATGCGCAAAAAGATGATGTATCACGTTTAACTTTAGGTTTTACATGTGTATTTGATGCAATGTTTACTTATATTGTACATTGTGTTATGAAACCAATTGTAAGACGTAGAAGAAAGAATAATAAAAAGTCTCTTATCGTGATTACAGAGTCTGATTTTATTGATTCTATTACAGAGAATAAGAAAACATTTGGTTTGGATGAATACCAGAGTGTTGGTTTTGCGGTTCTAGATAAGAATATGGAAGGTCAGAAATCAAATGGCTGGTCTATTGTGGCGTCTCAGGATACTGTTATAGATTATGTATTAAGACAGTGGATGGATGAAGCGTTAGTGATTCTTCCTAGGGAAGATGTTTTCTCTACGTCTTTAGTTAAAGATTTAGCTGAAATGGGACTTGCGGTTCATGTAGAAATCAGTGAATATAACTCATTAAAGGGATATCGCAAACAGTTTGAAAGAATGGGTGAAAACCAGGTATTAACTGTCAGCATGAACTCTATTAATGAATATGACTGGATTGCTAAGAGAATATTAGATATTCTTGGTGGTTTAGTAGGATGTTTCATTACTCTTATTTTGACTATCTTCTTAGGCCCAGCTATCTTTATTGCCTCTCCAGGACCGATTTTCTTTAAACAGAAGAGAGTTGGTAGAAATGGTAAAGTGTTCAATATGTATAAATTTAGAAGTATGTATATGGATGCTGAAGAGCGTAAGAAAGAGCTTATGGCTCAAAATAGAGTTAAAGATGGTATGATGTTCAAACTTGAATATGACCCTCGTATTATTGGCTGTAAAAAGAAAGCCGATGGTACTATTAAGAAGGGTGTTGGTAATTTCATTAGAGACTGGTCTTTAGATGAATTCCCACAGTTCTTCAATGTATTAAAGGGTGATATGAGTTTAGTAGGTACTAGACCCCCTACTCTTGATGAATGGAACAAGTATGAATTACGTCATAGAGCACGTCTTGCATTTAAGCCAGGTATTACAGGTTTATGGCAGGTAAGTGGTAGAAGTAATATCACTGACTTTGAAGAAATCGCAAGATTAGATAAAGAATATATCAAGAACTGGAGATTCAGTCATGATATTCAGATTCTATTGAAGACAGTACAGGTTGTTTTCAAAAAAGAAGGATCAATGTAAAGGAGTTAAGAATATGCCATCAGTAAAGATTATTATTGCGACACATAAGAAGTATCGTATGCCTGACGATGAGATGTATATTCCTGTACAGGTTGGTGCAGAAGGTAAAGATGATCTTGGATATACACGTGATAATACAGGTGATAATATCTCTAATTTAAATTCACAGTATTGTGAATTGACAGGATTATATTGGGCTTGGAAGAACCTAGATGCTGATTATGTAGGTTTAGCACATTATCGTAGACATTTTAGAGTAAAGAACAAGACAAAGGATCCTTTTGATTGTGTACTTACTTCTAAAGAAGCAGAAGAACTATTAAAGGATAATGATATCTTAGTGACTAAGAGACGTAATTATTATATTGAAACAATTTATGATCATTATGTTCATACACTTTATCCTGAACCATTAGATGAAACAAGAAAGATTATTGAAGAGAAGTGTCCTGAATATTTACCTGCTTTTGATAAGCATATGAAGGGTAAAACAATGCATGCTTTTAATATGTTTGTGATGAAGAAAGAATATTTTGATGCTTATTGTGAATGGTTATTTGATATTCTATTTGAACTCACTAAAAGATTTGAAGGTACTGAATATAATAGCTTCCATGCACGTTATCCAGGTAGAATTAGTGAAGTACTATTAGATGTTTGGATGAATGAGAACGGTTATGCCTACAAAGAAGTTCCATTTGTATATATGGAAAAGATCAATATGTTTAAAAAGGGAATGGGATTCTTAAAGGCTAAGTTCTTACATAAGAAGTATGGGGAGAGTTTTTAATGAATTTATTTAAGAAAATAGTAACACTTGTACTTGCAATGAGTTTGATGACAGGCTGTTCTTTGACTAATAATGCGGATTCACAAAAAGTATTTAATTTTGCGGATTCTGGTTATGTGACATCTTTAGATGCATCAAAGGCTATTGATGAAACATCTACAAATGTGATTCAGGCATTTGGTGATGGTTTATATGCCTATAATGTGAAGAGTAAGCTTAAGCCAGCTATTGCGAAGAGTAAAGAAGTGAGTGAGGATGGCAAAACATATACTTTTGAAATCAGAAAGAACGTGAAGTGGTCCAATGGTGATCCTGTGACTGCAGAAGACTTTGTATATGCATGGAAGAGAGCCTTATTTATGCGTTCTGAAGCATCTAAGTTATTAACATCTTATGGTGCAGCCATTGCAGGTGCTGATGATATTTATAAAGGTTTAAAACCTGCAGATACTTTAGGTGTTTATGTAAAGAATAAGAAATTGGTTGTACATCTTCAATATAAGACAACACGTTTTATGGATTTAGTGACTCAGCCAGTCTTCTTCCCATTAAATCAGAAGTTTGTGGAAGAACTGGGAGACAAGTATGCGACTTCTCCTAAGACATTATTATCATGTGGGACATATAAAGTATCTTCTATTTCTAAAGATAAGGTTGTATTAAAGAAGAATAAGAGATGTTATTTCGCAAAGAAGTCAAATATTGATCAGGTTAATATGCTTTTTGGAATCAGCAATGATGAGAAAATCAAATTGTTTGATGAAGGCAAGATTGATTTTGCATCAGTAACTGGTGAAAAAGCGAAGAAGTATGATGAAAAAGATTCAAGTACTGCAGATAATGATAGTGTTATGTGGGATTTAGTACCTAACTTCAAAGATCAGTATTTATCAGACTTAAGAGTACGTGAAGCAATGTCTTCATTACTAAAAAGAAATAAATATAATAAAAATGTATTGAATGACGGAACTCAGAAGGCTGAAGGTTTACTTCCTATGGGAATCTGTTTCAACTCACAGAAGCAGTTTATGAGAGATGCTTGTAAATATAAATTGAAGTATAAGAAGAAAGATGCAAAGAAGTCCTTAAAGAAGCTTCTTAAAGAATATAAGTTAAAGAAATTTACATTTACTTTAACTTATACTAAAGACTATCCACAGGCTAAGCTTATTGCGAGAGAAATTAAAAAAGACCTTGAATCAACAAAACAATTCAAGGTGTACTTAAAAGAAGTCAACACAGTGGATTATGAACAGGCAGAATTATCTTTATTACGTATTAAAGGTACATGTAATGATGCCTATGATTATTTAGCCCCTCTTGCAGTCAATAACCAGGGTATTAATCATTATGCAAGTAATGAATTTAATAACTTCTTTACAACTGCAACCAACGCACAAAGTCAGGATGAACGTTATTATGCATTCCTAAATGCAGAAAGAGTCGCAATGCGTGATTATGCATTCATTCCTGTTATTCATCAGGGACAGAGATACGTAATTAATGTGAGTGTCACTGGTCTTATTTGTAACTTTAGTGGCGCACCATATAGCTTTAGATATATGAGCATGCATTAATTGAGGGGGTATTCAATGATCAATAAAGTAAAGACATTTATACAAAAGTTAACGACAACACAAATGGGTTTAGTCGTATTAGCTATTTATTATTTTACATTGTTTTTAGATATCACTACTTTAAGCTATAGTTTTTCTAAGGCAGCCACTTTATGTAAGCTGTTGAGATATGTTTGTTATGTGTATTTCTTGTTTGTAATATACAAAAAATTAAGAACTTTAGACTTAAAGAGTTATATAAACAAAATTAAAAATTTTGATAAGAAACAGTATTTTGTGGTAGGTGTTGTAATACTCGCATTATTCAGTATTGTAATGAACTTATTACTTACTAAAAACAAAGCTTGGGTTTTCTTATTATTTACACTTATTTATGCAAGCTGTTTTGATTTTGAAGACGTATTAAATACAATCTTCTCTGCACAGTTTATTTCATTAATTCTTATTACGACATTAAGTTCATTTGGACTTATGCATGATTATGTTAATATGAGAGCTGATGGGACAATGAGACATTCTTTAGGATTTGGTTATCCTACTTATTTATCTCAGTTTCTCTTATTTATGATTCTCTATTATTCATATAAGAAGAACTTTAAGATTAGTCCTGAAAAGCTAGGCTTATATCAGCTTCTTATTGTATTTTCTTATTTCTTAACTGATTCCAGAACAGAAATGTTGATATCAGAATGTATTCTTATTGGTATCTTTATGAATTCTGTAGGTATTCTTGATAAATTTAAGAATGTAGTAGAGTTCTTTAAAAAAGCCTATGCGACATGCTTTCCATTATTCCCAATTGGAAGCTATATTCTTGTGATGTTATATGGATTCATCTTCAATACAATGAATGTGAATAGTATTATCTTCAAGATTGCACAGAAATTCAATCATATATTTTCAAATAGACTTTATCAGACATTCTATGATTTTAAACGTTATGGTTTAAGCTTATTTGGTTCAAATATTGATTTGGTCGGTTATTTCCTAACTAAAGAGAATGAGGGAACTATTATTAGAAGTAACTTTATTGATAATGAATATATGAGAATCTTATTTGAAAATGGATGGATCTTCTTTATCGCATTCTTTGCGATTATTTCAATAGTGATCTGGCATCTTTATAAAACTAAGAAAGACGGGTTACTATTTATTTCATTTGTGATTACAACATCTAGTTTAATAAATCCTAGATTATTTACTATCACAGTTTCAGTTATCAGTTTTATGATTATACCAGTATTAAATGATTTACTATTTAACCAAGGAGGACACTTAGATGAGTAAATATGATTATCTAGTAGTAGGATCAGGTCTTTATGGCGCAATCTTTGCGCATGAAGCCAATAAGAGAGGAAAGAAGGTTCTTGTCATTGATAAGAGACCTAATATTGCCGGAAACATCTATACAGAAGAAGTAGAAGGCATTAATGTACATAAGTATGGTGCACATATCTTCCATACTAATAATAAGGAAGTATGGCAGTATATTACTCAGTTTGCAGAATTTAACAGATTCACTAACTCACCTGTTGCGAACTATAAGGGAGAACTTTATTCTCTTCCATTCAACATGTATACATTCAATAAGATGTGGGGAGTAGTGACTCCAGAAGAAGCAGCTGCCAAGATTGAAGAACAGAGACAGGAAATCAAGGGAGAACCAAAGAACCTTGAAGAACAGGCTATTTCATTAGTTGGTAGAGATATCTATGAAAAGCTCATTAAAGGCTATACAGAAAAACAATGGGGAAGACCATGTACAGAACTTCCATCATTCATCATCAAGAGATTACCAGTAAGACTTACTTTTGATAATAACTACTTCAATGCGTTATATCAGGGTATTCCAATGGGTGGATATACAAAGATGGTAGAAAACATGTTGGAAGGTATTGAAGTAAGATTGAATACAGATTATCTAGAAAACAAGGAAGAACTAGATAGCTTAGCAGATAAGGTTGTTTATACAGGACCTATCGATGCATACTTCAACTATAAGCTAGGAACACTAGAATACAGATCAGTCAGATTTGAAACAGAAGTATTAGATAAGCCAAATTTCCAGGGAAATGCGGCAGTAAACTATACAGATGCCGAAACACCTTGGACAAGAATCATTGAACATAAATGGTTTGAATTCGGTACACAGCCAAAGACTGTCATCAGTAGAGAATACAGCTCTGAATGGAAGCTAGGAGATGAACCATACTATCCAGTCAATGATGAAAAGAATGGTGCCTTATATGCAGAATATAAGAAGCTAGGAGAAGCAGAAACTAAAGTGATCTTTGGTGGAAGACTTGGAGAATATAAGTATTATGATATGGATGCAGTTATCGCAGCTGCATTAGACAGAGTTAAAAAGGAATTTAATTAATCATTAAGGCAAAGATTTTAGATCTTTGCCTTAATACAAATGGAGGCTTATTATGAAGAGTGTATTGATTATTGGAATGACACCTAATCCTGGTGGCATAGAAAGCTTTTTAATGACATACTTTAGAAAATTAAAAGACACCTTTAAAATAGATTTCCTTACTACATTTGAGACATGTGCTTACAGTCAGGATATTCTAGATAATAATTCTAGAATTTATACAATTAAATCAAGTCAGTTTAAACAAGCTAAAGAATTTAAACAGGAATTGACTTATTTCTTTCAACATCATCATTACGATATCATCTGGTTTAATGCCTGTGATTTAGGTAATTTTGGGTTATTGAAATATGCACAGTTATGTTCTCCTGAAAAAGTGATTGTACATGCACACAATAATGATTTCATGATGAAAGGTAAGAAAGCACTCTTCTATAAGTTTATGCATTATAAGAATAAAAAGAAAGTAAAACAGTATGCCACTGATTACTGGGCCTGCTCAGAACTTGCAGGACAATTCTTCTTTGAAGATGATGTAAGACAAAGTCCTCGTTATCATGTCATTAATAATGCGATAGATACAGATCGTTTTAAATATGATAGAGAGATCAGAGCAGCTTATCGTAAAGATTTCCACGCTGAAGATAAGATTGTCGTAATGAATACTGCAAGATTCACTTATCAAAAGAACCAGTTATTCCTTATTGATATCTTTGAAGAGTTAAAGAATAGGGATGATCGTTTTGAACTCGTATTAGTAGGTGATGGTGAATTAAGAGGTGAACTTGAACAGAAGATTTCTGATTTAAATCTTACTGATAGTGTACAGCTATTAGGTTTACGTAGTGATATCCCAGAATTACTATCAGCGGCTGATATATTCCTCTTCCCTTCTCGTTTTGAAGGATTTGGTATATCATTATTAGAAGCTCAGGCTTCTGGACTGTTATCCTTTACTTCCAAGACAGTTGTCCCAGAAAGTGTAGGGATTACAGATTTACTTACATATATTTCATTAGATGAATCTCCTGTAGAATGGGCAGATATGATTTATAGTCAATTCACTTCAAGAGACATTGATAGAAATAAATATACGGATATCATCAAAGAAAAAGGATTTGATATCGATACAGAAGCTAAGAGATTAAAATCCTACTTAGATGATTAAAGAAAGGAAAACAGTTATGAAAAAATATTATTTACAGGTCACAATTGATTCTAATCTTGATGCCAGTACTAAAGCTGTTCAGGATTGTAATAAGATTCTTCATCAGAATGGTTATGAACCATTTGAAATTAATCTTTATAAATCAGGAAACAAGTATATCAAGAAGGTACATAACTTCTTAGCCTTCAATCATTTAAATAAGATTGATGAAGGTGCTTTACTTGTAGTACCTCATCCTCTTTATGTGAATAAGAAATATATTGATATCTTAGAGAAGGTAAAACAAAAAAAGCATATCAAGCTAGCATTCCTTATTCATGACTTAGATTCATTAAGAAAGCTATTCTTAAATGCTCAGGATGATTTTGAATATATGGATCATAAGATGTATGACATCTCTGATTATATTATTGCGCATAACGATTGTATGATTGACTACTTAGTCACACAGGGAGTTAACAGAGAAAAGATTTATAATCTTCATATCTTTGACTATTTATGTGAATCAAATAATACAATCAAGTTTGATCGTTCAGTAAGTATTGCAGGTAATCTAGATGAAAAGAAGAGTAACTATCTTGCAAAGCTAAAGGATATTAAAGCAGTTCATTTTGATTTATATGGTGTACATTTAAATGAAGATATTCTTGCATCTAATATTACTTATCATGGTGCTTTCCCACCTGATGAAATCAATAACCAGTTATATAGTGGTTTTGGTTTAGTATGGGATGGAAGTTCTATTGAAAAATGTGATGGTAATACAGGAGAGTACTTAAAATATAATAACCCTCATAAATTATCTTTATATCTAGTATCTGGCATTCCAGTAGTGATCTGGAAGGAAGCTGCAGAAGCTAAATTTGTAGAAGAACATGGCTTAGGTATCACAGTCAACTCTTTAGATGAACTTGGAGAAAAATTTGCGAGTCTAAGTGAAGAAGAATACTTCGAAATGGTTAAAAATGTCGCAGTTGTTTCTAATAGACTTAAAAATGGATATTACCTAACTCAGGCAATCAAAGAAATTGAAGAGGCTTAAAGCCTCTTTTTCTTCTTTAACTCTTATTATTTTTGATTTATAATAGTTGCGGTTTGTAACAAGGAAAGAGAGGTCTTGTATGAAAAAACAGAAATCACTTAAGTTGAATTTCATTATGAATGCATTACTTACAATGTCTTCATTCATATTCCCACTTATTACATTCCCATATGTATCGAGAGTATTAGGGCCTACAGGAACAGGTCAGGTTAACTTTGCGACATCATTGATTACTTATTTCTCAATGTTTGCGCAGTTAGGTATTCCGACATATGGTATTAAAGTATGTGCACAGGTAAGAGATGATCATGAAAAACTCACAAGAACAACACAAGAATTATTAATTATAAATCTTGTCATGACTGTAATCTCTTATGTTGCGTTTATTATTGCGTTATTCGCAGTTCCAAAGCTTGCATCTGATAAGATGTTGTATGTGATTACTAGTGCTACTATCCTACTTACTACAATAGGTATGGAATGGCTTTATAAAGCTTTAGAACAGTATACATATATTACTATCCGTTCTATTATCTTCAAGTTTATTGGACTTATCGCAATGTTTATGTTAGTTCGTTCAAAGAACGATTATATCATGTATGCAGGTATTACAGTATTTGCGGCAAGTGCTTCATTTATTCTTAACTTATTAAATGCCCACAAATATATTGGTTTAAAACCAGTTGGACATTATAATTTCAAGAGACATTTCAAGCCAGTCGCTATCTTCTTTGCGATGAGCTGTGCAACTACAATCTATACTAATCTAGATTCAGTTATGTTAGGTTTTATAGCTACTAATGCAGATGTTGGTTACTATGGTGCAGCTGTTAAGATTAAGAATATTTTAGTATCTATCGTTACTTCACTAGGTACTGTATTACTTCCTAGAGCAGCTTATTATATTGAACACCAGCAAATGGATGAATTTAAGAAATTAAGCAGAAAAGCATTAAATTTCGTATTCATTATTGCATCCCCAATGATGATCTATTTCATTCTCTTCGCAAAACAGGGTATCTTCTTTTTATCAGGTGATGCCTTTGCGCCAGCAGTTGTACCTATGCAGCTTATCATGCCTACCCTACTCCTTATTGGTATTACAAATATCTTGGGTATTCAGATTCTTGTACCATTAGGATATGAAAAAGCTGTACTCGTATCTGAAATAGTTGGTGCAGTTATTGACTTAGTGGTTAATGCATTATTGATTCCAGTATATCAATCAAGTGGTGCTGCAATTGGTACATTACTTGCAGAATTTGCGGTTATGGTCGTACAGTGTATTGCGTTAAAGAATGAAATCAAAACAGCCTTTAGTGATATTAAATACTTAAAGATTATTCTTGCGATTATTCTTGCATCACTTGCATCATATTGGGTAACAGCACTTAATCTTCATGTATTTATTACACTCGTTATTTCAGCTATTTTCTTCTTTGGTGTATATGGTCTTGTACTTATCTTCACAAAAGAAAAGCTTGTCATCGAAATATTGACACAAATCTTTAGTAAGTTAAAACATAAAAGCGCATAATCTGCGCTTTTTGACTTATAAAACAATAAAGGGTATACTTTTATTATAATGACTAATGAATATGAATGATGTAAAATAATTATATTCATATGAAGGAGGAAAACAGAAATATGCCTGATAAACAGAGAATCGGTATTTTAGGAGCAGGTACTTGGGGTATGGCTCTTGCAAGAATGCTGGCTAATTGTGATAAGGAAGTAACAGTATGGTCTGCCCTTCCACAGGAAGTGGAACAGTTAAGCACAACACATACACATCCAAAACTTCCTGGTGTTGATTTTCCTGAATCTATTCGTTATACAACAGATATAGAAGAAGCATGTACTAATCAGAATATTATTATGTTTGCGGTACCTTCTGTATTTGTAAGAAGCACAGCTGAAAAGGCTAAACCTTACATTAAAGACAATCAGATTATTGTGGATGTTGCGAAAGGTATTGAAGCAGATACATTCATGACTTTAACTGAAGTTATTGAAGATGTACTTGATAATGACACACTACATCTTGTTGCATTATCTGGTCCTACTCATGCAGAAGAAGTGGCGAGAGGATTACCTACTGCCATTGTATCAGCATGTAAGAATCTAGATGCAGCTAAATATGTACAGAAGTTCTTTAGTAGTCCATTTATGCGTGTGTATACAAATAACGATGTAAAAGGAATTGAAATCTGTGGTGCATTAAAGAATATTATTGCGTTAGCTGCTGGTATTTCTGGAGGCTTAGGTTATGGTGATAATGCCCGTGCAGCTTTAATCACAAGAGGTCTTGCAGAAATGGAGAGACTTGGTGGTAGAATTGGCTGTACACCACATACATTTAGTGGATTAACTGGTATGGGTGACTTGATTGTGACTTGTACAAGTGAATTCAGTAGAAACAACCAGGCAGGTCATTTGATTGGTGAAGGTAAGACACCAGCAGAGGCAGTTAAGGAAGTAGGAATGGTTGTAGAAGGTATTAATGCATTGCCAGCAGCTGTTCAGCTTGCAGAAACTTATAAAGTGGATATGCCTATTGTCATGACTGTCAATAAAATCGTTAATGATGGCTTGAATCCAAAGGATGCAGTGAATGCATTATTACAGAGAGATTTAAAATCAGAAACACCTCTTCCATCTATTAATGATGTATTTGAAGAGTCAGTATTAAGAAAGACGAGGAAAAGTGGAATGAAGAGAGTTATTACTTATGGGACTTTTGACTTATTACATTATGGTCATATTAACCTATTAAGAAGAGCTAAAGAATTAGGTGATTACTTAATCGTTGGTTTATCAACAGATGAATTCAACTGGAATGAAAAACAGAAAAAGTGTTACTTTACTTATGAACAGAGAAAACAGTTACTAGAATCAGTTAGATATGTAGATTTAGTTATTCCTGAATGTGCATGGGATCAGAAACGTAAAGATGTTCATGAATATCATGTTGATACATTTGTCATGGGAGATGACTGGAAAGGTCAGTTTGACTTCTTAGAAGAAGAAGGTGCAGAAGTAGTATACTTACCTAGAACTCCTGAAATCAGTACAACAAGAATCAAAAAAGACTTGAATAAATAGTCATATTTTACTCGTTTATGAAGATGATATGTAATTTTTGTGTAATTATCACCTTAAAGGTTTTCATTTTTTCATTTACGAGTATAATGACGAATGAACCCGAATTATAGGAGGTAGTTATGAAGTTTATTACATCACGTGCCTTGGTCCTAGGTATCCAGGCTGTTGTATCTGCGGTGCTTGCATTCTTCGTAGTTAAGATTGGAATCTTACCTACAAAGTATTTAATGGCAGCATTCGCAGTATTAGTAGTATTATGGCTATTGATGTTCTTATTATCAAAGCCATCAAAGAAGAAAAAAGTTGCAAGACCTTTAATTGGTAAAATAGTGTCTCTTTTATTAAGTATCGCAATGGTATTTGGTACTAGTAAGATTATCAAAGGTGATTCATTCCTTTCATCTCTTACTAATGTAGGTACTGAAACAACTACTTATTCTTTAGTAGTATTAAAAAGCAGTGGTTATAAGAATGTTTCTTCATTAAAAGGAAAAACAATCGATTACTACGCAAACGATAAAAAGAAAGCGATGCAGGTAAAAGACAAATTACAGAAGCAGATTAGCTTCCATGGTAATGGTGAAGAAGATAATGCGAAGCTTGCATCAGACTTATATAGTGGTGATTGTGATGCAATCCTATTAAATGAAAGTTATCGTGAAATGATCAAAGAAACTTATAGTAACTTTGAATCAAAGACTAAAGTATTATGGCAGGAAAAGATTGTAGAAGAAGTAGAAAATACTGCTTCTGATGTTAATGTAACTAAGAAGCCATTCGTATGTTATATTAGTGGTGTTGACTCTCGTGGTGGTGTAAATGAAAACAGCCGTTCAGACGTTAACCTATTAGTGACTATTAATCCAAACAATGGTCAGATGTTAATGACAAGTATTCCTAGAGACTATTATGTAAAACTTGCAAACTGTGGTAAGAAAGATAAATTAACTCATTCTGCTTTATATGGTGGAACAGAAAACAGTATAAAGACTATTGAAGATTTCTTAGACATCAACATTGATTTCTATGCAAGAGTTGATTTCCAGTCAGTTATCCAGTTAGTTGATGCGTTAGGTGGTATTGATATTTATTCTGATAAGGCATTTATTCCTTATACAGACCATGGTATTAAGATTCCTAAGGGCAATGTACATATGGATGGACGTATGGCCCTTGCATTCGCAAGAGAACGTTATACATACCAGTCTGGTGACCAGCATAGAACTGAAAACCAGCAGGCAGTATTACAGGCTATTATCAAGAAAGCAGTATCTCCAAAGATCTTAACTAACTATAGTGAAATCTTAGATTCTATCAAAGATACATTTACAACTAATATGCCATCTTCAAGTATCAGAGCTTTAGTTAATAAGCAGTTAGATGACAACATTAAATGGGATTTCCAGAAATCATTCCTTAAGGGTGAAGGTGTGATGCAGACTGGTGGTTACTCAATGCCTAAGACTAGGTTGTGGTATAGTATCCCAGATGAAGACAGTATTGAATTAAATTCTAAATACATCAACGCTATGTGTGATGGTAAGAAGATTGATACTGAAAAGAAAATCTTTGATGTAGAAAAAGCTGAAAAAGAAGCTAAAGAAGCAGAAAAGAAAACAAACTAATTAAGTGACGAGGGTTGTATAGACCCTCGTTTTATTATAGAGATTATGGTATTATTGAAGAGACGAAAGAAGGACATCAATATGAAATATGATTATCTAGTAGTAGGATCAGGTCTTTATGGCGCAATCTTTGCGCATGAAGCCAATAAGAGAGGAAAGAAGGTTCTTGTCATTGATAAGAGACCTAATATTGCCGGAAACATCTATACAGAAGAAGTAGAAGGCATTAATGTACATAAGTATGGTGCACATATCTTCCATACTAATAATAAGGAAGTATGGCAGTATATTACTCAGTTTGCAGAATTTAACAGATTCACTAACTCACCTGTTGCGAACTATAAGGGAGAACTTTATTCTCTTCCATTCAACATGTATACATTCAATAAGATGTGGGGAGTAGTGACTCCAGAAGAAGCAGCTGCCAAGATTGAAGAACAGAGACAGGAAATCAAGGGAGAACCAAAGAACCTTGAAGAACAGGCTATTTCATTAGTTGGTAGAGATATCTATGAAAAGCTCATTAAAGGCTATACAGAAAAACAATGGGGAAGACCATGTACAGAACTTCCATCATTCATCATCAAGAGATTACCAGTAAGACTTACTTTTGATAATAACTACTTCAATGCGTTATATCAGGGTATTCCAATGGGTGGATATACAAAGATGGTAGAAAACATGTTGGAAGGTATTGAAGTAAGATTGAATACAGATTATCTAGAAAACAAGGAAGAACTAGATAGCTTAGCAGATAAGGTTGTTTATACAGGACCTATCGATGCATACTTCAACTATAAGCTAGGAACACTAGAATACAGATCAGTCAGATTTGAAACAGAAGTATTAGATAAGCCAAATTTCCAGGGAAATGCGGCAGTAAACTATACAGATGCCGAAACACCTTGGACAAGAATCATTGAACATAAATGGTTTGAATTCGGTACACAGCCAAAGACTGTCATCAGTAGAGAATACAGCTCTGAATGGAAGCTAGGAGATGAACCATACTATCCAGTCAATGATGAAAAGAATGGTGCCTTATATGCAGAATATAAGAAGCTAGGTGAAGCAGAAACTAAAGTCATCTTTGGTGGAAGACTTGGAGAATATAAGTATTATGATATGGATGCAGTTATTGCAGCTGCACTAGCTAAAGTAAAAGAGGTATTTGAATAATGAAGAATTTAATATCTATTATTATTCCTGTATATCGTGGAAATCCTGTTTATTTCAATAAGACAATCGAAAGCTGTTTGAATCAGACTTATCAAAATGTAGAAGTGATTATTATTGATAATGGATGTAATGATGCGTTGCAGGATACTTTAAGTGAATTAAATAATAAAGATAATGTGACAGTTGTAAAGAATTCTAAGAGCGGTGTATGTTCTGGTAGAAACTTAGGTGTAAAAACAGCTAAGGGAGACTATATCATGTTCTTAGATGCAGATGACTGGATTGAAAGTAATGCCTGTGAAATACTATTAAATCATGCAGTAGAAGCAGAGGCAGATTGTGTGATTTGTAATTATAGTAGAGACTATAGTGATCATAGTGAAAAGATGCTTCACTATATAAGAGATACAATGTATAAGGATTGGAAGGATTATTTAAAGGATCTATTAAATGTACAGGCAGGTGTAGGATTCTGTTGGGGTAAACTCATTAAAACTTCTACTATTGAAAATGTATTATTAAATGAAGAATTAAGCTTAGCTGAAGATGCAGAATATTGTGCACGTGCCTCACAGAACTGGAGTGTTATTGTAGGTGATGAACATCCTTTAGTTCATTATATATTCAATGATCAATCTGCAGTACGTAAGTTTGATACAGCTTATGCAGATAAGTTCCTCTTATCTATGAAAGCAGTAGAAGAAGACTTAAAAGATGTCATGGCAGAAGATAAGAATATAGAAACATTATTCTATAACTTTGTAAGTTATCATGTATTACTTATTCTAGTGAATTATTGTGCACATCCACAAAATAAAGATCAAGCGATGTCTTCTTTAAATACATTAATGAAGAATGATTTATTTAAACGTGCTATAAAGAACTCTAACTATAATGGTATGTCTATGACACGTAAAGTACCATTATGGTTCTTAAAACATAAGATGAATAGATTCGCATTACTTGTAGGACAAGTAAGACAGAAACAGTTTTCTAAGAGTAAATAAGGAGTAAGTTATGAAAGTACTAGTATTTGGAATTACAGATAATCCAGGTGGTATGGAAGCAGTTATTATGAATTACTATCGCCATCTAGATCGTACACATGTACAATTTGATTTCTTATGTAATACAGAAATAGTCGCTCATGAACAAGAGATATTAAGCTTAGGTGGTACTATTTACCGTATTCCTGCAAGAAGTAAGGATAGAAAAGCATTCTCTGAAGCTTTAGAAAACTTCTTTAAGACGCATGCTTCTGAATATAAAGCTATCTGGTTTAATACATGTTCTCTTGCGAATATTGATTATCTTAAGAAGGCTAAACAGTATGGTATCCCTACACGCATTATTCATTGTCATAATGCGGCTAATGGAGATAGTTTTTTAAGAGGATGTTTACATAAGTTTAATAGAACACAGATTAGAAAATATGCAACAGATTTCTGGACATGTTCAGAAGATGCCAATGAATGGTTCTTTGGTAAGAACGCGGTATTACCTAACTATAAATTGATTAACAATGCGGTAGATGTGAACTTCTTTAAACCAAATGAAGAAATCAGACAATCTATAAGAGAAGAACTTCATGCAGGAGATAAGATTGTATTAGGTCATACAGGAAGATTCCATTTCCAGAAGAATCATCCATATCTATTAAAGGTATTTAATGCGTTGGATCATAGATATCCTGGTAAGTATATGTTGATACTTATTGGAGATGGTGAAGATAAAGAAGCATTAAAGAACCAGGTAAAAGAATATGGTATTGAAAATGATGTCAAATTCTTAGGTATCAAGAGTAATGTGAGTGATTATATCCAGGCAATGGATCAATACATCTTCCCTTCTCGTTTTGAAGGGCTAAGTGTCGCATTATTAGAAGCAGAAGCCAATGGCCTACCATGTATGATCTCTGATACTATTTCTCGTGCCTCTATTGTGAATGATAATGTGAAGATGCTTCCTATTACAGATGAAGCAATCACCCAGTGGGTAATTGCGATTGAAGAAGCATCTCATCAATCTAAACATTTCAATATCGAAGCATTTGAAAAACGTAATCTAGAAATAAATACAGAAGCTAAGAAGATGCAGGATTTCTTCTTATCACTATAAACCTTCGTGAGAAGGTTTTTTTAATGTCTAAATATATTTTTTTATACCTATATATGTCATTTTATGTCACGTTGGATGATTCTTTGTGTGAAATTATGTTAAAATATTTTCATATTATATAAGAGGAAGGGAGATATATATGAACAAAAAGTTGATTACAAGTTTTGTAAGTGCAGCGCTTGTTTGTTCGATGGGCATGTCTGGTGTAAGCGCAGTTACTCCAGTACCAACTATGCACAACAACAATCAAGTCACAGCAGCATCAATGAGTCGTTCTATAGCTGATTACAAGAAGATTGAAGGCATTAACGATCAGACTGTATTAGGTGCAGATTTTACTCATTACCAGCAGGATTTGGAATGGGGTAAAACGTACTACAATTACAAGAGCGTCAAAATTGATAACCTATTTAAGTTTGTACAGGGACAGGGAATTAATACAATTTCTGTCAAGGTTGCAGTAAATCCGGACACATCAAGTGATAAAACTAAATGTTATACACTAGACAGTGCTATCAAAACAATTAAAGCAGCTAAAGAAGCAGGCTTAAAAACAAACATCACATTATTCTATTCTGATGATGTTACTTATGCAAATAGTCAGCAATTACCTGCAGGATGGACTCAGGATAATGCGGTAGAAAAGGCAACAGACTATACTAAGGAAGTACTTGATACTTTAAGTAAGAATGATGCTTTACCTACTATGATGACTATTGGAAATGAAGTGAATTATAATTTCCTTGGTCTAACTGAAGGTGGAGGATGGGATGGCTTTGTCGCAATGGCTACCATCTCTAAACTTATTAATGAAAAAGGTGTTAAAACAGCTTTAAGTTTTGCAGCACCTGATGATGCTGAAGGTATTCAGTATGTGATTGAAAAGCTAGGCTATGCCGGCGTAGACTACAGCTATTTAGGTGTTAATCTTTATGCTGATCGTAATGGTATTAATGATTATGTTAAAACTTTACGTACTACAGTAAAAGAAAAGGCAGCAGATAAGCAATTAATTGTTTCTAACATCAAGTTCCCACGTCAGAATGCTGATGAAACAGCATCTACTGAAACACAGGCAGAAAGCATCTATAACTTATTAAGTGCTTCTATTAGTGATAGTAATGCAGGTGGCTTAATTTATGATGAAGCTGAATATGTAGGAAGCTGGAATGGTTTCTTTAATGAACAGGGACTTGCACAGACTTCTCTTGCAGTATTTGGTTTTGCACAGGGTTGGAATATTGATATTGATTCATACAGAGATCCTTATGAATATGGTGATGATACTGGTTTAAAGGAAAAGAAGGTCACTATTAATAAGATTTCTAATATGTCTGAATCTACAATCAGAGGTGTAGATGTTGGATCATATGTAGCACTTACTAATGCAGGTGTTAAATATTATGATTATGATGGCAAAGAACAGCCATTAATGAAAATCTTAAAGGATAATGGTGTTAACTATATCCGTTTAAGAATCTGGAATGATCCATACAATGAAAAAGGTGAAACATACGGTGGTGGAGATAGCACTGTAGATAATGGATTAAAGATTGGTAAAGAAGCAACTAAGTATGGTATGAAGGTGCTTGTTGACTTCCATTATTCTGATTTCTGGGCAGATCGTGCAAAACAGATTCTACCAAAAGCATGGCAGAAGGATGCTAATGATCCAGATAAGATGTGTGAAAATATCCATGACTTCACTAAAGATACTTTACAGAAATTTAAAGATACAGGTGTTGATGTAGGTATGGTACAGGTTGGTAATGAAATTACCAAAGGTATGGCTGGTATTCATAATAAAGACAGTAATAATTCTGTTTGGAAAAATGAATCTCAGTATTCTGTATTAGACCGTTATTTAAATGCAGGTTCTAAAGCAGTACGTGAAATGCTTCCAGATGCTTTAGTTACATTACATATTGAAACACCTAATCGTCAAATCTATTCTATGATCATGGATGCATGGGAAAAAGGAAATGTAGACTATGATGTTTTAGGTTCTTCTTATTACCCATTCTGGTGGAATACACCTGATATGTTAAGGGATGTACAGACTCTTGCAAAAGAAAGAGGAAAGCTATTTGCGGTTATGGAAACTGCATGGGTTAACAGCTATGAAGATGGTGATGGTACACCAAACTCTATCGGCTCTGATTATGGACTTTATCAGTATGAAATTGGTCCTCAGGGTCAGGTAGATGAATTAACTGATATGTATAAGGTTCTTACTGAACAGGATAACGGTTTAGGTGGCTTCTATTGGGAACCAGGATGGATTCCAGTGAAAGCTGGATGGACTAACTGGAAGTACAATAAAGAAGTCGCTGATAAGTATGGTACTGGATGGGCTTCTAAGGGTGCTGTAGGTTATGCTCCAGACGATGAGATGTATTATAATGGTCAGCCTTCATGGGGTGGATCAAGCTGGGATAACGCAACATTATTTGATATCCAGGGTAATGCACTACAGTCATTAAAGTTCTATAAAGATTCAGTGTCATTAGGTAAGGTTCAGACTACAAGAATCAATATCGTGAATAAAGAAAAAGAAGTTCTTAAGACTGAATATGTAAATGTAAATGTTGGTGATACAAAGACAATTACACTCCCAAAAGTTTATGATTATTATGCACCAAAAGGTAACTATAACTACATAGTAAAAGGTGATACTGATGGGGTTAAGACAGTTACAGTCACTTATAATCATTCTACAGAAGCTAATTTAGTTGAAGTAGATGGTGAATTATACTTAATGCAGGATGATGAAGTTTTACACGAAACAACTCTTGCACAGGTAAACAAAAAAGGTACTTTGTATTATGTGGAAGATGGTAAAGTCAACAAAGATTTCAATGGCTTATTCCAGTATGGTAATGACTGGTACTATATTGAAAAAGGTGCAGTTAATTCTGATTATACAGGACTAGCTCAGTATAATGATCAGTGGTTTTATATTGAAAAAGGTAAGCTTAACTGGGATTATACAGGCCTTGCACAGTACAATAATTATTGGTTCTATGTAGAAAAGGGACGTTTAAACTGGAACTATTCAGGTATTGTAGAATACAATAATCAGTGGTTCTATGTTCAAAAAGGTCGTTTAAACTGGAACTATTCCGGATTAGGTCAGTCTGGAAATGACTGGTATTATATTGTACGTGGACGTGTTAACTGGAATTATTCAGGTCGTGTTCGTTATAAAGGTAAAAAATATACTGTAAAGAACGGTAGAGTTCTATAACTATAAAATACACTAAAATAAAAGGGGCTGTAACGAATTAAAATGGACCCTGTAAAAAGGACACGATAAAAAAGAGACCTTATTTCGTGACCCTGTTTTACAGGGTTTTTATTTTGCGTAGTATAATGATTAGAGAATGGTGGTGTTATTATGGGAGTAAATTATTTTAGTGATGAACAAGTAAAGGA
>OJMJ01000091.1_pt1 | contig 43229 bp, 41 predicted proteins | sample 1597181 | NCBI WGS metagenome assembly OJMJ01 (sample SAMEA2452126, study PRJEB22498) | human gut metagenome | biome: human feces; feature: human gut; material: feces | place: Australia | collected 2012
AAACTCAGAGTTTATTGCTATCATTGCAGACAAGCTAAGATTAAAAAATAAAGTAAGCTAAGAGCAGAAGAAAGTCAGTAAAATGGCTGTTGAACAAGTAATTTGAAAAAGTCAAATCCATGTTGTTTATAGCAACAAAGGGTATTTGATACCAATAAATAAATATTAAATAAAGTAGATAGACACTTTCTATCAGTTGGATAATTTCCAAACTGTTAGGAGGTGTTTTTTTATGGCTAAAATTTTAAAAGCTAAAAGAAATTTTAATTTTTATATTGAGGATTTTATGGAGTATTGCAAGTTAAAGGGATTAAGCAGAAAGACAATGAAGTCATATGAATCAAGTTTATTGTTATTTTCAAAATATATTGAAGAAGAATATCAATTGTCAAAAGTTGAAGAAATAAAATTAACACATGCAAAGGAATATGTAAAATTCACAAAAGAAAGAGGAAAATATTCATATGTTTCTGATGATAAAACAGTTTCAATAAATAATCCAAGCATAAGAAGAGATTTTGGAAAGGCTGTATCACCAGCAACAATAAATAATTATATAAGAAATCTTAAAGTATTTTTTACTTGGGCTGTTGATAATAAAATAATAAAATATAGCCCAATGGATAAAGTTCAATTTGTTAAAGTAAAAAGAAAGCCAAAAGATAGTATATCAGATGCAGATTTTACAGCATTGATTAAGTCTATTGATGTTACAAAGTATTTTGAATATAGGGATTATGTAATAATTCAATTAATTATGGACACAGGTATGAGACTAGGAGAAACATTATCATTAACAATTGATGATATTGATTTGGATAGGAGGTCTGTTTTAATTCCAGCAGATATAACAAAAAGTAAAAAAGAAAGGTATGTATTTTTTAGTAATACAATGGCTGGAATATTAAGAAGGTGGCTTCAATTCAAAGATAGATATGTTGATAATGATATTTTAATATTCCCCACAACAAGGGGAACAAAATTAGGTATTCAAAATTTTGAAAGAAACTTCAGGATATATAAAGAAAGGGCTGGATTATATCAAAATGTAACACCACATTCATTAAGAAATAATTTTGCCAAAAGATGTTTGATGTCAGGAATGGACATATATACATTATCAAGAATACTTGGACATAGTTCTGTAACAGTAACAGAAAAGGCTTATTTAGATTTAACTGTAACTGATATAAGAAAGAATTATCAAAAGTTTAGTCCCTTAGAAAATATGCAGAAAAGATAAAAGGAAGTGTTCCAGCACTTCCTAAAGGTTAATTAGTTCTACAAATAACCATTAAAATTTAATAATGATTAACTTAACCCTTGGTACTATTATAGTTAAAAAGATAATGATATTCAAGGGCTTAGTTTCCTATTGTCTAAAATAGGTTACTTGTTTAAGCAAAGGAACAAGTCTAAATAAATCCTTAGGTCAGTTGAGCCAATGCAAAAAGTCAACTATCATAGAAAGCAAGTGAATTATTATCTTTGTTAGATTACTTGGGAGGTGTTTCTGTGTTGTAAAGTGAGTGGCTACTGATACCCTAAAATAAAAGTCATGGTGGTTACTTGGTAGTATAAATACTAGGTGAACATAGTCAATCATGTTGGACAAGTAAGACATGGAAAAAGGCTATGTGTAGGAATACAGTAATAACAAAGATTTTGAAAAGATGAAGGGGCATATGTACTCAATATTAAAACAAAAATTATTTTACTTATGACAATACTAAACTTTTGTTTTTTGTTGTTGCAGGTAAAATAATTTTATCATGAATCAGCTAACAAGAAACCTCAATATTAAGCCTTTGGCATTTAGATTGCAAGTGTTTACTAAGTTTAAATTATTGAAAGGAATGACAATTTATGAATAAATTTAAAAAATATATAATATGTGAAAATGAAATTGGATTAGTGGAATATGATTCTTGGGCAATAGTAGAAGCTAAAAGCAAAGAAGAAGCATTTAATTTATTTATAAAAAAGAAAGGAATATACAATAAATCATTTTTATGTAGTTTAGATATGTTGCTAGTTGATAGTTTTATGCTTAATAGAGGAGAAATAACAGAGAATTATAAGAAGGAGCTATTTAATTATTTAGAAGGAAATAAAGAATGGTACAACTGTATTTTAGCTATTTGTAGTGATAAGGAAAAAAGAATATATGTTGAAAAAACAGAAGAACTAGAATTAGGAATACCACAAGATTTATTAATGTTTATATATAAGAAAGAAAAATCAGAAGCAATGCTGGTTTTAGATATAGATGAAAAATATTTAAAAATATAAAAAATTGTGAACTAAAATTTGAATACAGATTTAAAGAAAATATGAATATAGAGGTAAATTCAATTTTAGTTGAACTAATTACTGTAATGGGAAAGAATAATTTGTATATTTATAGGATTTTTTGTTGATATAGAAGAAATAGAAGAAGTTAGGGCTGGTTTTAATTTATAAACTAGCCCTTTTTTATTGTATTAATGAAATAAATTGAAAAACAATTTTAAAAAAAAGCTTAATATGTTTTTGAAAAACAACTTTTAAAAAATCTAATTAAAAAGTGTGTCACAAGAAGAAACAAAGCTTGAACCTAAATACTTGAAAAATATAAACAAGAATTTAGGAGGTCATAAAATGACAAATACAAAAACACAATTACAAATAATAGACACTAGAGAAGTTTTAGGCATGGACTTCAAAATATATGGGGATATAGAAACCACATTATTCATTGCAAAAGATGTTGCTGAAGCTAAAGAGGAATTAGATGGTCAAAAGAAGGCAACAGCCCTAAAAATAAAAAGTAAGGTAAAATATATGACTTTTGAGCAAATAAGCAACAGTTATAATATTTCAATTGAAGCCCTGAAGGGGATTAAAAAAGAGTGTTATAGAACTTTTAAAGAAATTGATATTGTTAGATATTCTGAAGTTTTTGGTTGTCTTATGACTTTTAGATTAAAACTTAATTTAAAAAATAATACAGGTGAATTAATAGATGTATTAAAATCTAGAAAAAATACATATAAAGATAGTATATGGAGCAATATTCATTATGTTAATTAATATTAATTATGGGGTAACACCTGAAGGGCAATATATACCAGCTGAAGAAGTAAGGGAATTATTAAAGGATGATATATTACAAGAAATTAAAGAAACAAATGTAAAAAGAGCTGAAGGTCTTAATAAAAGAAAAAGTAAAGAAGCCTTAAACATGCTTATATCTGAAGAAATGGGGAAATTTATATTTTCACACTATGAAGAAGTAATAAATAAAATTGTTGATGAAAAAGGCAAGTTTGATAGTGCTTTGGCTTTTAGATTTTTATATTTAAGTACATTTATTGACTATGATAATAAATTAAAATGGGGTGAATGCTTCAGGGGAAAACATACAGCCTCTATGTTAGAAAAGGACTTAAAAGAAGTGTGGGGCCTGGGTAAAGTTCAAACTATAAAAGATAAAACAAAGTTAATTAATTTAGGCTTATTAATAGTTGATGAAGAAACAAAGGAATTAAGTATTAATATTAGATATTGTCATAAAGGTAAAATTAAGAATAGCTTAAAAGGTGAATCAATAAGAGTATTTGAAAAGGCAATACAAGAAATATATAGATTCTTTACCTAAAGAACACAAAAGATTAGGAATATTTATTAAGTTAATTCCTTTCTTAAATACACAACATAATATTTTATGTTTTAATACTGAAGAAGAAAGAGCAATAATGATAAAGCCCCTTTCTATACAGGATATTTGTAAAATAGTTAATCATACTGTTAAAAATGCAAGAAGATTAGAAGGGGAATTATTAAAAACTACTGTTAATGAACAGCCCTTATTAATGAAACATACTAAATTTAATAGTGTGGTCTATTCTATTAATCCTAAATTATTTTATAAAGGCAATAACATAGAACAATTAACAGCATTAATAAATTTATTTTATGTTAAATAATACAACTGGGGGCTACTGCTCATGGCTTTTTTATTTGTCCATGTTGCAAAGTTCCTCATTTTGTGAACCTTTTTTAAAAAAAGTTCCTCATTTTGTGAACTATGTTTTTAGAGTATTAGTGGGCTGGGGGTTATTTTCCCTTATTAGTATATGTTGCTATAAAAACAATTAAAATAGCCTAAAGGCTAGGGCTAAAGCCCACAACAAAATTAAATAAATTAATCATTGAACAAAATATATAAATGTAGCATGAAGGGCATTGCCCTTTATTAAGTGTAAAAGAATATATATTATAGATTTTATAAAAACTATGGGGCTTTATTATATAGTAAATATAATTAAAGTTCTGTTATTTTATTTTAAATTTTACTTGTTTCTTTACAATACTTTTAGTTTATTTTTCTAATAAAGTGCTATTATATAAATATTTTAACATATATAATTTAAATGTGTTAAAATTAATTGGAGCATGGGTATATTTTTTACACTGTATGATTGATTTATATTTATTATTTCTTTAAAAATATACTACTGTTTAAAATTTCTTAGATATACAGTAAATAAAATAGTGGTTTTGGGGCTTATTTAGGATAGCTTAGGCTAATTTTTTGAGGGTAACTGTTCTAAATTATTTAAGAAAACAGGAACTATTTGCAACAAAAAAATAATTGTTTATTGCTTCAGGCATTTAATTTTTTTCCTTTATTTGTTGTTATTTAAAGTGATGAGGCTATATTTTAAAGTATGCCACTATTTGCAAGTTTTTTATATGTGTTGCATGATGATTTGTTATAAGGTTTATATTGGGGCTTTAAATAGATTTATAATATATTATTGTTGTTGTGTTTAAAATATTTAATTATCTAAATGAAAATTAAAACAGATTCAGAATATAATTTAAAGTATGGGCTTATTTTTTAAAGGGGTACACTCTTTATTAAATAGCCCTTTATTTTTGTTTCAATAGTAGGGGATTGAACAGTATATCTTGAAACAATTGAAAGGCTCATTATTTGGTGTTTATTTTATATAATTGAAACAGCAATTGAAACAATAAAATAATTTGATTCATTTTAGAATCTTTTAGCCCAGCCTAACCATATTATTACAACAGCTTCCACAACATCATTACAGCCTTTAGGAGCATTTTATTATTAAAAGATTATAAAGGCTTCTACAAGGCATCTGATGGCATCTAAAGGCATCAAGGATAATACAATGTGAAACAAAAATATTTATGTGAAAAATTATTAATTAAAATCATTAACCCATGCCCACCATGGGGGATACCCCTAGTCCACCCCAGCACAAAGCATTCTAAAAATATCTACAACAAAAATAACATTCACTTCCAGCTAGTACCAGTTCAATGACAGTTCACCAGTACTTCACCTAAAGCTACCCAACAGTACCCACACAGCCACCACATGTCACCCATAATTCACTTATACATTATCTACTGTAAACAACAAGAATAAATACATATATAGATTCCTTAACTTTTAAATAACTGCAATAACTGTATTGTTTAAAATACTTATACAGATAACTTAATAATATTTATATAAACAGTAATATCTGTTTAAAACTTTTATACAATAAAACAGTATCATAAATGGTAAAATTTCAACAACTTATTATTATAAATGATAAGTGATTATTATAATAAAATATAAACTTTATATAATTAAAATAGCTTAGAAAATTTGATAAAATGTCTTGAAATTTATTGTAATATGATATAATATTAACATTATGAAATTATATTAAATATAGCAACAAATATTAATGGGAAAAACCAACTAAGAAAGTCAGTTAAAATGCTGATTTAATACTAATTTGATTGGTCAAATATTGTTGTTCAACAGAAAAGTGAAACTGCTGTAAAACTAGGCTGTGCTTGGGGAAGAGGACAAGTAGAAGCAATTAATAAGTTATTTGGTTATACTGTTCATAATGAAAAAGGTAAGCCAACAAACTCAGAGTTTATTGCTATCATTGCAGACAAGCTAAGATTAAAAAATAAAGTATCTTAAAGCTAGTAATATAGCCAAAATTGAAAAATCTCATACCAACCAATACTAATAATGGGGGTATAAAAATCGGATTTTCATACCAATAAATATACAAAATATATCACTTCTAATTCATAGGTTGGCAATTTATGATTAGGAGTGATTTTTTATGCCAAGAATTATTAAAACAAAAACTATTAATAGTATAATTGTAGAATATTTAGAATATTGCAGTTATAAAAATTTAAGATTAAAAACTATAAAATCTTATCATCAAACTTTGATGCTTTTTGCAAAATATCTTGAAGAAGAACTAGAAATAACGGACATAAAAAAGGTCAATAAAAAAGTAGTAGAGGATTATTTAGCTTTTACAAAAGATAGAGGAAAGTATAGTTTTGCATCTAGCGAAGCTGGAATAGAAAAAGCAAACATAGATAAAAGACATGATGTAGATAAAGAAATATCAGATGTTACTATAAATGGTTATCTAAGAAATATTAAGGCTTTCTTTACTTATGCAGAAGAAAATAACTTAGTTAAAAAGACTAATATCCATTCAATAAAATCTTTGAAAGTAAATAGAAGACAAAAGGAACAATTAACAGATGAAGAATATAAAAAGTTGATTAAGGTATTAGATTTGTCAAAGTTTCATGAGTTTAGAGATTTTATAATTATCAATTTAATTTTTGATACTGGAATGAGATTAGGGGAAACTTTACAACTAAAACTTGAAAATATAGATTTGTTTAGATGTACTATATTTCTTGATGGAGATATTACAAAAGGAAGAAAAGACAGAGTAGTTTTCTTTAGCTATGAAATGCAAAAGCTATTGCAAAGATGGATTAAGTTTAAAGATGTAATACAAGAAAGTGATTTATTATTCCCTACACAAAGAACGAATAGAAAGATTGAACAAGGAAACTTTGAAAGAAATTTTAGAGGTTATTTATCTAGAGCAAAAATAGATAAAAATATAACTCCACATGGATTAAGAAATAACTTTAGTAGAAGATTTTTACTTAATGGTGGTTCTATTTTTGTTTTATCAAAAATATTAGGTCATAGCAGTGTATCAGTGACCGAAAAGGCATATTTGGATTTACAAGATGAGGATTTAAGAAAAAAATATATGAGCTATTCTCCATTAGAAACAATGAGATAAGTATATTGTCCAATTAATAGAAAATTTGTTATAATATCATTAGGAAATTTTTGAGAGGATGATAAGATGAGAGAAATAGAAATACATGAGAAATTGAGGCATTTAACAATGCTTCAAATTGAATCACTAATGAATAAATATTATAATGGAGTAAAAGCAAGCGACATTATCAAAGAATATAATATAGATACTACTAGTTCTAAATTATATACTCTTTTTCCACCTATAATATGTGAAGATATTATATGTCCAGTATGTAATGAACCAATGTATAAAGAAAGAGATTCTAAGTCAAGTTATAGTTGGAATAAAAAGAAGCCTTTTTGTGCAATTTGTGGACATACAGATTAAATAATTTGTAAGTGTAATTATTGTATTGCCGAGAGAGAAAAAGTTAGAAAATTGAATGAAGAAAGAAAAGTGAGAATATTACAAGAAAAAAGAGAAAAAATAAAAAAAGTATATGACTTAAATATAGTACCTGTAAATTATTCAGAGCTTAATTTTAGAGAAAAGGTTTTTTTAGGAGCGTTATTAAGAACTTCATTAAGTGAGGATATGGAGGTTATATTACCTCTAAATGATGCAGAAAGAGAATTGGCTCCAACTATTGGATATATTAAGGAAATCTTAAGTTATTTAATAGGCAGAGGTGTAGTAAGTGTGGATTCAAACTCGAGCATAGATGCTTTCCTTGATTCAAATGAGGAAAAAGATATTGAATTTCCAAATGTATACTATATAACTATGGTTAAATATCGTATCAATATAGTAGGTGATGAAGATATAAAAAATATATTATCTAAAATAATTAATCCTAAAAGTTTTTCCGATGCAGATAAAGAAGATGCATTAAATATTTGGAAAGAGATAGCATTAGAAGAATGTATTGAATATTTTGAATATCAAATGAAAAGTGTAAGATTTGATTTTAATATAGGAGAAAAAACAATTGCGATATTTAAAGATTTATTAGAAAATTTTTCTGTATCTCAGATATATGGAATTATTTACAAAAGTGTAGCAAATGCAACAAAGTATTATCAAGAAAGTTCAGTTAGTAAGAAACAAGCAGCGAATTCGGTTATAGGTGGTTGTCAAAGATATGCAGAAAGAGCTATGATAAACAATTGGGAGTTGGCAAAGTATAGTAGAATTAAAGAATTACCACAATCTATGATAAGTGAATTTTTCTTTGATAGAGTCATAGGAGTAGGTAGTTTAGGGTTTAATATGCCTCCATCTGAATTATAAATTATGAAATAAAAAATAATATTTATAGATATTTAATAATAATCTAATAGATAATTGATACAAAAAAGATTCAAGCCTTGATATAAAAGGTTTGGAGCTTTTATTATTATTTGTATTTGTGGAATTATCGCAACAGTAATTAATATATTTACAGGTTTCATAAATACTAAAATTACAGCAGGAGGAAGTGTTATTTGTATTATGGGATTTATCATTGCAGGAAATGCAATGATAACTTTAGAAGAAAAGAAAAAAATCAAAAAATAAATGAATAAGTAAATTCCAATTTATAGATTAGATGAAATTGTTATTTTATGGTTAATAGATTATAATTATACTAAGGGATTTTGATGAATAATTGTTTTAAAATACGAAATATATATGGGGGATGGGTATATGCAGAGTAAAATATTTAAAATTGTTAATATGACATTATGTATACCAATGATTTTATTTCTTTTGAATGGATGTAATTTAAATAAATCTGATAGTATTGAAACAACTGTAGATGCTAAGGTTATTGAAAATGATTTAGATAATAAACTATTACTTGTTAGTGGAATTGATAATTCATCAATTTTGCAAATAGGAGATAAGTGCTTTGTTAGTTGCAAGGATATTAAGATTTTTGATAAGTCAGGAGAAGAGATGTCTCAGGATAACATTAGGCTGGATGATGTAGTTACTATTATGTATGATGGGCATACACAAGAGACGTATCCTGCTACAATTACTAATCCTAAGTGGATTCAAATAAGAGAATAAGTATAAGTACAAATTAGAGTTGATGAACAACTTTAATCTTGATGGCTAAGTTATTTAAAGGGAAGGAATTTATGTATACTTATATGTATGTAGAATCAAAAGTTGGAGGAGTATTTACTAATAGTAATCATAGAGAAATAATTGATAAATACAGTAAAGAAGGTTGGAGATTTGTAGGAGCTATACCTGCAAGTAATGGTAGTTATGGTCAAATAACTTCTCATGATTTAGTTTTTGAAAAATGTGAACACTCTTAAAGTAATGTTAATAAAAGGCTAGAAGTGCTAAAGGGTATTTTGAGCCTTTTTATTGAATAAAATTGAATTTTTATATTGAGATAAATATAGATGAAAATGTGATTTGAAAGAAGCTCCAGTGATGGAGCTTTTTTATTGTATTGAGAATACCACAGGTTTAACCTGTGGTTCTAAAAGCTTATAGCTATGAGTGAATAAAAAAATGCCTCCTTTGGAAAAATATTTTAGGTTTGCCAACTAAAATATTTTTCAAAGGAGGAGTCGTTAATGAACAACGACATAAGTAGTTTAGCACATAGTAAATGGAATTGTAAATATCACATAGTATTTGCACCGAAGTATAGAAGACAAATAATATATGGAAAGATAAAATCTGATATTGGAATAATATTAAGAAAGTTATGTGAACAAAAAGGTGTTGAAATAATAGAGGCAAATGCTTGTAAAGATCATATTCATATGTTGGTTAGTATTCCACCTAAATTGAGCGTAGCTCAATTTATGGGATATCTTAAAGGAAAGAGTTCACTTATGATTTTTGATAGACATGCAAATATGAAGTATAAAAATGGAAACAGAAAGTTCTGGTGTACAGGATATTATGTAGATACTGTTGGGCGTAATAAAAAAGTTATAGAAGAGTATATAAAAAATCAAATTCAAGAAGATATTGCATATGAGCAAATAAGCTTGAAAGAATACATTGACCCGTTTACGGGTGAGCCGGTAGAAAAAAGCAAAAAATAAAACCCCTTCAGGGGTAGTTGGTGGCAATATGCAGTTGGCAAACTTTTCAACGTGCGATTAGCACAGCCAGCAACAAAGCCTTTCAGGCGCAGAGCAAACCACCCGTTTTAAGGGGGGTCATGATTTAATTATCATTTTTCATTTCTTTTTCTAAGGCAAATGTCATTATAATTCTTATTATAAATACAGAAGCCAAAATAATTAATTCATTTAAGTCTTTAATAATAACTGTTTTAAGTATTTCTGCTGCTAATTTAAAATCTAGTGTAGTAACCATTGCATCTGAAAATTCATATTTAATATTAAAATTTTTATTAAAAAATCTCTTTAATATATAGTGATAAAAGGCCGTAAATGTACCTATTAATAAAATAAAAATACCCATTAGTTCAAATATGTGAATTAAAATTGGTAAATATCTATCAAATAATTCCTCCAAAATATAAACACCTCAAAATTAGTAATATTTTTAGAATTCCCTAAAATAAAATTAAAAATACAAATTATTTGTATCTGTTAGCATAAACAAAAATTTCATGTAATAAAAATTTATTATTTGTAAAATAATGAAAGCAAGGAAAACTAAATAAATATAATACTATATTTTAGAGGAGAATATAATGGAAGAAAATAAGTTAATGGAAATTCAAAGGGAATTAATGGTTTGTAATAAGCCATCAGTTTATTTAGAAAAAATTAAAAATTCACTTAAAGACACGCCTTTAGAATCCTTATGGATACTTCAATTAATAGAACAAAATCCAAGGTATCATCCTGAGGGAAATGTTTGGAATCATGTTATGCAAGTAATAGATATAGCTGCAAAAATAAAAGATTTTGCTATAGATAAGGAAGCATTTATGTTAGGAGCATTATTACATGATTTAGGAAAAGGAATAACTACAAAGAAAAATAACCAAGGAAGATGGACTTCTTATAATCATGATGTAGAAGGGGTAAAAATAGCAGAAAAAATATTAAATTATTATAAATATGATGATTATGAAAAAGAAAAAATATTAAATTTAGTAAGGTTTCATATGCATCATTTATATATAATTAAAAACTTGCCTTATGCTAAAACGAAAGAAATGATAAAAGAGACAAATTTAAATGATATTATTTTATTATTTATAAGTGATAGAATGGGAAGAGGAAATTTTGAAAAACATAAAAAAGAAGATGAAATTAATGATATTAAAAAAGTTATATCAATTTTAGAAAATAATTATATCTTAAATTTAAAAGATATTAAGGAAAATGTTAAAAAGATAGAAAAAATTATATAAAAATTTAAGTTACATATATTCAATTATGAATATACTTAAAATCACAATCATATTATTAGGATATAACAATGTGGGGGTGGTTTTAGTTGGAGATTATAAATAAATTAAATTTAAATAAAAAAGAAAATAAATTTTTTTATTTTATGGTTTTCATATTTTTTTGTGTGGGGATAGCATTAGGTACATATATAGTTAAATATATGAGAGCAAGTGATGCATCAGATCTTACAAGTTATTTTTCAACATTTGCACAAAGTATAGTAAAAGAGCCAGTAAATAATAAAGCGCTATTATTAAATGTATTAAAGAAAAACTTAATACTTTTAACAGTATTAATTACAATATCTTTTACTGTATTTGGTACGCCAATAATTTTATTATTAGATCTTATAAAGGGCTTTACATTAGGTTATACATTTAGTTTTTTAATTTCAACATTTGAAGGAAAAGGTCTATGGTTAGCATTAGTTGCAACAATACCACAAAATATTATATATATTCCATGTTTTATAGCATTAAGTATAGTTGGAATTGAATTTTCTTCAACAAAACTAAAAGATAAGTTCTTTAATAAAGGTAAAGTAAATACAATAGTAGAGAGGGAACTAATTTTTAAGATTGGGGTATTTGCATGTATATTTATTATAGGCACATTTATTGAAGCTTATCTTTGTCCAAATATTATTAAATTTGTAGTAACAAATGTTTATAAAGTTAGTTAAAGAATAGATGATTATAAAAGGAAATTTTAAAGTTGTTGTCGAATAATAATAATTAAGGTGGGATTGGGGAAAATCATGAAAGAAATAGTAAATGAATATAGAGAGTCATTACTTCAAAGTCATAAAAGTGATAATACTGTTTATGCATACGTAACTGATGTAAATTTGTATATTAAATATTTAAATAGCAAAGATATATATTTAGATGAAACTGATAACGTAACAGTTAAAAATTATATCGAACATTTATTAGAAGATGGAAAATCAGAAAGATCAATAAGTAGAATCGTCATTAGTTTAAGAAGCTTTTATAATTATTTAAAAGATCAAAAGATTATTAGAGATATACCTAAGATTTACTATAAGAGTACAGATCAATCAAAGAAACTACCAGAAATATTAACAGTTGAAGAAGTTGATAAGATTATAAAGATAGTTGATAAAGATTGTAATAAGGGGATTAGAGATAATGCCTTATTAGAACTTATGTATGCAACAGGAATGAAGGTTTCTGAAATAATCAAATTATCAGTAGAGGATGTAAACCTTGATTTACTTTATGTTAGGTGTCATGATAATAAAAATTATGAAAGACTTATTCCTATTGGAAGAAGTGCAGAAGCAGCACTTAAAGAATATTTATCTATAAGAGATATGATAGCTTCAGCTGGAGTACACAATTTATTTGTTAATTTAAATGGAAATCAATTAACAAGACAAGGTGTATGGAGGATTGTAAAAGAATATTCTCATAAAGCTGGAATAAATAAGGATGTTAATTTAAATACATTTAGACATTCTTTTGCAGTACATTTACTTCAAAATGGAGCAAATGTAAGAGCAGTACAAAAGCTTTTAGGAAACCAAGTATTAACTTATATGGACACTTACTATGAAATAATAAATAATGATAAAATAAACTTAGTTTATAAAAATTCCCATCCAAGAGCTTGATGCTTTTTAAAATGGGCATTATATACGAAAGGAGAAAAAAATGAAGAGAGCAATTTTAGTTGTATTAGATAGTGTAGGAGTTGGAGAATTACAAGATGCGAAAAGTTATGGTGATGAAGGAAGTCATACTTTAGATCATGTATATAAAGCTTGTAATGGACTTGAAATAAAAGAATTAGAAAAGTTAGGGTTAGGAAATATAGAAGGTGTTAATGAGCCTAAAAAATGTAGCAAACCAGTAGGTGCTTATGGAAGGTGTAAAGAAGCATCAAAGGGGAAAGATACTGTTACAGGGCATTGGGAAATTGCAGGTGTTATTTTAGAAAAGCCACTAAACACTTATCCAGAAGGATTTTCTGAAGAAATAATTGAAGAATTTAAAAAGAGAGCAAATGTAAAAGGGATATTAGGAAATGTTGTTGCTTCAGGAACTCAAATAATAGAAGAATTAGGTGAGGAGCATGTAAAAACAGGATATCCTATTATATATACATCTGCAGATAGCGTATTTCAAATTGCAGCACACGAAGATGTTATTTCAGTAGAAAAATTATATGAAATGTGCCAAGTTGCAAGAGATATGCTTGTAGATAAATGGGCAGTAGGAAGAGTTATTGCAAGACCATTTATAGGAGAAGCTCCAAACTTTAAGAGAACATCAAACAGAAGAGACTATGCATTAGATCCATTTAATAAAACTATGCTTGAATATTTAAAAGAAAATAATTTAGAAGTTGCAGCCGTTGGAAAGATAGAAGATATTTACAATAGAAAGGGTATTACTTCTGCAGTTCATACAAAAAATAATATGGATGGTGTAGATAAAACTTTAGAGTATATGGATACAGTAAAAGAAGGTCTTATCTTTACAAATCTAGTTGATTTTGACATGTTATATGGACATAGAAATGATCCTAAGGGATACGGAAAAGCTTTAGAAGATTTTGATAACAGATTACAAGAAATTTATTCAAAGATGACTGATGAAGATATTTTTATAATAACAGCAGATCACGGCTGCGATCCAACAACTAGCAGTACAGATCACTCAAGAGAGCATATACCTGTACTTGTTTATGGAAAGAATGTAAAACCAGGAGTTAATATTGGAACAAGAGAGAGATTTTCTGATATAGGAAAAACAATATTAGATTTCTTTAATGTGAAAAATGAGTTAGTTGGAGATAGTTTTTTTAATAAAATAATGGAATAGCTAGGAGTGTGTAACTTATGAGAATGTATGACCTTATAATGAAAAAAAGAAAAGGTGAAGAATTAACAACAGAAGAAATAAACTTTTTTGTAGAAGGATTTACAGATGGGAGTATTCCAGATTATCAAGCATCAGCAATGCTTATGGCAATATTTTTTAATAAGATGAATAAGAGAGAAACAGCAGATTTAACAAATGCGATGGTTAAGTCAGGTGATGAAATTGATTTAAGTAGTATTAAGGGGATAAAAGTAGATAAACATTCTACAGGAGGCGTTGGAGATAAAACATCAATTTGTTTAACTCCGTTGGTTGCATCACTTGGAATACCAGTTGCTAAAATGTCAGGAAGAGGTTTAGGTCATACTGGAGGTACTATAGATAAACTTGAAACTTTCAAGGGATTTTCAGTTGAATTAACAGAAGAACAATTTATAGAAAATGTAAATAATATAAATATAGCTATTATGGGGCAAAGTGGAAACTTAGTTCCAGCAGATAAAAAATTATATGCATTAAGAGATGTAACAGCTACAGTAGATAATATGTCTTTAATTGCTTCAAGTATAATGAGTAAAAAAATTGCTTCTGGAGCAGATGCTATAGTTTTAGATGTTAAAGTTGGAGATGGTGCATTTATGAAAACACCAGAAACGGCTAAAGAACTTGCAAGAGAAATGGTTGATATAGGAAATCATCTTGGAAGAAAAACTATTGGGGTAATTTCTGATATGGATCAACCATTAGGTTTTGCAATAGGAAATAGCTTAGAGATTATGGAAGCTATTGAATTATTAAAAGGAAATGGACCAAAAGATCTTTTGGAATTAACATTAACTTTAGGGTCAAATATGCTTATTTGTGCTAAAAAAGCAGAAACTGAAGAGCAGGCAAGAAAGAGGCTAGAAGAAAATATAGCTAATGGAAAAGGATTAGAAAAGCTTAAGGAATTTATAAAAGCACAAGGTGGAGATATTTCAGCAATAGATGATTTTAGTAAATTTCCTAAAGCTAAATATATAGAAGAAGTTGTAGCACCAAGAGATGGATATATTACTAAGATTAAGGCAGAAGCTTTTGGTCTTATAGCAATGGAACTTGGAGCAGGACGTGCAACTAAAGAAAGTGAAATAGATTTAGCTGTTGGTCTTGTTTTAAATAAAAAGAGAAGTGATAAAGTTAATAAGGGTGATGTTCTAGCATACATACATTCAAATAATAAAAATAATATTGAAAAGGCTAGAAAAAGCATCCTAGAAAATATAACTATTGAAGATAATTATGAATTAAATATTCCGTTAATATATGATATAGTTAAATAATTTAACACTTATAAATAGAATAATTCTAAAAATCAACACTAGGTTTTTTACTGTTGAATAACACTAAAACCTTAGGGTTGATTTTTTTATGAATTATTTACACATAACTACTAATTACTAACTATTTATCATATTTTTATTTTGTTTTGGTAATAATAAGCTTAAAAGGAGGAGAACAAATGAAGAAAAAAATATTTAATAAAATCTCTATTATTCTTTTATGTTTATTATGTTTAAATACAGTAATACCAATGGCTGCAGAAAGAGTAGAGTTTAAAAATTCTACTCCACATGATATTTATACAGCTTGTTTAGAAGAAGGAATGAATGTTGATGCAAAATCAGCAATTCTTATTGAGCCTGTAACTGGTACAGTATTGTATGAAAAAAATCCAGACGAAAAGTTTGCGCCTGCTTCAGTAACTAAGATAATGACAATGTTATTAGCAATGGAAGCAATAGATAGTGGGAAAATTTCATTAGATGATAAAATTACATGTAGTGAAAATGCGAAAAGTATGGGTGGAAGTACAATGCTTTTAGATACTGGTGAAGTTAGAACTGTTGAAGATATATTAAAAGGGATAGCCATAGCTTCTGGTAATGATGCAGCTGTAGCAATGGCTGAATTTTTAAGTGGGTCAACAGATGAGTTTGTAAAAGTAATGAATGAACGTGCAAAAGAACTTGGAATGACTAATACAACATTTAAAAATTGTAATGGTTTACCGATAGAAGGACATTTAACAACTGCAAGAGATATTTCTATAATGTCATTGGAATTATTAAAGCATCCAACTATTTTAAAGTATAGTGGAACATATATGGAAACTATATCTGAAGGAAGAAAATCTCCTATAGAATTAGTAAATCATAATAAGTTAGTACGATTTTTTGATGGATGTGATGGATTAAAAACAGGATTTACTCAAGAAGCTAAATATTGTATAAGTGCAACCGCTGTAAGAAATGGGGTAAGAATGCTTGCTGTAATTATGGGAGCTCCAACATATAAAATAAGAAATAGAGATGCAAGTATGCTTATGAATTATGGATTTTCTAAATATGAAGGTAAAAAATTATTTAATAAAGATGATGATGTTGAAACTATTTATTTAGGAAAAAATACTGAAAGATACTTTATTGCAAAGGCAAAAGATGATTTATTTATAGTAGTATTAAAGGGTAGTGATGGAGAACCTATAAATAAGATTGTATTAGATGAAGAAAAAGATAGCTATAGTGAAGGTGAAACAATAGGTAAGTGTGAAGTGTATTTAAATGAACAAAAAATAGGAGAAGTAGAATTATATTGTGACAGGGATGTTGAAAAAGGCGGATTCTTTGATAATTTAAAATATAATATGAAAAACTTATTTAAAAAAGGAGTTTAATTTAAAGTTTAGTTTAAAAGGATTAACCCTAAAAATGGATTAATCCTTTTTTTTATATTAAAATATAAATATAGGAAGGATGATTAATATGAAGAAAAAAATAATATATACACTATTATTATTGTTGTTATTAACTGGATGTACTGATAACAATAAATCAGAATTAAATAAGGATAATAATCAAGATGTTATAGAAGAAAATAATGATAAACCTATTGAATATACTCAATTTACTGCTTTGGACAAGGTGTATGAAGAAAATAAAAATATAATGGACTTAAATGAGGGGGATAAGATATATGATAGGATGAATGATTATCCTCATGTTTATGGAGAATATAAAGAGATAGATTTTGCAAGTGATTTATTAACAGAGTACTTACATAAAAATCCTAAGGTATATAACTATATAGTAAGTGAATGGAATGAAGATAGTGATGAAGTTAAGTTAATAACTGGTGAAGATAAAGAAAGAATTGAAGAAAATGTTAACTTTTTAGGAGAACAATTTGGATTATCTAATGAAGATCCTGTTTATTTTCAATTAGATAAGGTTATACTACAAAATAAAAATGAAAATGATAATATAGTTGAATTAGAGTTAAGAGGATATTTATCAGCAACAGACGGTAATTATAGACCATTAGGAACATTTACAGTTATTGTATATACTAAGGGTGATAAATTATATGGTTCAATTATATAAAATTAATATATATTTAATTAATGAATTTTTATAAAAATTAAGGTTCTATGATAATTAAATATTTTATAAACTTAAATTAAGGAAATAATATATTTTTGAGGAAAGTATATTTTTGAAAAAGTAATATAATGGTAAAATATAAGTGAGAATATTTTGGGAGGTATTAATATGTCAATTTTAAAACGATTTAGCGATATAATGTCATCAAATATTAATGCACTATTAGATAAGGCAGAAGATCCAGTTAAAATGATAGATCAATTAATGAGAAATTTAAATGATGATTTAAACAAGGTAAAAGCTGAAACTGCATCAGTAATGGCTGAAGAAACAAGGGCAAAAAGAGAATATGATGAATGTGAAAGTGAAGTAAATAAAATGCTTTCTTATGCAAAAAAAGCTGTAGATGCAGGAAATGATGATGATGCAAGAGTATTTTTAACTAAAAAAGCATCATTAACAGAAAAATTAAATGTACTTAATACTAAATATGAAGCAACTCATAATAATTCTGTTAAAATGAAAGAAATGTATAATAAGCTAACAAATGAAATTGAAGAACTTAATGAAAGAAAAGGTACAATTAAAGCAAAAGTTGCAACAGCAAAGATGCAAGAAAGAATTAATAAAATGGGTTCATCTATAAGTAATTCAAAATCAAGTTTAGATTCATTTAGCAGAATGGAGGAAAAAGCTAATAAAATGTTAGATGAAGCTAATGCAATGGCTGAATTAAATAGTATGCCAAGTGATGAAATTGATGATTTAATGAATAAATATAATACAACTAATAACAGTCAAATTGAAGATGAATTAGCAACTTTAAAAGGAAATAATATTATTAGTGATAAATCTGAAATAGATAATGAATTAGCAAAACTTAAAGAAGAAAAGTAACGGGAGTATATTTAAAATAAACCGTATAGGAGGCAATAGTATGGGGTTGTTTGGTAATCAACTGTTAGATGTAATAGAATGGAATGAAACAAGAAATGATGTTTTATTTTGGAAGTGGAAAAATAGTGAGATTAAAAAGAATAGTAGATTAATAATAAGACCAGGTCAAGATGCTATATTTATGCATAATGGTAAGGTTGAAGGTATATTTACTGAAGAGGGAAATTATGAAATAGAAACTCAAATAATACCTTTTTTATCAACATTAAAAGGATTTAAATTTGGATTTAAATCTGGACTTAAAGCAGAGGTACTATTTATAAATACAAAGGAATTTCAAGTTAAATGGGGTACTAAAAATCCTGTAAATATACCAGCACCAGGAATGCCAGGAGGAATGCCTATAAGAGCATTTGGATCATTTAATGTTAAGATACAAGATACCATGACTGTAATAGATAAGATTGCTGGAATTAAAACTCAATTTACTGTTGATGATATAAAGATGAGAGCATTAGCAGTAGTTGATCAACTTTTAATGAAATGGATTGTTAGAGAAGGAAAGGATATGTTTAATTTACAATCAAATTCATTTGATATTGCAAATGGAATTAAGAGTGACTTAGATATGGAAATGCTAAAAATAGGTCTTACTGTAACCTCATTAAATATTGAAAACTTTAGTTATCCAGAATCAGTTCAAAAGATGATTGATAAAAATGCTGCATATGGAATGGTTGGTAATATAGGTCATTATCAAAGTGTTTCTATGACTGAGGCTATGGAGAAAAATCCTAATAGTTCTATGACTAATATGGCACAAGCAGGAATGGGAATGCAGATGGGAATGCATATGATGAATGAAATGAAAAAGAATATGGAAAATGATTCTTTAGTAAATTCATCAAATGGAGATAATGATTCTTCAGATAGTAAAAATGTTATTTGTAAAAATTGTGGAGAACAATTAAGTGAAAATACTAAGTTTTGTCCAAATTGTGGAACTAAAAATACATCACAGGAATTAGAAGTTAAAAAAAATAAGTTTTGTAGTGAATGTGGGTCAAAAGTAGCAATAGGAGCTAAGTTTTGTCCAGAATGTGGAGCTAAAATTAATTAATTGTGAATTAAAATATTAAAAGTAGGAAATACCTAAGCTTAAGACAAACATTTAAGGAGTACATTATGATTATTAATAAAGAATTTTATAACAGAAGTGCAGTAGATGTTGCTAAAGACTTATTGGGAAAAGTATTAGTAAGAGAAGTTGATGGTAAAATATTAAAAGGTAAAATAGTTGAAACAGAAGCTTATATAGGTGAAAGTGATAAGGCTTGTCATGCTTATAATGGAAGAAGGACTAAAAGAACTGAACCATTATATGGGGAGGGTGGTATATCTTATATTTATTTTATATATGGTTTATATCATTGTCTTAATGTTGTTACAAGAGAGGAAAATGTTGCTGAAGCAGTTTTAATAAGAGCATTAGAACCATTAAATGAATTTGATTATATTTCTCAAATTAGATATAAAAAGGATTTTAATGAACTTACAAAAACTCAAATTAAAAATTTAGCTAATGGGCCATCTAAATTATGTTTAGCATATTTAATAGATAAAAATTTAAATGAAGATAAATTATATGAAAAAGGTGAGCTTTATATAGAAGAACATGAAAGTGAAGATTTTGAAATAGTTGAAACAAAAAGAATTGGAATAGACTATTCAGAAGAAGCAAAAGATTTTTTATGGAGATTTTATATAAAAAACAATAATTTTATATCAAAAAAATAACTAATTTAATTAATTTTAAAATAAAATTTTAGTTTAGTGAAGATAAAAAGAAGGGGTAAAAATGAAGGTAGCATTAATTGCACATGATAAGAAAAAAGAAGAAATGGTTAACTTTGCAAAAATGAATGAGAAAAGATTATCTCATTTAGAGTTATATGCAACTGGCACAACGGGATTAAAAATAATGGAAAATACTAATTTAGAGATTCATAGATTAAAAAGTGGACCTTTAGGAGGAGATCAACAAATTGGAGCTTTAGTATCTGAACAACAAATTGACTTAGTAATATTTTTAAGAGATCCATTAACATCACAACCACATGAACCAGATATAAATGCATTATTAAGACTTTGTGATGTTTATGAAATTCCTCTTGCAACAAATGTTTCAACTGCTCAATTAGTATTAGATGCATTGCATAAATAAAAACAGTATATTTTAATATTTAGTAAAAAAAGAATTTCATTTGTTAATTAATAACAAGTGAAATTCTTTTTTTGTGTATAATGTTCATTAAATAATGATACATTTACAATATTAGTATAGTTAAATAAGTAATAATATATTCATAAAATTATAAAAGTGTGCAAAAAAATTAAATATATAAATAATAAATTTAAAATATGAAACTTAAGATGAATAAATAAATAAGCATAAAAACTATGAAATTTTCATAGAATTTTTTAAGAACAATATTAGGAGATAATTAAGAAAAAGTTTAATATGAGTGTAAAAGTAGAATTATTTTCAGGATTTTTAGGTGCTGGAAAAACACAGTTAATAAAAAAGCTTATAGAAGAGGGATATTATAAGGAAAATATAGCTATTATTGAAAATGAATTTGGTGAAGTAAGCATTGATGGAACTGTTTTAAAAAGAACTAATACTTTAGTTAGAGAAATTAATGCTGGATGTATATGTTGTCAGGTAATAGGTGATTTTAAGGAATCAATTTTAGATGTAGTTGAAAATTGTAATGTTGATAGATTATTAGTTGAGCCTACTGGTGTTGCTAAATTAAGTGATATAAAAAAGGCATTTGAAGATAAAGATTTAAAAAATATAGCTGAGGTAGAAAAGTCAATAACTGTAGTTGATGCAGAAAAATTTAATTTATATTTATCTAATTTTAAGAGCTTTTTTGATAATCAAATAAAAAATGCTGATATTATAGTTTTAAGCAGAACTCAAAATATATCAACAGAAGAAGTAAATAAAATCAATGATGAAATAATAAAAATGAATAAAGATGCAATAATTATAAGTAAGGATTGGAAAACTACCAAGGCAGAAGAATTAATACCAAAAAAATTTATTATAAGGCAAAAAGAAATTAAAAAAGATAAACCTATATTTAGAAGAGAAGGATTAAAAAAGACTTCAGTTAAGAAAAATGAAGAAAAATTTGAAAGCTTTGCGCTTAAGATAGATAGAAAAGTATCTAAAGATGAACTTTTAAGTAAATTTAATTTTATAAAAAATAGCCTTGAATTTGGACAAATAGTAAGGGCAAAAGGTATTGTTGAAACTAATAATGGTAAGGAGCAATTTGATTATACTTTATCAGAAATAAGTATGGAAAAGATAGTTTATAGGGGAGAATCAGTTATTTCTTTTATTGGTACAAATTTAAATAAAGATAAGATAAAAAAATTCTTTTTATGATTTTGTAGCAAGAAGGTGAAATTATGAAGGTTGGTATTGAGGTAGTTACAGGATTTTTAGGGGCTGGTAAGTCAGCCTTTATTAATTCATTGATAAAAACAACAAAGGCAGTTGGAGAAAAAATAATAGTTTTAACTTGTGAAATTGGAAATGTAAAAATAAAAGAGTTTAAGGAAAAGGATTTATTTGTTAAACATATAAACTTTATGGAAGATAATGCTGAGCTTGATAAAAATATATATGAAATAATAAATGAGTACAAGCCACATAGAATAATAATTGAATATAATGGAACAGAAACATTGGAGTATTTATATAAATGTATATTTGATAATAAAATAGGAAAACTTATAAAGCTTGATACAATGTATTTTGTATGTAATGGTGAAAGTATAAATTTTTATATTAAAAATATGGGTGAAATATTACTTCCTTTTATACAAAACAGTGATGTTATTGCAGTAAATAATTGCAGTAATTTAAATGAAAGAGATTTAGAAGAAGGTATTAATATTTTAGAAGCATTAAATCATAAGGCACAAATAATTATAGTTAATGATAATAATAATTTTGAGGAAGCTTTAAATAAAAGTAATTTGATTGAAAGTGATTTTTTAAGAAACATTAGAGTAAAATTGATGGATTATATGAGAAAGTAAGTTAGCAGGTGGTAAGGTGAGTATAAGTAAATTTGAGTCTTGGATATGGAATTATCTTGGGATAATTGTAGAAGCATTACCTTTTTTACTAATAGGTGCAATAATATCAGCAGTTATTCAAATTTATGTTTCTGATGAATTCATAAAAAAAATAATACCTAAAAACAGCATCATAGGATATTTTATAGCTGCGATATCAGGAATATTTTTCCCAGTATGTGAATGTGCAATTATCCCTATTACAAGAAGTTTAATAAAAAAGGGATTGCCTATAGGAGTGGGAGTTACTTTCATGTTAGCAGTACCAATAGTTAATCCAGTTGTAATTATGTCTACATATTATGCATTTCCTAATAACATAAATGTTGTTATTTATAGAACTATCGGAGGTGTAATAGGTGCATTAATAATTGGTTTGTTAACTGGAGTAATATATGATAAAAAGAAGAAAGAAGAAATAATAAAAGATGATACAGTAGGACTTTATTGTGATTGTTGTACTTATAGTAATAATTATTATATTTCATTAAAGGGAAAAATTAAAAATTTAATATTAAATGCATCTAATGAATTTTTAAATATTAGCATTTATTTTATTTTAGGAGCATTTATATCAAGTATATTTGTTACATTTATGCAAGATAATTTAATAAACAATATTACATCAGGAAAAAGCACAGGAATAATAATTATGATGATTTTAGGATTTTTACTTTCATTATGCTCAGAAGCAGATGCTTTTGTTGCACGAGGATTTTTAGATAATTTTGGAGTTGAAGGAGTTATAGCTTTTTTAATTTTAGGTCCAATGATGGATTTAAAAAATTTAATATTATCTTTTGGATTCTTTAAGAAGAAATTTGTAATTCAACTTTTGGGAATTATTATCTTAATAGTATTTCTAATATGTTTAATTGTAGTTTAATATTTTAAAGTAAAATAATTTTATAATATAAATAATGATTATTGTCTTTGTTTTATATGGGGGAATTATGAGAAAATTTAATGTTGATGAATTAATATGGTTTATAATTTTAACATTACTTTCAGTCTCTATTATTTTTTTAATAAAGAGTGGAAATATTACTAATTTTGTAGGTGCAGATATGATAAAATATTTTTATGTAAGTATTGTTATTTTAGTGTTATTTGCATTTATTCAGTTTGGAAGAATATTTACAATTAAAAGAAGAATGGAAATAACAAATAAGTTCATACCTTTAACATTTACATTATGTATTGGAGTAATTTTATTTTTTTTAATTCCTTTATTAAAAAATGATGATATAAATAATAACTTAGGACTTACTAAAACAGAAGACACAATAGTAATCACAAATGATAACTATGAAATATTAAATAGTATAAATGAAAACAAGAAAGAATTTGAAGGTAAAAGGCTTATATTTTTAGGATATATAGATAAAAGTGAGGAATATCCTGACTATATTGTTGTTTCAAGATTAGCAGTAAGTTGTTGTCAAGCAGATAAAGAAAAAATATCAATAAGAGTTAAAGGCGTAGATGAAAACTTAGAAAATGGACAATGGATAAGTATAAGTGGAAGTATTTGTTTTGATTCAGGTTTTTACATTTTAGCTCATGAATATAAGCTTCAAAATGAACCTAAAGATATATATTATCATAATAACCTTTAGGGTTGTTCTTTTATTAGAAACTTGATATTATATAGGTTATGAACATTAGGGTTGTGTTAAAAATGTTTAATAAAAATAAAAAGGTGGGATGAATTAATGGAATTGCCAAAGATTAAAGTGGCAGATTTTGAAGGGCCTTTTGATTTATTACTGCACCTTATTAAAAAAAATAAGATGGATATATATAATGTAGAGATATATAAAGTTACAAATCAATATTTAGAATATCTTAATACTAGAAAGGTGATGGATCTAGAAATTACTTCTGAATTTATAGTAGTTGCAGCTACTTTAATAGAAATAAAATCTAAAAATTTACTTCCAAAAGTAAAAGTTGAGGAAGAAGAAAATGAAGAAGATATTGAAATGAAATTAATGGAACGATTGATTGAATACAAAAGATTTAAGGCAGTTTCAGAATTTTTTAATGATAAGTATGTAAGTTCAGGAGAAGTCTTTAGTAAAAAGCCAGAAGTTATTGAAGAAATAAAACCTGAAAAAGTGGATAATGATGATATATTTAAAAATATTACACTTTTAGATTTATATAATATTTATAATAAAATATTAGAAAACTATAGAGAAAAACAAAATAAGGTTAATGTAGTACAAAAGAAGATATATGTAGATAAGTATAAGGTTGAAGATAAAATGGAGGAGCTTTTAAAAAAATTTAATTCTGTTGAAGTAATTGAATTTAATAATTTAATGAAAGAAAGCTCATGTAAGCTTGAAACAGTAGTAATATTTTTAGCTTTATTAGAATTAATAAAAATAAGAACTATCCAAGTTTTCCAAGATGAAAACTTTTCAAATATACTTATTAAGAGGAGGAGAGATATTGAGTAACATTGATGTTAAGCAATATGAGTTTAATGAATTATCGAGAAAGTCAGATATAAAATCAGCTATAGAATCAATGCTATTTGTAAGTGGAGAACCTTTGCCATTAAGAGAAATAAGTAATAATTTAGAGCTTAAAGAAAAAAATGTGGTGGAAATACTTCAAGAAATGACTACTGAATATGAAGATAAAAGTAGAGGAATAAGGTTGATTAGCTTAGATGAAGCTTATCAATTAGTAACTAAAAGTGAAAACTCAGAATTTGTTCAAAAGTTATTAAAAAAGAATAAGAAGCACTCATTATCACAAGCTTCTATAGAAAGTTTAGCTATAATAGCATATAAACAACCAATAACTCGTATAGACATAGATGAAATAAGAGGAGTTAAATCTGAATCAGCTATTACAAGATTAGTTGAAAGAGGTTTAATAAAGGATGTTGGAAGATTAGAAGTTCCAGGTAGACCAATACTTTATGGAACAACAGATGAATTTTTAAGACAATTTGGACTTAAAACAATAAAAGAATTGCCATCTTTAGATTTATATGGTGATGAAGGTGTCCAAAGCTCAATGGATTTATTAAATAAAGCAATTGAAGATATAGATTTAGAAGAAAATAAAATTTTAAAACAAGCTTCAAAAAATGAAGAAGAAGCTGCTATAGATGAAGAAAAATAAATCAATTTATAAGTTTATTTTAATAAAGAGAAAAGCTGTATCAAATTTAATTAATATTTGGTACAGCTTTTAATTTTATAAATCTAAATCATCATTCTTTTCTGTAGAATCTTTTTTATTAAACAGACCTTTAATTAAGTCTATAAATTGAGGAACGGAATCAACAATTCTATCAACAGTAGTATCATAATCAATAGGTTGTAATCTTACAGAACTATCTTTTACAATTAGAAATGCTATTGGTTTTACACTAACACCAGCACCAGAACCACCACCAAATGGATAGTTCTCATCACCATTTCTTATAGCTACATGTTCTCCAAATTCACTTCCTCCAGAAGCAAAACCAAAAGTAACTTTAGAAATAGGAACAATAGAAGTTCCATCACTAGTTTCGACTACATCTCCAACCACAGTGTTAACATCTATCATATCTCGTAAATTCTCCATAGTACTTCTCATCAAATTTTCTAATTCATGTTTATTAGCCATAATAATCCCAATATAAAGGGATTCACCTCCTATTTTTATTAAATGATTTTAAAATAATAAAACATATATAAATAATTTTAGCTAAATTAAAGGTAATTATACTGTTTAAAGTAAGTTCAAAAAGTATTTTATCCTTAAAAACAGGCTTAAAATCATTTTTATATTTTTTCACCTTAAAGATAATAGAAAATATATTTAATAGCAGTGGGTTAAGATTATAAAGCAATCCAAAGGCAATAGCAGTATTAGCAGCATCACCAAGTGAATAAATAGTTGTGCTATTAAAGTTTAAAGTAGGCTTAAACTTATTATGAATAAGGTTGTTATAAAGTTTTTTTAATGATATTTCTTTAGATTTAACTTTTTTATTGGAAGAGTCATTATCATCATTATTTTCTATTGTTTTTTTAGTTTTCTTTTCTTCTAGTTTGTTTAATTTTTTTTTATTAATTAAGTTTCTTATTATTCCATCTTCATTAGATAATAAATTTAAACTATAAAATTTTATATAAAACTTATCTTTAGAAATATATAAGTGAAAACTAAGAGGAATTGGAATAAAGAAAATTAATACTATAACAACAATAATTATAAGAATATGCATAATTACCCTCTCCTAATCTTTTTTAGTATTGCCATAAATTTTAAATATAAATCATAAAAATTTAATAAATAGGTTTAAAATTTTTAGATAATGAAAATACTATACATGTAAGGAGAAAATAGGAGTGATACAAATGAAAAATTTTAAAATCCTAGGAGTAACTTTAAGTTTGTTTTTTATTTTAACAGATTTATTTGGTTATTGTGTTTATGCACAAAGTTTTGAAGAAGATGAGGATAATGATTTAGCTATAATTGAAGAAGATGATGATTATAATACAGATGATGTTAATATAGAAAATTTATTAAATAGTATTAGAGTTAATGCAAGATGTGCCATAGCAATGGATAGTAAGACAAAGCAAGTTTTATTTGAACAAAATGCAGATGAAATAGTGCCAATGGCAAGTACAACAAAAATCCTTACAGCCTTGATTGCCATAACTCAAGGAAATTTAGATAAAGAAGTAACAATAAGCAAAAATGCATCATCTATAAGAGGCTCAAAAGTTAAATATGCTGCAGGAGAAAAAATAAAATTAAGAGAATTATTATATGGACTATTATACAAGTCTGGCAATGATGCAGCTATTGCAATTGCAGAAGATATAGGGGGAAGTATAGAAGGATTTGCTAATATTATGAATGACTATGCAAGAAGCTTAGGATTAATTAATTCTCATTTTGAAAGTCCTCATGGATTAGATAGTCCAAAGCATTATACATGTGCCTATGATTTAGCTTTATTAACTACAAAGGCAATGGAAAATAAAACATTTTGTGAAATATGTGGAACAAAAACTATATTAAAAGATAATTCTGGATTTACAAGGGATTATAATAATATAAATAAAATTTTGTATAAAATTCCAGAAGCAAATGGCGTAAAGACAGGATATACAGGTCAAGCAGGAAAATGCTTAGTTTCATCTATTAAACATGCAGGAAGAAATATTGTAATAGTTGTTTTAAATTGTAGTGATAGATGGAATGTTACAGAACAAATTTATAAATATGTTGTAGATAATTATTGCTTTAAAGCAGATAATATGAAAGATGTTTTAAAGTCATCAGAATTTATAAATTTGGGAACTATAATTCAAGATACAGATTTTGAATATGGTTTTAAAGGTGAAGGTTCTGTGGAAGTTGAAGTATTTAATACTTTATTAGATAAAAAAAATGGAGATATAATAGGGAAAATTGCATTAAATAATAGTGGAGATGAACTATTAAAAAAGGCATTAATTTGTGATAAAGATATTTCACAAAGAGAATTTGAAAAATTATTTCAATTAGAAGGCACTAATAATTAGTGCTTTTTTCTTTTAATGTATATAAATATGGTATAAAATAACTATATAGATATTGAAAAATATATGTTAAGTATTTAAAAATGGAGGAAAGTGTTTTGAGTAAAACTATAGTAAAAGATTTAAAAGTATTAGCAAAAACAAATTTTTTGAGTTTATATAATGCAGATTATATAAATAAAGGTGGAAAAGAAAAGACTTGGACAATTGCTACAAGAAAAAGCAAGGAAGCATTAGAGGAACAGTTTTTTCAAGGAAAAGAAGATAAAATGGATGCTGTTGTTATCTTAGCTTATCATAAAGAGGAAAAGAAGTTAGTTGCAATTAAACAATTTAGAGTTCCTTTAAATAATTATGTTTATGAACTTCCAGCAGGGCTAATAGATAATAATGATGATATAATTTCAACAGTTGAAAGAGAGTTAAAAGAAGAAACAGGATTAAAACTAGAAGAGGTAATAGAAAATAAGATAGGAAATAAGCTTTATTTATCTCCAGGAATGACAGATGAATCTGTAGCTTTAGTTTATTGTACATGTTCTGGAAAAATATCTACAGAAAATTTAGAAGAAGATGAAGATATAGAAACTATATTATTATCTAAAGAAGATGCAATAAAAATATTAAATAGTAATGAAAGATGTGATATAAAGTTCTTTATGGCATTACAAAACTTTATTATTAATGGTGAAGAAATATTTAAATGATTTAAAAAAATATCAAAAATAATAATTAAATTAACTATAGTGTAAAAAAATAAAAATGATAAAAATTTTTTTGAAAAAAGTTTTATTATTTGTTTACTAAATTATATTTGCATGTTATATTAATAGAAACTTAAAAGATTATTCTAATATTATTTATATTAGAATAATCTTAGATATAACAGAAGAAAAATATTCGGAAAAACATTGGGAGGAAAGAAAATGAAAAAAAATGAATATGGATTATTTACTGCCATAACAATGATAGTTGGAATTGTTATAGGATCAGGAATATTCTTTAAAAGTGATAATATTCTTATTGCTACCGGTGGAAGTATAGCTTTAGGGGTATTAGTATTTTTTATAGCAGCTATAGCTATAATATTTGGAAGTTTAACTATATCACAATTAGCATCACGAAGTTCAAAGGAAGGTGGATTAATTTCATATGCAGAAGAATATTATAATAAATCTACTTCATGTGCTTTTGGATGGTTTCAAACATTTTTATATTTTCCAACATTAATATCAGTAGTTTCTTGGGTTGCTGGAATTTATATATGTATCTTATTTGGAATTGAAGGAACATTAGAAATTCAAATGTTAATTGGTTTATTAATAATGATATTTTTATTTGTAATGAACACTTTATCAGCAAAGTTAGGAGGCTTATTCCAAAATGCTTCAACAATAATGAAACTTGTACCATTAGTATTAATATCAATTGCTGGATTAATATTTGGTGATACAAGTAATATTTCATTAAGTGATATTACTGCAATGAAGTCTACAGGTTGGATTGCGGCAATAGCACCAATTGCATTTTCATTTGATGGATGGATTGTTTCAACTTCAATATCACATGAAATAAAAGATTCAAAAAGAAATTTACCAAAAGCACTTATAATAGCTCCAATATTCATATTAATAGTATATGTTTTATATTTTATTGGAATAAGTATATATATCGGGCCAGAAACAATTATGAGCTTAGGAGATGCACACGTTGATTTAGCTGCAAACAATTTATTAGGTCCTTGGGGGGCAAAAATTGTATTAATATTTGTTATAATTTCAATTATGGGTACTATTAATGGGATAATATTAGGGATGATTAGATTGCCACATTCTTTAGCATTAAGAAATATGTTCCCTAAATCAAAAGAAATAATCAAAATAAATGAAAAATTATTAATGCCAGTTAACTCTGCAATAGTTGCATTTATTATAAGTTTTGTTTGGTTTATTGTTCATTATGTAACAACTAAGTTTGAATTATTACCAAATTCAGATATATCTGAAATTTCTATAGCAATGGGTTATACATTATATATCCTTTTATATGTTAAAGTAATTCAACTAGGAAATAAAGGTGAAATTACTGGGGTGTGGAACTCTAAAATAAACCCTGTATTAGCAATAATAGGATCATTAATAATATTATTTGGAAGCATGGGTAACCAATTATTTTGGTTATATGCAGCTGTTTGTTTATCAATAATATTAGCAGCAATTTTATTCTGGAAAAAAACTGAAAAAACAATAGAAGGTTGTTTAGAATAGTTAAAGTACACAATTATATGTTTTAATTCATATAATTGTGTGCTTTTTTATTATATTAAAAAGTAGAAAATTTTATATAATGGGCGATTTATAGTAACAAAACAAATTTATTGAAATAATCTATATAGTGTATAGTATTAATTAAGGAGTCAAGATGTTTAAGGAGACAATTGATTGTATAGATGCAGGTTCTGAATTTTGTCCTTGTCATTTAGCTGAAAGTGGTGAATGTATACTTTGTTCACAATTACAAGGAAGTCATTTTTGTGATTGTCTAAATTGGAAAGGAGTTTGTATTTATCAAGAACTTTATAATAATGGTAATAAAGCTAAGGAGCAAAGAAAAACTTATACTTGCAAGGTATGTGAAAAAGTGTTGTGTCAAGATGATGTTCTTTTAATTAAATTTGAAGCACCACATAAATTAGTAATAGATTTAGCAAGACCAGGAAGCTTTATTTTTATAAGAAGTAATGAAGATGTTTATTTTGATGTTCCTATTTCTATTTTAGAATCTGATATTGAAACAAATATTATTTCCATAATGATAGAAATAAGGGGCGTTAAAACAAAGCAATTATTAAATATTGAAAAAGGAGGACTAATAACTATTAGAGGTCCTTATTGGAATGGAGTATTTGGATTAAAAAACATAGGAAAACAAAAAGATAATGATACTTTAGTAATTGCAAGAGGCATTGGAATGGCTCCTATGATTCCAGTAGTACAAAGGCTTGTGCAAAATGGAAATAAAGTTACTGTAATATTAGACAAATCACCTTTTAAGGACATTTATATAATGGAATGGTTAAATAAATTAAATATAGTTCCTCAAGAAATGAATTTAATTGAAAAGGGAAAGTTATCTCCTGAGGCTAAGGTAGCTATTAAATCTATAGTTAAATATAATAATATATCTTTAGTTCATATCGCAGGGGCAGATATATTAACTTACAATATTATAGAATATTTAGATTCTTTAGAAAGGCAAGATATTGATTTATCTTGTTGTAATAATTTTAAAATGTGTTGTGGAGAAGGTGTTTGTGGAGCATGCACAGCAAGATTTTCAGGTCATAGAGTAAAAAGATTTTGTAAAGTACAGGCTAGTCCAAGAGCTATATTTGAGGGGAGGAGATTAATATGAAGGTAATAATAATAGGTGGAGGATGGGCTGGATGTGCTGCAGCTTTAACAGCAAAGAAAGCTGGGGCAGAAGTCCATATTTATGAAAAAACAGATCTTTTACTTGGGCTTGGAAATGTTGGCGGAATAATGAGAAATAATGGACGTTATACAGCGGCAGAAGAATTAATTGCTTTAGGTGGTGGAGATTTAATTAAGTTAACTGATAAATGTGCAAGACATAAAGATATAGATTTTCCAGGTCATAAACATGCAACTTTATATGATGTAAATAAAATCGAAGGAGTGGTAAGGGATTATTTAAAGGAAAAGGGAATAAACCTCCATATGGAAAAAAGAGTGATGGATGTTGATTTTGAAAATAATAAGATAAATGGTCTTTTATTAAGTGATTATACCTATGTTAAAGGAGATGTATTTATAGAAACTACTGGTACCACAGGTCCAATGGGAAATTGTTTAAGGTATGGAAATGGATGCTCTATGTGTATTTTAAGATGTCCTGCTTTTGGACCAAGAATAAGTATTAGTGCAAGATGTGGAGTTTCTGATATTCAAGGAGAAAGAAATGATGATGTACTTGGTGCTTTTTCTGGATCTTGTAAACTTGCTAAGGAAAGTTTGTCTGATGATATAAGGAATAAGTTAGATAAGGATGGAGTTGTTGTATTAAGGGTTCCAGCTGAGGATATTAATTATGGTAAGCTTAATACTAAGGTATGTCAACAATATGCATTAAAGGAATTTGCGGAAAATGTAGTGTTGTTAGATACTGGACATGCTAAGCTTATGACAACTTATTATCCTTTAGAAAAGTTAAGAAAGATACATGGGCTTGAACATGCTAAGTATGTTGATCCTTATGCAGGAAGTAAAGGAAATTCTATAAGGTATTTATCTGTTGCTCCAAGAACTAATGATATGAAGGTTGTTGGAGTTGATAACCTTTTCTGTGCAGGAGAAAAGTCAGGCCTTTTTGTTGGTCATACTGAAGCTATATGTACAGGAAGTTTAGCTGGTCATAATGCAGTAAGACTTATGATGGGAATGCATCTTTTGATTTTCCCTTCATCTATAGCTATTGGTGATTTGATTGCTTATGAAAATGAAAAAGCTGAAACTAGAGAAGGAAGAAAGGATAGATATACCTTTGCTGGAGCTAGTTATTTTAAGAGAATGCAGGAATTAGGACTTTACACTATTGATAAGGATGAAATAGCAGAAAGAGTTAAGAAGCTTAATTTAGATAATATATTTGAGCAAAAGCTTGTTTAGTAATAATAAAAGTCACTTAAAATTTTTATTTTAGGTGACTTTTATTATTAAAAGGGTATAAAGATATGAGTAGAGATATAAATTTAAATTTATAAGGAGAGGGTTTGATGTGTAAGTAAAAAAGAAAACAATTTTTAAATTAATAAATATCAATAATAGAAAGAAAATATTTAAAATATAAAAATTAGTAGATAAAAAGCAACATATATATTTTAAAATACAAAATTATACCAAAAGTATTTGCAAATGATTCCATATGTAGTACTTTATAATAAATTAATTAAAGCAAAAAATAAACACCATATTGGAATTTAAATTATGTTGTACATTATATTAGATATTTAAATAGCACCATATTGGAATGTAAATTTCGAGTATATCAGTAGAATTGTTACATAATTCAAGTAGAAGTAGCTCCATATTAGAATATAAATCAAGAAGTTATTAAATAAAATATAAATAAAAATTATAAATATAAAACATACTAATGAATATGTATATAAAGTAGTAAAAAATAATTAGTGTAAATATATGCACTAAAAAGCAAAGGGGATTAATTATGATATATGATTTTACTTATTACAATCCAACAAAAATACACTTTGGAAAAGATTCTTTAAAGAATTTAAAAGGTGAGCTTGCTAACTATGGAAATACAGTGCTTTTAGCTTACGGAAAAAATGCAATTAAGAAAATAGGATTATATGATGAATTAATAACTATTTTAAATGAAAGTGGAAAGAAAGTAGTTGAATTATCAGGGGTTATGCCTAACCCAACTTATGAAAAAGTATTAGAAGGTGCATCATTAGTTCGTGAAAACAATGTAGATCTTATTTTAGCTGTTGGTGGAGGTTCTGTAATAGATTGTGCAAAAGCAATTTCTGTTTCTGCATATTGTGAAGGTGATTCATTTAAGAAATATTGGATGGACTTTGAACCTTTAAATAATAAGATTGTGCCAGTTGCTTCAGTTTTAACAATGGTTGGTACTGGTTCAGAAATGAATGGTGGATCAGTAATAACAAATGATGAATTAAAAATTAAATCAGGAAGAGTTTTTGGTCCAGAAGTTTATCCAAAGTTTTCAATATTAAATCCTGAATATACATTTACACTTCCAAAGTATCAAATGGTAAGTGGAATATTTGACATTATGTCGCATCTTATGGAACAATATTTTTCAGGTGAAGATAATAATACATCTGATTATGTAATTGAAGGACTTCTTCGTTCTGTAATTGATAATTCAAGAGTTGCAGTTAAGGATCCTAATAATTATGAAGCAAGAAGTAATATAATGTGGAGTGCAACATTAGCACTTAATACTGTTGCAGGATTATCAAAAGAACAAGATTGGGAAGTTCACATGATAGAACATCAATTAGGAGCATATACTGATTGTGCCCATGGAATGGGATTAGCTGCAATTTCTATTCCATATTATAGATATATTTATTCTTATGGATTAGATAAGTTTGTTAGATTTGCAAAACAAGTATGGGGTGTTTCAGAAGAAGGAAAGACAAAAGATGAAGTTGCACAAGAAGGAATTTCATGTTTAGAGTCATTTATTAAGGAATTAGGTATAGTTACATCAATTAGTGAACTTGGAGCTACAAGAGAAATGTTACCACTTATTGCAAATTCTACAGTTTTAGGAGGAGCTTATAAAAAACTTACTGCTGAAGAAGTTTTAAAAATTTTAGAAAACTGTTTTTAATACTTAATTTATTTAATGTGTATTTTCTTAATGGGAAATACACATTTTTTATATTATATAAAAATCAGTATTATTAGTTAAAAAATATAACTGAAAATTTGATTTCCAGTTATATTTTTTAAAATTTTTAGATAAGATATACTATCATCATAAGAGCAATGTGATAGTATATCTTATCTTTTAGAAAAAGAAGCTTTTGAAATCTTTTTCTAAATTTAGTATTATCATATTAATAGAGAAAAATACATAAATTAAGTAATTTTTATATTTATTTAATTAAATATGCTATATAAACAATTACCATAGCCATCAAATGTACAAACAAGTTCATTACCTATTTTAACACAAATTTCTATATTCAAGTCAGGAACATCATATAATTCAGTTAATTCATTAGTAATTACAAGTCCAAAATTTTGAGCAGCAGAATAAAGTTCTTCCATTTTTGTTTCTTCTATAATAGTTTCATCATCTATTCCTAAATTTCTTAAAGTTGAAACAGAAGTATCGCCTTCATTAATAGTAATTGTTATAGTTTTAGTATCTTTATTTAATGATATATAAAAGTTATATTCAGTATCATCTAACTCTTCTTGTAAGTAATCTTTAGCATCTATATATGGCTGAATATCATTTTTTTTATTTTGGTCTAAATAAAAATCCTCAACATTTGAATTATAATTGTGAGAATCATTTTGAGGGGAGGAAATAGAATTAGGTATATTACAGGAAACTCCTAAACAAGAACAAGAAATAAGTAATCCAATTAGTAATTTTTTCATAAACAATAAATCCTTTTAATTACTTTAATATATTATATTAATGCTTTCTTTTATTTGATATATAAAAATTTTAAAAAAATTTTAAATTAAAGAAATTTATAGAAAAAAGTGGATATAATTATTGATATGATAGGAGGAGTAATATGTGTGGTCATATATCAATATACTATAAAAATAAAGAAGCAGATGGAGTTATTATAAGACAATTAACAAAAAAAATAATTCATAGGGGACCTGATGATACAGGATATTTTATAAAAGATAATATTGCATTTGGATTTAATAGATTAAGTATAATAGATTTAGAAGGTGGGAATCAGCCATTTAAGAAAGAAAATAAAACTATTATATTTAATGGTGAAATATATAATCATAAAGAGTTAAGAAAAGAATTGCTTAAAAATAATAAATTTACTACAAATTCAGACACAGAAGTTTTATTAACAGCTTATATTAATTATGGAGAAAAGTGTTTAAGTAAACTAAGGGGAATGTTCTCATTTATTGTATATGATGAAATAAGCAAAATAGTATTTGGAGCAAGAGATACTTTTGGAATAAAGCCGTTATATTATATAAATAATGATGACTTTATAGCTTTTTCATCAGAATATAAGGCATTAATAAAGTTACTTAAAAATATAAGTGTAGATCATGAAGCATTACAAAATTATTTATCATTTCAATATACTCCTAATTATAACACTATTATTAATGAAATAAAGGAAGTCCCAAATGGTACATATTTTACGATAAATGATGGAAGTTTAAAATTTTATAAATATCATGATATTAAGTTTAGTAATGAAGGAGTAACTGAAAATGAAATTTATGATTGTGTAAATGATTCAATAAAGCATCATATGATAGCTAATGTTGAAGTAGGAAGTTTTCTTTCTGGAGGCATAGATTCTACTATTGTTACAGCTTTAGCAGCAAAGATTAATCCTAAAATAAAAACATTTTCAGTTGGATTTGATGTAGAGGAATATAATGAATTAACTGTTGCAAAGAAAACAGCTAAATATTTAGGGGTAGAAAACATATCAATAAATGTATCAGAGCAAGATTATATAAAAGCACTTCCCAGTGTAGCTTATTATATGGATGATCCATTAGCAGATCCATCTTGTGTTGGAATTTATTTATTATCAAAAGAAGCCAGAAAACATGTAAAGGTAGTTTTATCAGGTGAGGGTTCAGATGAATTATTTGGAGGATATAATATTTATAAAGAATATTATAGTCTTAAACCATTTTCATATTTACCAGAAGTAATAAAATATGAAGTTAATAAAGTAGCTAAAAAGCTTCCAGATATAAAAGGAAAGAATTATTTATTAAGAGGAACTACTAAGTTAAAAGATAGATATATAGGAAATGCTAAAATATTTAGTAATGAAGAAGTGAAAAATATGGTATATGATTATGATGAAAAAAATACATATAGTGATATTTTAGCAAAGTTATATAAAGAATGTGATAAAAATAATTATGATAGTGTTACAACAATGCAATATATAGATATAAATACTTGGTTAGAAGGAGATATTTTATTAAAAGCTGATAAAATGTCTATGGCACATTCTTTAGAGCTAAGAGTTCCATTTTTAGATACAGAAGTTTTAAAATGTGCTGAAAAATTATCTTTAGCTCAAAAAGTAAGTAAGAAAAATACAAAAGTTTTATTAAGAGAAGCTTTTAAAGATATAGTTCCACCTTATATGAAAGAAAAGAAAAAATTAGGTTTTCCAACTCCTATAAGAGTATGGTTAAAAAGTGATTTAGGAAAGTATGTTATAGAGATTATTAATAGTGCAGATGTGGATAGCTTAATAAATAAGGAATATGTATTAAATTTATTGGATGAACATATTCAAGGAAAGCATGATAATTCAAGAAAAGTTTGGACTGTATTTATGTTCTGTTTATGGCATCAATTATATATTGAAGGGAAATCTATAAGAGAATTAGAAGCTTATAATAGTATAATTATTAATGAGAGTAAATGTGAATTAGCATAAATTAATTTTTAGAAAGCGGAGTAAAATAAGTGGTTACTTCGCTTTTATTATGTTCAATATTAATAAATTGTAATAATTGAATTTATAGTAATGTAATATTCAAATTTTATACTATAGTTATAGTAGGAAATGAAGGGGAGATTACAGTTATGTCACTTATAGAAGTAAAGAATTTAAGTAAATTATATGGTAGTGGAGAAGCAGAAATTACGGCTTTAAAAAACATAAATTTAAATATAGAACAAGGTGAATTTGTAGCAATAGTTGGACCATCTGGATCAGGGAAAAGTACATTATTGCATTTACTTGGTGGAGTAGATAAGCCTAGTTCTGGAGAAGTAATAATAAAAGTGGAAAGTATTTATAAATTAAAGGAAAAAGAATTAGCCATTTTGAGAAGAAGAAAGTTGGGGTTTGTATTTCAATTTTTTAATTTGATACCAGTTTTAACTGCAGAAGAAAATATTGAAATGCCTGTACTTTTAGATAATGGAAAGATAGATAAAAATTATATGAATGAGCTTTTAAAATTATTAGGTTTAGAAGAAAGAAGAAATCATCATCCATCAGAGTTATCTGGAGGACAACAGCAAAGAGTTTCTATAGGAAGAGCCTTAGCTAATAAGCCATCAATTATTTTAGCAGATGAACCAACAGGAAATCTTGATTCCAAAAATTCAAAGGAAGTATTAGAACTTTTAAAATATTGTGCAAAAAAATATAATCAAACATTAATTTTAATTACACATGATATTAATATAGCAAAATCTGCAGATAGAGTTATTACTATTGAAGATGGTCAAATCACTACTGATGAGGTGATTAAATAATGAGAAGTTATAGTGATATTACTTTAAAATATTTAAGTAAGAATAAGAAGAGAAGTATATTTACTATTATAGGAATAATACTTTCATTGTCTCTTATTAGTGGAGTTGGATTTTTAGGTTTAAGTTTTAGAGATTTTATGTATGATAGGGCTATTAAAGGTAATGGAGATTATGAATTTCTTTTCTTTGATGTTGATAAGAGGGTAATTTCTATATTAAGAAATGATGTTGATTTAGATAAAGTTGGAGTTAGTACGATTGAAGGTAGTGGATCTTATAAGATAGATGGATATGAGGATAGTGAAGTCCATATTGATAGTGAAGATGAGACTGCTTTAAATGAAATATTTAATCATGAATTAACAGAAGGAAGATTGCCTAAGGGAAGTTCGGAGTTAATTATAGATAGTCATGCTAAAGAATATTTAGGGTTAAGTATAAACGATAGGATTAATGTTGAAGAAATAACTTATAAAGGTGGTAAAGAAGTAAAGACTAATAACTTTAAAGAGTATACTATTGTTGGATTTTCAAAAGAGAGCGTTAGCCCAAATGGAACATACTTTTATGCAGTAACTTGCTTAGATGAAATAAAAAATAATAAAAGTTATGATATTAGATTTACAGTTAAAGATAGAAAAAATAAAATAGATATAGCTATAAGCAAAGCAAATAACTTAAAGGTAGATCAAGAGAAAATGTATATCCATAATGAGTTATTATCATTGCGTGGACAAACAGGATATACAGGAATTAATACTGCAATTAATGGAGCAGTTATATTTGTGATAGGAATAATTATAGTAGCTACTGTATTTTTAATTTATAATGCAATAAATATATCTGTAACAGAAAGAATGACTGAATTTGGAATATTAAGAAGTATAGGAGCAACTCCAAGTCAAGTAAGTAGATTAGTTATTAGAGAATCTTTAGCTTTATGCTTGATGTCAATACCTTTTGGAGTGACATCAGGATTTATAGGAGTATGGACTACTGTTAAATTATTAGAAAATAAGATAGCAATGATGATTGGGGATGGAGAAGGAATATTAGCAGTTAAGTTTTATCCAAGTATAATATTATTTACTGCAATAATAGGAATAATAACAATATTTATGGCATCTTTTGGGCCAGCAAAAAAAGCAGGAAGGGTATCTCCTATAAACATAATAAAGGGTAATAAAAGTAATGAGAAAATAAAATATTATAATGGTAAAATCATTAGAAAAGTATTTGGTATTGAAGGTTGGATTGCCTATAAAAATATAAGAAAAAATTCTAAGAGATTTATAGTTACAACTCTTTCATTAAGCATATCTTTAATAATGTTTATATTATTTACAACATTAAACATGAAGAGGATAGAGGAACTTAATTATATAAACAAAAGTAGTATAACTCATGGTGAAATTTATGCAAGTAGTGAAGATGCTAGTGAAATAGAAGATAAATTAAATAAAATTGAGGGAATAGGAGAAAAGTTTATTCAAGCAAGAACAGGAGTATCGCTTTTAGCTTTGGATTTAAATTTAATTTCAGATGAGTTTAAAGAGATATTTTCTTACGAGGTTGATGAATTCTTAAGTAATGTTCAAATTTATGGATTCGATGATAATTCATTAAAAGAAATAGGTATCACTGATGGTTTAAAAGAAAATGAAGTAATATTAGTTAATAGTAGAAGTCGGTATGATGAAAATGGTAAATTAAAAAATATTAATATAACTAACTTAAAAGAAGGAGATACTTTTAAAGTACCAGCAAGTAATTTTAATGAATTTCATAATGAAGATTATACTGAAAGTTTATTAAAAGATAAAGCAGAAGATAGATATATAGAATTTAAAGTTAAGAAGGTTATTGATAAAAATCCATTTGAAGAAGGATATAATTATAATTTTACAATAATAATGGGATATACAGATTACGAGAAAGTTATAAGTGAGTTGTATTTAAATAAATGGATAAAGTTTAGGTATAGTGATATGAGTAATGAAGAGTTAACAGAAGAAGCATCAAAAGCAGTTCGTGAAATTGCAGATGAGTATGAGGAAACTTTTAATGACTTAAATGAAGAAAATAAGATGCAACAACAAATGTGGACTGTTATAAATGTATTTGTTTATGGATTTATAGTTATGGTAAGCTTAATAGGAATAGTGAATGTTGTAAATACAATTTCACTCAATATACTCCTTAAGAAAAAGGAGTTTGGAACGTTAGGAACTATAGGAATGACTAGAATGCAGTTAAGAAAAATGGTATTACTAGAGGGGATTCTTCATGGAGTATTTTCATCTATAATCGGAGGAGGATTATCTGTAGGTTTAGTATTATACGCAATTAAAATAATAGATTTTGGTTTTTCGGTTTCATCAAAAATATACTGGCAGCCATTTGTAATAGGATTTACAATTAATTTATTAGTTGTTTTTATAGATTCATTAATACCGTTAAATAAGCTTAGGAAAATGAGTTTAGTAGAAACTATAAGAAATATTGAGTAATAAAATATTTATAAAATATTAACAGTAGTTTATAATAGTAATAAAAGGGGCTGTATCATATTGAATTTATAAATTCAATATAGATACGGCCTATTTTAATATTTTTTATTATTATTCATATTTTTTTGTGCATATATTTCCATTTTATTTATTTAAAGATACAACAAAAAGAAGGTCAATACTGACTTTCTATAATATTCCTATTTTGTTTTATTTACGCAACATCCGTTTCGTGTAACAACTTTCCGTTACGTTTTTGCATAGTTTTATTATGAAGTTTGTTAACATTATAAGCAAATGCCATCAATAATACTTCAATTCTAACTTTTATATTTCCACGCATTAAAAATCTTCTGAAACCATAATCTTGCTTAATTACTCCAAATGCTCCCTCGACCTGAATAGATCTATTAACTCTTAATAATATACCTTCTTTAGTTGATATATTTTCTATTGAATCTTTTCTAAGCCTTACGAAATTTTTTGATACATATAATAGCTTATTACCTTTTGCCTTTGTACACTTACTTTTATATTCACAACCTAAACAGCTTTCGCTTTCGTATATATGAACTATAGATTTAAAATTTGATTTAGAAGTTTTATTTCTTGTTCCTTTATTAAAAAGCTTCTTACCAGCTGCACAAATATAGTAATCTTCTTCCTCATTATATTGCATATTTTCTCTTTTACTTATATCATTTTTAAACTTTTTAGTTTTTGATTTTTCATATGTTTGTGGCTTAATAAATGCCATTTGATTATTATTTTCTAAATAAGTATAATTTTCTTCGCTTTCATATCCTGAATCAGCAACTATAGCTTCATATTTTTGTCCCAAGTTCTTTTCAAGCTTTTCTAAGAATGGAATAAAAGTAAGTTGATCAGATCTTTCACTTGAAATATCAACTCCAACTATATATTCACCTTCTACTCCTATTTGTACATTATATCCAGGTTTGAGTTGACCATTTTTCATATGATCTTCTTTCATATGCATGAAGGTTGCATCATGATCAGTTTTTGAAAAACTATTTCGACCATTGAAAATGCTATTATAGTCATCATATCTGGTTTGTTTTTCTATAAAATCAATAAGAGCTTCTACATATTTCTGAAGTTTGCTTTTTCTACGTCCTTTTCCATAAACAAAATTTACACCTTGATTTTCTTTTATTTCTAATAATTTTTCATTTATAAATATTGCATCTTCAACCTCGATTTTAGAATCAGAAATTTCTATAGTTATATTGAAAACATCAGATATTTCCATTACTATTTTTTTCAATTTTTTTTGAAGCTTTTCTTCAAGAATATCCGTAGTTTTCTTCCATACAAAAGTATATCTGTTAGCATCCGCTTCGATTTTTGTTCCATCAACAAATAAGTTTTTAAACTCTATTTCATTCCTTTTTTCTAATTCTATAACAAATTGATAAAATAAATCTTCTACACAGCTTTCTAATCTTTTACTTCTAAATCTAGCAATTGTATTATGGCTCGGAGCCTTTTGCCCCTGCAAAAGCCATATGAAATTAAGATCTCTTTTACATGCCTTTTCAAGTTTACGGCTTGAGTATATTCCCTCCATATAACCATAAGCTAATATTCTAAATAATGTTTCAGGTAAGATTACAGAATTTCTACCAATAGTAGAGTATGCTTTGTATAATTGTGAATAATCTAGTCCCTCCGTTACTTCATATAGTGTTCTTACTGAATCATTTTTTGGTATAATAATTTCTAAATTAATTTGGAAAACTACTTGATGAATATGTATAATATTTTTGCTTTTTAAATTATTAGTATTCATAAAAATATTATACACAAAAAGGAGGATTCAAATTCGAATCCTCCTTTTCTTATCGGCTAGTATCAAAATTTATTTTGATACAGCCCCTTTTTATCTTGTTTTTTTGAGGCACTAGCCTATCATATTTCCGTTCAAGTTGTAAAGCCATTCCATAAAATTTTTTGTCGGCCAACTGGATCTGCAGTTAGCAGCCAAAATTTTTACTCCATTTTCCTTTACAACTCACTCCAATATGTAGTCTTAGGCTCAACAAAAAAACAACAACACATGGGATTTTAAACCAGGGTGTTAATTTAAAAAGAAAGGAATTGATTTTTTGAACAGAATTAATATTGTAACTATCAAGATGGAAAAAGTAAAAAGTATGCTTGTGGATAATAAGAATATTGGTTCACCTAAAGATGTTTATAAAATAGTATCTGAATACTTAGATGGAGTTGATAGAGAGCATTTAGTATTATTAACACTAGAT
>OJMJ01000092.1_pt1 | contig 43175 bp, 34 predicted proteins | sample 1597181 | NCBI WGS metagenome assembly OJMJ01 (sample SAMEA2452126, study PRJEB22498) | human gut metagenome | biome: human feces; feature: human gut; material: feces | place: Australia | collected 2012
GGCAGACATACAGGCAAACATGATAAAAGCTGAGAAATGGTTTATGTGGTCATGGCGTGACCTATCTGTAAGACAGACGGGAGATTCGCTGGTTATAGGAAAAATAATAAAACTGACGAAATAGTGAAGTAGCGTCCTAACGAAATATAATACTATAGCCTACATGGCATAAAAACTACCAAGCCAAAGAAGGGACTATATATCCACAACGGTAAGAAAAGCGTGGTAAAATAACCGTAGATGAACCATTGTTAGTTCATACGGACTGGAGAATTGTTCATTATATCCTTATCTCTCTCATATTCAATGAGAAAGATAAGGATTTTATTATTTTTCACGTATAAGGCAACAAGTGTTTCAGAAAAAAACAGTACCTTTGCAAACGGTACTACCATAAACTAAAACAAATAAAGAAAACAAATAATTTCCTACCTCGCTGCCATAAAAGCAGCACAATAAACATTATAACTAATGAAGAAACTTCTACTTACTCTGTTGGTACTTTGCGTGGCGATATGCACCAATGCCAACACTATCTACGAACTGTCGGCGGCTACATGCACAGCTGCTACTAAGGCTACTGGTCCTTGGGCTTTCAACAATGGCTTCTCTATTATGCCATCTGATGAAAGCAAGACTTATCAATCAGCAAATGGCGGAATAAAATATTCTGCTGGCGTGCAGTATACCATCACTCTGCCTGCAGGCGTGAGCATCAAGCATGTAGAGATTGTTGGCTACAACAACTATGCAGATGCTGACAGCTATATTGCAGAGCTCAACGGCAAGGAATATGGAGAAACAGAATACGTGTTTCCACAAAAGACTGCCGATGGCAATACTGTAAGCACCACAAAGAGCATCACTTTTGCTGATGCTGCTACAGGCACCATCACTTTTACTCCACAAGGCAAGCAGGTGGTTTGGACTATCAGCTTGTATGACTACAACCCTGCTGATGTGAAAGAAGAAGAGCCTACTGGCGACCGCAACACCAACCTATACTATACTCCAGAATCGCAGATGGAGAAGTTGGACCGCGCACCTGTGGCTTTGCCTGCATCAAGCGGCAAGGGAGTATTCTTGAGCTGGCGTTTCCTCGGTACCGACAACTTGCAAACCAAGTTTGACGTGGTGAGAAATGGTAGCACCATCAAGCGCGACCTCTCGGTAACTAACTTCACCGACGCTACAGGAGCCAACACCAGCAGCTATGTTATCGTGGCTAAGGTAAATGGCGAAGAAGTAGACCGCACAGAGCCTGTATCATCATGGGGCAACATCTTCCGCCGTCAGACTCTCGACCGTCCTGCTGGTGGTACCGTAGGTGGCGCAGAATATACCTATTCGCCTAACGACTGCTCGGTAGGCGATGTGGATGGCGATGGCAAATACGAACTTATTGTGAAGTGGGACCCATCAAACTCTCACGACAACTCACAATCAGGATATACAGGAAATGTGTATCTCGACGCATATAAGTTGAACCTCGATTCAGAGACTCCTACTAAGCTTTGGCGCATAGACCTCGGAAAGAATATCCGTGCAGGTGCTCACTACACACAATTCTTGGTTTACGACTTCGATGGCGACGGCAAGGCAGAAGTAATCTGCAAGACTGCAGCAGGCAGCAAAGACGGTGCAGGCAACTACGTGAGCGAGGCTGCTACAGATGCTACTATCAAGGCTGTAAACAACACCAAAGACTGGAGAAATTCAAGTGGTAAGGTGACTGGCGGACAGGAATGGCTAACAGTATTCAATGGCGAAACCGGTAAGGCTATACATACAGTATTCTACAACCCTAACCGCAACGGCGGCATTGGTGGAGAAGCAGGATGGACCAAAAACTGGGACGACCGCTCAGGCAAGAACGATAAGGAATATGGCAACCGTGGCGAAAGATACCTTGCTGCTGTGGCTTACCTCGATGGTCCTGACGCTAACCCATCGGCTGTATTGCTGAGAGGATATTACACATATTCTTATACATGGGCAGTAGACTTCGACGGCAAGGAACTGAAGACAAAATGGTTCCACGCTTCGGATGAGAAGAATAGATATAAGGTGACAGATGCCAACGGCAACACCAAGACATACAACGCCCCAATTGCTACAGGCAAGGTTTCGGGCAGCCGCACATGCTATGGCAATGGTAACCACAACATCAGCGTAGGCGACTACGATGGCGATGGTTGCGACGAGATAACATTCGGTGCATCTGCATTGAACAATGATGGTACTCTGCTCTACTCTACTGGCTTTGGTCATGGCGATGCTATCCATGTAGGTGATATTGACCCAGACCGCCCTGGTATGGAGTCGTTTACCGTACACGAGGAGCCGCAATACGGATGGGATCTCCACGATGCTGCCACAGGCGAGATTATATGCAGCAGCACAGGTTCTGCAGATAATGGTCGCGGTATTGCTGCCGACATCATAGAGAAACATCGCGGATGGGAGTTTGCAAGCTCTAACGACCGCAGCCTCCGTGGTGCAGACAACTCGGTAGTTAGCACAAAGAGTACATCACTCAACTTCCGTTGCTATTGGGACGGCTCATTGCAGGACGCTCTACTTGATGGCAACACCATGGACAAATGGAACGGTAGCGGCATGTCGCGCTTGTTCACGCTCTACGACTACGGACATTCTACATCATGCAACAGTACCAAGAAAACACCTAACCTTCAGGCAGACTTGCTTGGCGACTGGCGCGAGGAAATTATCCTTTGGGATTCGTCGGACGGTTGCACTCTGAACATCTTTACTACAAATATCCCTACCATCTATCGTGTGCCTACCCTTATGCACAACCACGTATATCGTATGGGCGTAGCTTGGCAGAATACAGGTTACAACCAGCCTCCTCACGTGAGCTACTATATGCCAGACTACGTGAAATACCTGAAGCAGCAGACTACAGCTATCGAAGGTGTTGAGGAAGTGAAAGCCAACGAAGATGGCGCCATCTACAATCTGCAGGGCGTTAGAGTAAGCAAGCCTTGCAAGGGAATATACATCCAAGGTGGCAAGAAAATTGTAGTAGGCAAAAGCCTCTAAAAAAAGAATTTTAATGGTTAGCTGAAATATTTCAGCCAAACAATATAGGAATTCGGATTTTATTTGTTATATTTGCGACAAGAATATTGCATTAGGCTTTGCGCCAATGTGCATGGTCTTGGAAGAAAAAAGTATAACAACTAAAATCCGAATTTATTATGATGCAACATCTCATTGATACCCTGCATAGCGGACAAGATTCTCTTGTCATACTACACGAAGGTCGCCAGCGCAGTTTTGGCGGACAGGGTCTACGCAAACTATACAACATCGCAGTACAGGAACCAGAGCTTCTGCTTGGAGCAAAACTCGCAGACAAGGCTGTGGGACGAACAGCAGCAAGGGTGATGGCAGAAGGCGGAGTGGCAGAGATTTATGCCGACTATATAAGCGATCAGGCATACGACCTGCTGATAGATGCCAACATCAAAGTGAGATATGGCAAAAAGGTTGACCACGCCACCTTCCTCGACATCTGGAAGAGATTGGGAGAAGGAGAATAAATATAAAAAATCAGCCACGAAAGCAAGCAGATGCTTTCGTGGCTGATTTTTTATATATAAAGCTAATTTTATGTGGCGTTTTTCCGGCTCACCCGATAAATATAGGGGACAGATAAGGCTTTGGATCACCCTCATATATAAGAAAGGACTCCACCAGATGAGAGCTTCTCATCAATAGGCAATTAACCAACTATTTCATTCAGTCTAGACTGAATAAAAAAGTATATTAACTTCAATGGCAAACGAAGTAAGCTTCGATGGCAAACGAAGTAAGCTTCGATGACCGTTCAACAGAGTGTTGAATGAAAGAGGCAGTTTAATGGCAATATATAGTTAACAAATTAGGGGTATTCTTCTTAGTAATTTACTATGCATTCCTACTGCTCTGGCTATACATTTTCTACTGCTTAAATCAGTGCCGTCAGTTCAATCCTTGTGCGACATAATAAACTTTGATTGTCTGTTTTTGATTCCTACACTTGAATGATTACGCTTCATGCTGGCGCACACCCATACGAGCCTCAACAACGTTGACAACATAGTCGCCAAGCTTCTCGCACTCCTGGATGATATCCATATACATGGTACCGATAGCGTAGGTGTAGAGATGGTTGTTGACATCGTTGATGTTCTGGCTACGCAACTGGCTGCGATAGTTGTTGATTTCGTTCTCGATATTGAAAGAACGGTTTACATCGTTGTCTGACTTATGACCAACGAGAGTTGTTATCATCTGCGACAACGCCTGATTGGTGAGCTCCATCATCTGGTGCATATGCTCATACTGATCCTGAGTGAAATCTTCCTTACCCTTGATACGGCGGTTGATGGTGCGTGCTATGTTGTAGCAGCTGTCGCCAATACTCTCGAGCTCAGAAATCTCGCGCAACATGGCGCGAATCTTAGCCTTTGTATCGTCGCTAAGGTGAGCATTGCTGACATTATCGAGATATTTAGCAATCTCAATCTCCATAGAGTCGGAGATGCCCTCATACTTCTCTATGCGAGTGAAGAGCTTCACAAACTGATCCTGCTTGGTTTCGCCCAATAACACTCTAACCATCTCAAACATTCGCTGTATGCGCTCAGCAAAACAATGAATTTCTTTCTGAGCCTCGAGCACCGAGATTTCTGGAGTCTTGATGATACCCTGCTGGATGAAGCGCAAACGGAAGTCGTCTTCGTCGGCATTCTTCTTTGGACGAATAACCTTGCATACCAACTTCTCTATCTGTGGCACAAACCACACGAGGATAAAGGTGTTGGCAAGGTTGAAAGAGGTGTGGAAGGCTGCCAAAACAAACGAGAGCTTAGCAGCATTGGCAATGAAGCCTGGGTCGCCCTTGTGCATCTCGGCATCATAGCCCACGAAGCCACATACAAGGTCGATAAACGGACGGAACACCACCAATATCCACAACACGCCAAAGACGTTGAAGAACATATGGGCAAGAGCCGCTCTTCGAGCCTGAGTGTTGGCTGTGAGTGCTGCTATGTTAGAGGTTACGGTAGTACCGATATTTTCACCCATCACAAGGGCAATACCCTGATAAATAGGTAGCACACCCGTAGAACAGAGAATCATGGTGATAGCCATAACGGCAGCCGAACTCTGCACACACATGGTAAGCACACTACCAATAATGAGGAAGGTGATGGTGGTGATAAAGCTGTAAGGATCGAAACTTGCGAAGAAGTCGAGCACAGGCTGATTGTGGGCGAGGTCCATGTCAATACCCGTTTGGCGAAGAGTGCCCAAACCAAGGAACATAAACGAAATACCAAAGATGAAGTCGCCTACTATCTTGCGCTTTTTGCTATAAATAAGGATTATAGCAAGGAAGAACGCTGGCCACACAAAGTCGGTGATATTAAAAGAGAAACCAGCACTCATAATCCATGCGGTGAGGGTGGTACCAATATTTGCACCCATAATCACCGAAATGGCTTGAGCCAAGGTAAGAAGTCCGGCATTAACAAACGATACCGTCATCACCGTGGTGGCTGTTGACGACTGTACTGCTGCCGTAATGAGAGCCCCAGAGAGAATGCCCGTCACACGATTGGTTGTCATGGTTCCTAACACATGGCGCAATTGTGGTCCCGCCATTTTCTGTAAACTGTCACTCATCGACTTCATACCAAACATCAGCAAGGCAAGAGCACCGATAAGTCTGAAAAAAATCCAAATCGACATATTTTAACTTTATTTTAAGATGGTTTCTTTGTCGTGTCGTTATTTAGATGTATTTTTGCCGTTAAACAAAGGCTTTTAGCCATGTTTCCTTTAACTAACCACATAGAAATTGTAATGGCTATGAAACAAGTAATACAAATCCGTTGCAAAAATAACAAAAAAATTGTAAATGTCAACATAGGAAGCACACTTTCTGACGTTTTAAATGAAATAAACTTAAAGATGCCATACGGACCAGTATGTGCAAAAGTCAATAATAAGGTAGAGGGGCTGCATTATCGCTTGTATCACAAGAAAGATGTGGAATTTCTCGATATGACATCAGACTCTGGTTCGCGCAACTACACACGCTCGGTATTCTTCGTGCTGTGTAAGGCTGTGAAAGATATATGGCCAAAGTCGCATGTGGTTATCGATATTCCTGTGAGCAACGGCTATTACTGCGATTTGCGTATTGGTCGTCCCGTGACAGAAGAGGATGTGGCTAAGGTAAAGGCTCGCATGGACGAGATTATCGCTGCCGCCATGCCTATACGCCGCCATGAATCAGTTACAGAAAAAGCTATAAAATTATTCTCCGACCTTGGCGATACAGCAAAGGTGAAACTGCTGCAGACTACTGGTCGACTATATACCACCTATTATGATATAGATGGATATTATGATTTCTACTATGGTTCGTTGCTCACAAATACCAAGCAGATATACCTCTACGGTCTTGACAAATACTATGATGGCATGTTGCTCCGCATACCTACGCTGAAAGATCCAAGCATACTGCCTAAGATGATACGTCAAGATAAGCTCTTCGAGATTTTCAAAGAGCACCACCATTGGCAGGATGTGATGGAGATACGCACCGTGGGCGACTTCAATAATGCTGTAGCTACCGACCACTCTATTGACCTTATTAATATTAGTGAGGCTCTACAGGAAAAAAAGATTGCGCATATAGCCGATGAGATAGCAAAAAGAAAAGGGGTGAAGTTGATATTGCTCGCAGGACCATCATCGAGCGGAAAGACTACCACATGCAAACGACTATCGATACAGCTCATTGCCAACGGACTACGTCCATTGCAGATATCGCTGGACGACTATTTCGTAGACCGTGAGCTATCGCCACGCGATGAAAAGGGCGACTACGACTTCGAAAGTATACATGCCTTGAACCTTAAGCTCATAAACGAGCAGTTCAACGCATTGTTCAATGGCGAAGAGGTGGAATTGCCACGCTACGACTTCCCTACAGGCAAAAGCGTGAAGAGTGGTAATAAGCTAAAAATGGAAGACAACAATGTTTTGGTGGTAGAGGGCATACATGCGCTTAACCCTGAGCTAACGGCACAGATACCAGAGAAATTGAAGTATCGTGTGTATGTATCGGCACTAACAACCATTCTGCTCGACGACCACAACTATATTCCTACTACCGACAACCGACTTTTGCGCCGCATCATCCGCGACTACAAATATCGTGGTGTGGATGCTCGTGAAACTATCAGGAGGTGGCCAAGTGTGAGAGCTGGCGAGAATAAATGGATATTCCCTTTCCAAGAGAATGCCGACGTGATGTTCAATAGTGCTATGCTCTTTGAACTGGCGGTGATAAAACAGCAGGCAGAACCATTGCTGGAGCAAGTGCCGGAAAACTGCCCTGAATACTCTGAAGCATACCGACTGCTGAAATTCTTGAAGTATATAAAGCCAATACCAAATACAGACATCCCACCAACCAGCCTTCTGCGCGAATTCCTTGGTGGTAGCTCATTTAAATATTAAATGCAAGTTTAGAAGTTAGAGAAGTTAGAGAAGTTAGAGAAGTTAGAGAAGTTAAAGCCATATGCTTTATAGCTAAATATACAACCCAAAAGGCTATTGGCTATAACTTCTAACGACCGAAGGGAGTGATAACTTCTTTAACTACTATAACTTCCGTACATGCGAAACTTCAGTTCTTAATATCAGAAACTAAAAAAATATATAGCCTATACAGTTTAACTAAGAAAGCTTTCAAATTTTAACCATGACAGACGACATTGAAATTAAAGACCTCGCTGAGGTGGTAGTTCGATTCTCGGGCGACTCTGGCGACGGCATGCAACTTGCCGGCAACATCTTTTCCACAGTTTCAGCAACCGTGGGAAATGGTATTTCAACATTCCCAGACTATCCTGCCGACATCCGTGCTCCGCATGGTTCGCTCACAGGAGTCAGCGGCTATCAGGTGCATATTGGTAGTGGGCAGGTATACACTCCTGGCGACCAATGCGATGTGCTCGTGGCTATGAATGCCGCAGCGCTGAAGACACAATACAAATACGCAAAACCACAAGCCACTATCATCATCGATACCGACAGTTTCAGTCCTACTGACCTCAAAAAGGCAGACTTCCAAACTGACGACTATCTGGAAGAACTCGGCATCGACCCCGACCGCGTAGTGGCATGCCCTATCTCTACTATGGTTAAGGATGTAGCCACAGAGGCTGGATGCGACGACGTAAAGGTGGCAATGAAATGCCGCAACATGTTTGCTTTGGGTTTGGTATGCTGGCTCTTTAATCGCGAGTTGTCGTTGGTATCTTCATTCCTACACGAGAAATTCGCCAAGAAGCCACAGGTGGCAGAGCTAAATATAAAGGTGGTGAATGCCGGCTACGACTATGGACATAATGTGCATGCCTCGGTGCCTGCTACATATCGCATAGAGTCGAAGACCAAGAATCCTGGACGATATATGGACATCACGGGCAACAAGGCTACAGCCTATGGTCTTATTGCAGCTGCCGAAAAGGCAGGATTGCGCTTGTATCTCGGCTCCTACCCTATCACTCCAGCTACCGACATCTTGCACGAATTGGCGAAACACAAGTCGTGTGGTGTGACAACGGTGCAATGCGAAGACGAGATTTCGGCTTGCGCAAGTGCTGTGGGAGCATCGTTTGCTGGAGCGTTGGCAGCTACATCAACCTCTGGTCCTGGTATATGCCTGAAGAGCGAGGCTATAAACCTTGCCGTTATCGATGAGTTGCCACTCGTGGTTATCGACGTACAGCGTGGCGGTCCATCTACAGGTCTTCCTACAAAGAGTGAGCAAACAGACCTTTTGCAGGCACTATACGGCAGAAATGGTGAAAGCCCTATGCCTGTTATTGCAGCCACGAGTCCTGCCGACTGCTTCGACGCTGCATACCAAGCAGCAAAGATGGCTCTCGAACATCTAACGCCAGTAATCCTTCTCACCGATGCCTTCATAGCAAATGGTTCGGCTGCATGGAAATTGCCAAAGATGGCAGAGCTCGACGAGATAAAACCTCACTATGCTACTGAGGAACAGAAATATAAGTATACACCATACGTTCGCGACCCAGAATCGAAGGTGCGCTATTGGGCAATACCTGGTCAGGAAGGCTACACACATATCCTTGGCGGACTGGAGAAAGATGGCAAGACAGGAGCCATTTCTACAGAGCCTGAAAACCACAACGAGATGTCGCACTTGAGATATGAAAAGGTGGCAAAGATTGAGGTTCCTGACCTCAAGGTGGAAGGCGACGCCGACGATGCCGATTTGCTGATAGTAGGTTTCGGCAGCACCTATGGTCATCTGCTCTCTACAATGAAAGTGTTACGTGAAAAGGGTCACAAGGTGGCATTGACACAATTCAAATATATCAATCCTCTGCCTGCTAATACAGCAGAAGTGCTGATGAAATACAAGAAGGTGGTAGTGGCAGAGCAGAACCTCGGCCAGTTGGCTGCTCTCTTGCGTATTCGCATAAATGGTTTCACCCCTTACCAGTTCGACCAGGTGAAGGGACAACCATTCGTGGTCAACGAATTGGTATCGCAGTTTGAAAAACTGATACTCGTAAGAGAAGAGCTAAAACCTACCAGCACCTTCGACGAGAGGATGCTATAAAAACTAAAAATCCAACTTTTAAACATCTAATCATGCAATATACAGCAAACGATTTCAAGAAAGGTCAGCCACGATGGTGCCCAGGATGTGGCGACCACTTCTTCCTTGCCAGTTTTCAAAAGGCTATGGCTGAGATAGGAGTTCCTCCATACGAAACGGCAGTAATATCAGGTATCGGCTGCTCGAGCCGTCTGCCTTATTATGTCAACACCTATGCTATGCAGACGATTCATGGCCGTGCAGCAGCTATAGCCACAGGAGCCAAGGTGGTAAATCCAAACCTTACGATATGGCAGATTAGTGGCGATGGCGACGGTCTTGCCATTGGTGGCAACCATTTCATCCATGCTATGCGCCGTAATATCAACATTAATATGATATTGCTCAACAACCGCATCTACGGACTCACCAAAGGACAGTATAGCCCTACCTCTCCTCGAGGTTTCGTCTCTAAATCAAGTCCTTACGGCACCGTAGAAGATCCATTCCGTCCTGCCGAACTATGCTTCGGAGCACGTGGCAGATTCTTTGCTCGCTCTGTGGCTACAGATGGTCCTGAGACTGTAGAAATCCTCAAGGCAGCCTACCACCACAAGGGTGCTGCGGTATGCGAGATTCTGCAAAACTGCGTAATCTTCAATAATGGCGCCTACGACGCTATATATAAAAAGGAGGGACGACAGAAGAATGCCATCTACGTGCGCCATGGCGAACCATTGGTGTTTGGCGAAAACAACGAATATGGACTAATGCAGCAAGGTTTCGGTCTTAAGGTTGTGAAGATAGGCGAAAATGGCGTCACCATCAACGATATCCTCGTACACGATGCACATGCCGAAGACGACACCCTACAGCTTAAGTTGGCTATGATGGACAATGAGCATGGCTTCCCTGTAGCCCTTGGAGTGATTCGCGACGTAGAAGCTCCTACCTACGATGATGCTGTGAATGACCAGATAGCAGAGGTAAGCAAGCAGAAATCTTACCATTGCTTCGAAGAGCTTTTAGAGACCAACGATATATGGGAGGTGAAGTAAGTTTAGTTAAATAATTATAAATATTATATTCTCTAAATATCAGCATACGCTCTATATCATAAGAAATGTGTAATTTTGCACGCCGATTATTACGGAGGCACGCTTAGAGCCTCCAGTTCGGGAGTGTTAATAGCTATGCTTTTGGCCGAGCATGGTGGTTAGTGAATCGCCCGAGCAAAGGGTGCAGAATTACTCTACACCTTTTTATATAATAATTGATAAACGTTTTTTAGTAGTAAAATCAAAATTTAAGATGAACACTTTAAGTTACAAGACTATTTCCGTTAACAAGGAAACAGCTAAGAAGGAGTGGGTCGTAATCGACTGTAACGACCAGGTAGTAGGTCGTCTTTGCTCAAAAGTTGCAAAACTCCTCCGTGGCAAGTACAAGCCATCATTCACTCCTCATGTAGACTGTGGAGACAACGTAATCCTTATCAACGCCTCTAAGGTGGTATTTACTGGTAAGAAGGAAACCGACAAGGTATACACACGTTATACCGGTTATCCTGGCGGTCAGCGTTTCAACACTCCAGCTGAGCTTCGCAAGCGCGAGGGCGGTGTGGACAAGATGATTCGCCACGCTGTAAAGGGTATGCTTCCAAAGGGTCCTCTCGGACGCGCATTGCTTAACAACCTCTATATCTATGAGGGAACAGAGCACAAGCACGAGGCTCAGAAGCCAACTACAATCGATATTAACCAGTATAAATAAAATAAGGAAAGATGGAAGTTATAAACGCAATCGGTCGCCGCAAGAGCGCAGTAGCTCGTGTATACCTCACAGAAGGTACCGGCAAGATCACTATTAACAAGAAAGATCTTACAGAATTTTTCCCATCAGCAATCCTCCAGTACGTGGTTAAGCAGCCACTTTGCTTGCTCGAGGTAGCTGAGAAGTATGATATTAAGGCTAACCTTGACGGTGGCGGTTTCACAGGTCAGAGCCAGGCTCTTCGTCTCGCTATTGCTCGCGCACTCGTAAAGGTAAATGCAGAGGACAAGAAGGCTTTGAAGTCAGAGGGATTCCTTACACGTGACAGCCGTGCTGTTGAGCGTAAGAAGCCAGGTCAGCCAAAGGCACGTCGTCGCTTCCAGTTCAGCAAGCGTTAATCTTATTTATATTCTTATATTAATAAGAAGCTGAACAGTTTAGTATCTAAATTTGCGCGACTCACAACAACGATTACCCGCAAATTGATTCTAACACAAAGAATTAAAAAAGAAAGTAAACATTAAAAAAGAAACAACAATGTCAAGAACAAGTTTTGACCAATTACTTCAGGCAGGTTGCCACTTTGGCCACCTCCGTCGCAAGTGGAATCCAGCAATGGCTCCTTACATCTTCATGGAGCGTAACGGTATTCACATCATAGACCTCAACAAGACCGTAGTAAAGATCGACGAAGCTGCAGAGGCTTTGAAGGCTATCGCTAAGAGCGGTAAGAAGGTTTTGTTCGTCGCTACTAAAAAACAGGCCAAGGATATCGTAGCCGAGAAGGCTGCTTCTGTTAACATGCCTTACGTTATCGAGCGTTGGCCAGGTGGTATGCTTACCAACTTCCCAACTATCCGCAAGGCTGTGAAGAAGATGTCTAACATTGATAAGCTCATGGCAGACGGTACATTCTCTAACCTCTCAAAGCGTGAGATTCTTCAGATCAACCGTCAGCGTGCTAAGCTCGAGAAGAACCTTGGTTCTATCGCAGACCTTACACGTCTTCCTTCAGCACTCTTCGTTATCGACGTAATGAAGGAGCACATCGCTGTTAAGGAGGCTAATCGTCTTGGTATCCCTGTATTTGGTATCGTTGACACCAACTCTGATCCTAAGAATATCGACTACATCATCCCAGCTAACGACGATGCTAAGGATTCTGTAGAGACAATCCTCAACGCCGTTTGCGGTGCTATCGCAGAGGGTCTCGAGGAGCGCAAGGTAGAGAAGGCTGACGAGAAGGCTTCTGCTGAGCAGGCTGAAGAGGCTGCAGAGGGCAAGAAGCGTGCTCCACGCAAGGCTCGCAAGGAAGAGGCTGCTGCTGAGTAATTTATAAATAGATTACATTTACAAGGATGGTTCCATGGTGAAAGCTATGGAACCACCCATAAAAGAAATTAAACATAGTTATGGCATACAAACCAACAATGGACGACATCAAGAAGCTCCGCACTATGACTGGTGCTGGACTCGGTGATGTCAAGAAAGCCCTTGTAGAGGCAGAAGGTGACTTCGACAAGGCTAAGGATTTGCTTCGTGAGCGTGGCCTCGCCATCGCTGCAAAGCGTTCTGACCGTGAGACTTCTAACGGTTGTGTTCTCGTAAAGAAGGTTGACGGCTTCGCAGCTATGGTAGCTGTAAAGTGTGAGACTGACTTCGTAGCTAATGGCGCTGACTTCATCGCCATGACACAGAGCATCCTCGATGCAGCCGTAGCAGCTAAGGCTAAGAACCTCGACGAGGTTAAGGCTTTGAAGCTCGCTAATGGCGACGACGCAGCATCTGCTGTTCAGCAGCGTTCAGGTATCTCTGGCGAAAAGATGGAAATCGACGGCTACAACTACCTCGAGGGAGAAAACATTGAGATCTACGACCACATGAACAAGCACACTCTCGCTACAATGGTTCAGACCAATATTGAGGCTGTAGAGGCTGCACACAAGGTTGCCATGCAGGTTGCTGCCATGAAGCCAGTAGCTCTCGACGAATCTTCTGTACCACAGGAGGTTAAGGACGAGGAGTACAAGGTTGCTGTTCAGAAGACTAAGGAAGAGCAGGTTGAGAAGGCTGTTGCTGCTGCTATCAAGAAGGCAGGCTACAACGCTTACATCGCTGAGAGCGAGGAGCACCTCGAAGAGGGTATCCGCAAGGGTAACATCACAGAGGCTGATGCTGACGCTATCCGCGAACTCAAGAAGACAACTGCTGAGCAGAAGCTCGCAAACTTGCCTGAGCAGATGATTCAGAACATCGCTAAGGGTCGTTTGGCTAAGTTCTTCAAGGACAACTGCCTCGTAGACCAGGAGTTCCAGTTTGGCGATGGCGACAAGCAGACTGTAGGCGAGTATCTTAAGAAGGTTAACGCTGACCTTAAGATCGTTGCTTACAAGCGCTTCACTCTTGCTGCTGAGTAATCTTACTACAAAGCAAAATAAAAACCCCAATGGGCATGCTTCAACGGCATGCCCATTTTTGTATCATCACTTTCTCATTTGTAGAAAATTAAGTATCATCGTTTTCTCATTCGTAGAATATAAAAGAACTTGCAGAAGTTCAATTATCATCATTTAGTGGTTTTAATCGCTATAGTATCAAATGTTTTTGCTAATTTTGCATGCAGAAACCAATAAAACTATAAGAAAATGAAGATATTCGCTATCGGCATGAACTATGCCCTACACAATAAAGAGCTACATAATACGTTATTAAAACCAGAGAAGCCCGTGATTTTCACTAAGGCAGACTCTGCCCTACTGAAAGACCATAAGCCTTTCTTCATACCCGACCACATGGGACGCATAGACTATGAAACGGAACTCGTGGTGCGTATATGCAAGCTCGGCAAGAATATTTCCACTCGCTTTGCTCATCGCTATTATGATGCTGTGACTGTAGGTATCGACTTCACGGCTCGCGAAATGCAGACGCAACTACGCGAAAAGGGATTGCCTTGGGAGATATGCAAAGGCTTCGATGGCTCGGCAGCTCTCGGCGACTGGGTCGACGTGGATAAATTCCGCGATATCCAGGCTATACACTTCCACCTCGACATCAACGGCAAAACTGTGCAGGAAGGATGTTCGAGCGATATGCTCTTCAAGGTAGACGAAATAATAAGCTACATAAGCCAATATTTCACTCTAAAAACTGGCGACATACTATATACCGGCACACCTGCAGGCGTAGGACCAGTAAATATCGACGACCATCTGGAGGGCTATATCGAAGACCGCAAAGTGTTGGAATTCAATTGCAAATAATGCCCAATAAATGATATTGAGAAAACATATCTTCATACTCCTCTTGCTCTTAGCATCTTGCTTTGGTGCTAATGCGCAACGATTCTTCAACCTCGCCTCTTCACAGGTGGAGGTAGACTCTGTATTGCCTGAGTTTACCTACGCCATACCGCTCTACAACAACTACGACGACTCGCTATATACCGTCAGTATCCTCTATCCAGAGTTCATAGATATGACTCGCAACGACATCGCCAACTACGAGCGATTGTCGAATGAGCCGTTGCCAGAGATGCCTGTTGTGAAGCAGCAAATTGCCGTAAGTCGCAAAAAGGCGATGCTCGAAACTTATTTCTGCCCTTTGGTAAAGCGCGATGGCAAATACCAGATATTGGTGAGTTTCATGCTAAAGGTGGAAGCTAAGGCTAAGGCATCTGCTACTAAGGGCAACGAAACATTTGCTAAGGGCTATGGCGCTATGGCTAATATCAATGACGCTTTCGGCAATAACGCCTTAGCTAAAAATAGCTCGGCAGCTGAAAGATATGCAGCCAACTCTATACTTGCAACGGGCAAATGGGCAAAGATTCGTGTGCCTTCCTCTGGTGTATATCAGATCACGGAATCTCTTATCAGAAAGGCAGGCTTCAGCAGTCTTTCTAAAATAAAGGTATATGGCTATGGCGGCAACCTTCAGGCAGAGCGTCTTGATGGAAACACCCTAAAAGAACTCGACGACTTAAAAGAAGTTGCAACCTACGACCGTGGCAAGTCGCGTCTTTTCTATGCTCGTGGTCCTGTATCATGGAGCAGTCCTACTGCCACTCGCCGCACCCGTAATCCTTATTCCGACTACGGATATTATTTCATCACAGAGACTACGAACAGCGAAGAAGAACCGCTAAAAGCCGACTCTGCTGCTTTCATCTCTGCTTTCTATCCTTCTAACAACGATTACCACAGCATATACGAGGTAGACGGCTACGCATGGTATCATGGTGGTCGCAATCTCTACGACTCTAAGGCGATAAGTAGCGGTAGTTCGCAAAAGGTGGTATTATCAAAACCTACAGATGCAACAACAGCCCAGCTTTCTGTCAACGTTTCTGCAGGTTCCACAAGTAGTGTAGAGGTATTACAAAATGGTGCTTTACTTGGCAACATCACCATCTCTGTGCCTGCAAAATATTATGCAGGCAATGAGGCCATGAATACTTTCACTATCTCTTCACTGCAAGCAAAGGACACCATAACCATAAGGAATAATGGTGGTTCGCCAGTACGCATCGACTTCGTTTCTGCAGCTTGGGATAAGCCATCTCCTGCACCTTCGCTTGATGGTTCGTTTCCTGATGCTGAGTATGTGTACAACATAACAAACCAAAACCATCATGCCGACTCTGCTGCCGACATGGTGATAATAATACCTACATCGCAGAAACTGCTGAAACAAGCTAACCGTCTTGCCGACTTCCATCGTCAGCACGATGGCATGCGAGTAAACGTGGTGCCTGCAGATGAACTTTTCAACGAATTCTCAAGCGGCACTCCTGATGCCAACGCATATCGCCGATATATGAAGATGCTCTACGACCGTGCTGAGACTGAGGCTGATATGCCAAGTCATCTGCTATTGTTTGGCGACTGCGTATGGGATAACCGCATGCTAACTCAAGACTGTCGCAACATGTCGCCCGACGACTATCTGCTTGTCTTTGAGAGCGAGAATTCATTCTCTGAAACTACTTGCTATGCCGACGATGGTTTCTATTGTCTTCTCGACGATGGCGAGGGTGCAAACCTCTTGTCTTCCGACCGTCCCGACATTGCCGTTGGTCGTTTCCCTGTAACTACAGAGGCTGAAGCCAAGATTATGGTCGACAAGACTATCGGCTATGTAGAAAACAAGAATGCTGGCAGTTGGCAGAATACTATAGTTTTCATGGGCGATGATGGCGACGACAATGTCCACATGCACGATGTCAACGAGGTTGCTGATGCCACAATCTCTGCCCACCCTGAATATTTGGTTCGCAAGATTATGTGGGATGCTTATCCTCAGGAGACATCTGCCTCTGGTCATGGCTATCCTGCGGTAACCAACCTCATCAAGCGCTTGCAATCTTCTGGCGCATTAATTTTCGACTATGGTGGCCACGGTCGTCCAGACCAGGTATCACATGAGAATGTGCTACGACTAACAGACTTCAAGGCTTTCAGCAATAAGAATCTCCCTCTATGGGTAACAGCCACTTGCGATATCATGCCTTACGATGGCGTGGAGCCTACGATAGGCGAAACGGCTGTGCTCAACGAGAATGGTGGCGCCATGGCTTTCTTCGGTACTGCCCGCACGGTGTTTGTGCCACAAAACAAAGCCATCAACCGCGCCTTTATGAAATATGTACTCACCTACGATAGCAATGGTAAACCTATCACCATCGGCGAAGCACAACGACTCACAAAGTCGTATCTCATAACATCATCCGAAGACCGCTCTGCCAACAAACTGCAATATCAGCTACTTGGCGACCCTGCCGTGGCTCTACATCTGCCTACCCAAAAGGTTGTGGTAGACTCTATCAACGGCATTTCTGTCAACGACACTCAGAAGAAAGCTACTCTCCAAGCAGGAAGCATAGCAACCATTTGCGGTCATATCGAAGGCAACAACGATTTCACAGGATTGGTTTCTGCTACTATCCGCGACTCGCGTGAACTGATAACATGCAATATGAATGCCTCTGCAGCCGCCGACTCTGCCTTTGCATTCTACGACTATACGAAGTATTTGTTTAATGGTTCCGACAGCATCAAGAATGGTAAATTCCAACTTTCGTTTGCTGTACCTATGGACATCAACTATAGCGACAAGGCTGGTATAATGAATTTCCATGCCGTAAGAAGCGACAAGCTGATGTTGGCTCATGGATATTGCACCAACTTCATCGTTGGCGGAACAGCAACTGTCGACAACGACTCCATCGGACCATCAATATACTGCTATCTCAATTCGCCTTCATTCGTCAATGGTGGCAATGTAAACTCTACCCCATATTTCGTAGCGCAGATAACAGATGCAAATGGCATAAACTCCACAGGCAACGGCATTGGCCACGACTTGCAGCTCATCATAGATGGTGACATGTCAAAGACATACACGCTTAACGATAACTTCGTCTACGACTTCGGCACCTATACCTCGGGCACCACATATTACCAGCTTCCAGAACTATCAGCAGGCAAACATACGCTGAAGTTCCGTGCTTGGGATATCTTGAACAACTCGTCGACGGTATCGCTCGACTTCAATGTTGTGCGTGGCCTTACACCAAAGCTCTTCAACGTAGGCGTTACAAAGAATCCTGCATCAACATCAACAACATTCATCATCAACCACGACCGCGTGGGCACAACAATGGATGTCGATATCGATGTATTCGACGCCAGCGGTCGCCTGCTATGGACACACCATGAGTCGGGAGTATCCACCAGCGGAGCCTATACCTCTACATGGAATCTATGCACCGACAGCGGTCAGCAACTGCAAACGGGTGTGTATCTTTATCGTGTCAGAGTAGCGTGCGAAGGCAGTAGCCAAGCATCAAAAGCCAACAAACTTGTGGTTATAAGCAATAAATAGCCCACCACTTACGTTATTATATTGTTTACACCATATTATATATATAACAACGCAGATGAATAAAATATCAAAGATAATCCTCGCGGTTGCACTCGTGATGCTTACTTCTGTTGCCAAGGCGCAGGATAAGAAAAACATGTTCAACCCTATCAACACCTCGGTAACATCACAAACCATTGCCCCTGATGCTCGAGCAGCAGGTATGGGCGACGTGGGTGTTGCCACCGACCCTGACGTAGTATCTCAATACTGGAACCCTGCGAAATATCCTTTCACGATATCTCGCGCAGGAGTAGCCCTTAACTATACCCCATGGTTGCGCCAGCTGGTTTCAGATATCGACCTTGCCTACCTCGTGGGCTACTATCGCATTGGCGACTATAGTGCCATATCTGGTTCTTTGCGCTATTTCTCTCTTGGTGAAGTGTTCACCAGCAGCTCTGAGGATGGCACTAACGATATGACCATCAATCCTTACGAGATGTCGCTCGATGTTGCTTATTCACTTATGCTGAGCGAACATTTCTCACTCTCGGCAGGCGTACGCTGGATTTACTCCGACCTCACCTACGACTACACCGAAGATACATCACCAGGTTCTGCTTTTGCTGCCGACCTCTCGATGTACTATCAAAACTATCTCAACATCGGTAGCCGCGAATGTCAGCTTGGCTTAGGTCTCAACGTTTCAAATATCGGTAGTAAGATTACTTTCGGCGGTAGCGACGACTCTGAGTTTATCCCTACCAACCTTCGTCTTGGTGCATCGCTCATGGTGCCTATCGACGAATACAACCGCTTCACCATAGCTGCTGATGCCAACAAGCTCCTCGTGCCTACATATCCTAAGCAGGAAGATGGCGAGAGCACAGAAGACTATCAGGAGCGTGTGCAGAAAGATTACTACGACGTATCTTCTATCAGCGGTATATTCAAGAGCTTCAGCGATGCTCCTAACGGCTTCAAGGAGGAATTGCAAGAGATACAATGGAGCGTGGGTGCCGAATATGTATACAACGACAAGTTCTCTCTTCGCGCTGGTTATCACCACGAGAGCGAGAACAAGGGTAACCGCAAATACTTCACCGTGGGTGCCGGTTTCCGCATGAATGTCTTCTCTCTCGATGCTGGCTATGTGATAGCAACTGCCAAGAGCAACCCTCTTGACCAAACTCTCCGCTTCACCCTAAGCTTCGACATGGATGGAATAAAGGATTTATTTAAATAAGCGCGAGCCCATCCCCTTGGGTTGCGTTCGTCGCAGCTCGGCTGCGTCGCTTTCCCTTTCCTCCCCATCTTTCCCTCCCCCCCTATATTTATCCTTTTTAAAAAAAACAATACCAAATGAATATCCGAGTAGGAATGGGCTACGATGTCCATAAGCTTGTGCCTGGCCGTGCTTTATGGCTTGGCGGAATAAAGATAGACCACACGCTGGGCTTGCTTGGCCATAGCGATGCTGATGTATTGATACATGCCATCTGCGATGCCTTGCTTGGTGCCGCCAATATGCGCGACATAGGCTATCATTTCCCTGATACCTCTGCAGATACCCTTGACATGGATTCCAAAATCATCCTTCGCCAAACCATCGACCTCTTAGCCACCAAGGGCTACCGCCTCGGCAATATCGATGCCACCATCTGCGCTGAGCGTCCTAAGATAAACCCTCATGTAGAAGCCATGAAGGCATGCCTTGCTGAAGTCATAGGTTGCGATACCGACCAGATATCCATCAAAGCCACAACCACCGAGCGCCTCGGCTTCACTGGTCGCGAAGAGGGCATCAGCGCCTATGCAGTATGCCTCATAGAGAAGTAAAGAATCTAAGTGAAGAGTAAAGAGTAAAGAACGAAGAGTAAAGAGTGAAGAATTTAAGTGAAGAGTGTAAAAACAAGGCTCGGTAGCTGTATGAAAAGCCAATTTAACAGAAAAGCTTACAATTATTATAACAAAAAAAGGATAGCGGAAATCTTTGGTTTCCGCTATCCTTTTTTTGTTATCTCTATTATTAGTTATCTCTTTTTCAATTAATTCCTTTTTACCCTTTTACCTCCCCTCAATTTTTCGTCTTCAAGTCTAATCACTCCCCTCTCTTTTTGGAGAGGGGCTGGGGGTGAGGCTTTGTCTCTCTTTGAGGCTGGGGGTGAGGCTGTAGTGTGAGGCTTTTATTTCTTCTCCAAATACTCAGCAAACACTCTTGCCGCACTCTCTACCTTGCGTGCACAAGGGCGTACCTTATAATATTCGGCATTACGTTCATCTGGCATATGTGATATAGGCTGTGGCTTCACACCACCCAACCCTAAGAGTTCAGAACAGATGATAGAGCCATTGCGCTGACGGAATGTTTCAAGTAGCTCCTGCACCACCTTGTAGCATGCCGACTTACCCTCACGGTCGTTGCCTTCTGTCTGTCCACAGTCGAGGCCTGCCAATATCACCAGTCCCGACACGGCACCACACATCATCCTCATTCTACCCACGCCACCGCCAAAGCCTGCAGCTATGCGCTTTGCCATATTATCATCCAAACCATAGATGTCGGCAAATGCAGCCACCACACTCTGACTACAGCCGTAGCCCTGCATAAAGTTGTCTACAGCCTGCTGTATTCTGTTTTCTAATTCTTGTTTCATAAGATTATCATTGAGTTATTGCAAAAGTAAGAAAAATAAGTCAATTTCAAGGTGCAAAATGCTCATATTTTAAGATAGAGTGGAAAAACAACAATAATAATCCAATATTAGTTTATTATATACCCTAAAAATACAAATATATTTATATCTTTGCACTATCCTAATTAGAAACCAAATTATCAAATGAAGAAACTATTATCGACAATGGTAGCCGTTACCATCGCTTTTACTGCTAACGCACAAGTTAAGAGCAATGGGGGATACCCTATTACTCCAGTTCCTTTCACATCAGTGAAAGTAGTAGAAAACAGCTTTTGGGGACAGCGCCTTGAAGCAAGCCGTAAAGTTACCATTCCTTTGGCTTTCAGCAAATGCGAGGAAAGCGGACGATACAAGAATTTTCAGTATGCCGCACACCCAAGCAAAGACTACAACGTAAACAAACTTGAACCATTCTCGTTCGACGACACCGACCCATACAAAACCATCGAGGGGGCAAGCTACATCTTGCAAACATATCCTGATGCAAAGCTCAAAGCGTATATCGATTCTGTACTCGACATCATAGCTACTGCACAAGAGGCTGATGGCTATCTATACACAGCTCGCACCATGAACCCTGAGCATCCTCATAGCTGGTCGGGCAAAACTCGCTGGTCGAAAGAAGAAAACTTAAGCCACGAACTCTACAACCTCGGTCACATGGTAGAAGGTGCCGTAGCTCACTATCAAGCCACAGGCAGCCGCAAGTTCTTGGATATCGCTATAAGATATGCCGACTGCGTGGTTCGCGAAGTTGGTCCGAAGGCTGGTCAGGCTTGCGTTGTTCCTGGTCATCAGATTGCCGAGATGGCTCTTTGCCGTTTGTATCTCGTCACAGGCAACAAGAAATACCTCGACGAGGCAAAGTTCTTCCTCGACTATCGTGGCAAAACATCCATCAAGCAGGAATACTCTCAGAGCCATAAGCCTGTAATAGACCAAAACGAAGCTGTTGGCCATGCCGTTCGTGCAGCATATATGTATGCAGGTATGGCAGATGTTGCAGCTCTCACAGGCGACTCAGCATATATCCATGCCATCGACAACATTTGGAACAACATCGTTACCAAGAAGCTATATATCACCGGTGGTATCGGTTCTACCTCTCATGGCGAAGCCTTTGGCAAAAACTATGAGTTGCCTAACATGAGTGCTTATTGCGAAACCTGTGCTGCTATAGGTAATGTATATGTCAACTATCGTCAGTTCTTGCTCCATGGCGAATCTAAATATTATGATGTATTGGAGCGCAGCCTCTACAATGGTTTGATTAGTGGCGTATCGCTCGATGGCGGTGGCTTCTTCTATCCTAACCCATTGGAGTCGCGCGGTCAGCATCAGCGCCAGCCATGGTTTGGTTGCGCATGTTGCCCAAGCAACATCTGCCGCTTCATCCCTTCATTGCCAGGCTATGTATACGCTGTAAAAGACAGAAACCTCTACGTAAACCTCTTCCTCAGCAACTCTTCTCACCTCAAGGTTGCAGGCAAGACTGTTGCCCTTACTCAGAACACAGGCTATCCTTACGATGGCGATATCCGCATCAATATCGATAAGAATAGCGCAGGCAAATTCGCTATGAAAATTCGTATTCCAGGATGGGTTAAGGGACAGGTAGTGCCAACAAACCTCTACAGCTATAGCGACGGTAAAAGATTGGGCTTTAGCATCACCATAAATGGCAAAGAAATAGGCAATGCCAAACTTACCGAAGATGGCTATTACACTATTGATAGAAAATGGAAGAAGGGTGATGTAGTGAAAGTTCACTTCGATATGGAGGCTCGCACCGTTAGAGCAAACAACAATGTTGAAGCCGACCGTGGTATGGTTGAAGTAGAGCGTGGTCCATTGGTATATTGCGCAGAATGGCCAGACAACAAGTTTGATATCAAGACCGTTATCCTCAACCAGGAACCTAAGTTCACTCTCGGCACCATGGCACTCGACAACTTCATCCCTGCCGACAGCAAGGCTAAGCTCCATGCTTACAAGGAAATCAATATGAAGACCCTTACCACCGATGCTCAGTGTCTAAACTTCGATGTCAATGGTCGCCTTGCCACAAAGGATGTTCGTCTCACTCTCATCCCTTACTATGCTTGGTGCCATCGCGGTAGCGGTGACATGAAGGTATGGTTGCCACAGGACATGAAGGCTACAACACCTGCGTTGCCAGCAACATTGGCTTCCACAAGCAAGATAGAGACCTCTTCAAAGATGCCTGCCATAGAGAGCATCAACGACCGTTTGGTACCAATGAATGCCGACGATCGTTCGGTTCCTTACACTCATTGGGGGCCAAAGAAGGCTTCTACAGAATGGATATCATATACTTTCAACGAGGCAACAGAAGTAAAGAGCTGCACCACCTACTGGTTTGACGACCAGCCTTGGGGTGGTTGCTCATTGCCAAAGAGCTGGAAAGTATACTATAAGACTGCCGATGGCTCATGGGCTCCTGTTGCAGATGCCGACAACTATCCTACCGAAAAGGGTAGTGCTTGCACAGTAAACTTCAAGCCTGTAAAAACCACAGCTCTCAAGCTCGAAGTAGAATTGCCAGCCGATAAGTCAGCCGGCATCTTCGAGTGGAGCGTGAAATAAGCTGCCAAGCGAGTGTAATATATTAACCAAGCGCCAGCCCTGCCCCATGGGTTGTGTTCGTCGCAGCTCGGCTGCGTCGCTTTCCCTCGTTCCCTCCCACAACAAAGCCCACCCAGAGTTTCCTCTAAGTGGGCTTTGTTCTTATATCTATATCCCCCTATCTTTTATCTTATCCCAATCACTTTATCGCCTGTCTTATCACAAACCACAGATGCATAATCACCGTTGGTATCAAGCCATAATGCTTGCTCATAACCTTGAATCTCTCTTTCAGCGAAGCCTTATGGTTTTTATTTGTCATGCCTCCATCAAGGTAATTAGCCACCACGAAGCCTACATTCCTCATTGGCAACCCTCTACGCTTTGCCTCGCGCATTATCCTTATACACCAATCAACATCAGCACTAAAGCGATATTCAAGGTTATATGGTGTCTGTTTTGCCAGGTCGGTACGGGCATAGAAAGCCTGATGACACACCAGCATACCATACATAAACGAGCGCCAAGTGAGCTTCTTAGGTGCCGCAAGTCTACGATGGCAGATAAAGTTGCCCTCAGCATCCACGATATCGGTATCGCCATATAGCACACCAGGCATAGCCTCGCCATCGCCAACGGCTCCTCCCACACCTTCCAGGGTATCTGCATTAGGCAGCGTATCTCCAGCATTCAGAAACAGCACATAGTCGCCAGTAGCCATCTTCAATCCTTTGTTCATGGCATCATAAAGTCCCTTATCAGGCTCCGACACCACCACAACATCATGTAGACAATCCTCGTCGGCATCATTCTCGCGTTTATATTCTTGTGCCATCTTCACCGTACCATCCTTCGAAGCACCATCAACGATGATATGCTCCACATACTGGTAAGTCTGTTCCCATACACTATCCAAGGTGCGTTGCAAACAATCCTCGGCATTATAGGTTATAGTGACAATCGAAAAGCGTATCATATCTTATAGTTTTTGAAAGCTGCTGCATGATTATATACCTCTATATATTGCATAGCCACAGCCGTTTGTGAATAGTTGGCATGCACTTTATGTAGTGCATTCTTAGTTAGTTCTTCTCCATTAGCCTCATCGAGTACCCAGCGAATGCCACTTGCCAAATCCTTTGCATCACGATAGTTAGCCACATAGCCATTCTTCTTATGATCTATCATCTCAGGTATTCCTCCAACCTTGAATCCTACACAAGGCACACCACATGCTAAAGCCTCCATTATAGTGTTAGGAAGATTTTCAGAAAGCGAAGGCAACACAAAGACATCTGCAGCATGGTATAGCTCCACTATGCGCTTGGTGTCGCTGACATATCCTAAAGGTATAGCCTCGAAAGGCAACTGTTCTATAACCTCATCGGCATGTCCTCCGAGCACAGCAACTGCCGTATTCTCCTTCATCTCAGGATATTGCTCTGCCAACAATCGACAAGCCTCCACGAGATAGTCCATACCCTTGTTCACGTTTGTTGCGCGTTGCGAAACAAACAGTATTATTCTCTTCCCTGCAGGCAGATTATTAGCCACCCTACCCTCTTGCTTATCGCCAGGTTTAAACACTCGCATATCAATAGGATTTGGAATATTCGTAATTGATTGTCCAGAGAGAAGTTCACTCTTCTTTGCCTCGCCTGCGAGCCATTTGCTGCAAGCTACAAACGATATTCTATTGTTCTCCAATAGCTTGCGCTTGCGCTTCCACACCTTTGCCGACAAGTCGTTATCGCTACCACCATTAGGCAATAATCGGCAATGATGACAACGATTCTCAAACTTACGACAATCGAGCGTAAGATGGCAAATAGCCGTAGCAGGCCACACATCGTGCATCGTCCACACCACAGGTTTGCCGCTATCCAATATCTTCTTAATACCCTTCAGCGACAGCATACCTTGGTTTACCCAATGCAGATGTATTATCTCTGCCTCCTTAAATTCTGGCAACTTAGTGATATCTGCACCGCTACTCGCAGTATCAATATCGAAAAGATGATTCTTCGAAAACCACAAATGGCAATATATCTTGAATCTATCCCACAAGAAATGCCATTGTTGCATAATCTTCGATGGCAATGGGACAACAGTAATCTGTTCCGTCTCCTTATCGCGAACCAACATCTTAGCCTTGACTCCATTGTTGTTTAGAGCCTCCATCAGCCTTTTTGCAGCCAAAGCCGCACCGCCAGTCTTCTCGCTTGTATTTACAATAAGTACTTTCATTTGTTTTATGCTTTATGCAAAAGTAATCGAAAAGTACGAAACAACAAAGAGAAAAGATGAAAAAGAAAGCTCTTTTCCCACAATCTCTACACCTATATATATATATAAGCCCCTATCCTTACCCATACTGGAAGTAACGGCATTACGTATTTTAACAGAATGATAGAAAAAGCGTATAATTACTTAACATTTATTAGTTGTGCACGAACACACATGTTTGATATACATCAAGAAAGTACATATATCATGAATATTGTTATCAAAATGCTTGGTAGGAATCAAAAAAGTAACTACCTTTGCATCGTCAAAAGGTTAATAGATTGTTTAGGTTAGTAGTAATAGATTTAGGTTTTTAGTTATTAGGTTTAAGGTAGATTTGATAGATTGTTTAACGGGAAACAACGGAAATCGTGAGATTACCGTTTGATTTTGAAAAGGATTTTTAGTTAAACATAGGCTTTTACGCTGTGGCTCGTGGTGAGTCGCAGCGTATTTTTTATGTAGCTATCGTTGATATCAAAGATTTTTGCTAACAGTCATGGCTACTTTTTGTAGTAGGCAAAAATACGTTTGCTAGTAAGCATAGCAAAATTTGAGAGTAAGTAAATACTCAACGTAACAGGCTTCGTCATCGATGACATCCAATACAAAAAGAACACGAACCTCACTCTATCCATCGAATATATTTCAATTCGTACGATTCATGAGATTCGTGTTCCCTATCATTGTCCCCTCGAGTCTAAACACTCCCCTCTCTCTTGGAGAGGGGTCGGGGTGAGGCTTTATTTAACCACAATCTTTCCCTTAGCCTTGCTGCCACTAACAGAATATACGTAGAGTCCTGGCTTAAGAGCAGATAGTGAGAGAGAGCCATTGGCAGAAGCCACATTCCATTTAGCAACCTCAGCACCAGAAACAGTAGCGAGACTGATGGTACGTGGAGCTGCAGTAGCGAAGCTATAGTTCAATGCACCATTAGCGAAGGAAACTTTCTCGTTGTCTGCCACGATGTTGTTTACTCCAAGCACCTCCTGGTCGTTGGTAACAACGAGAGTCATAGTAATCGTTGTTGTACTCTCTTTGCCCGTGATAAAAGCAGAGATATTATACTTAAAGGTTACGGTATTCTCGTAAAAACCACCTGGCTCTATATTCAAGCTAACAGGTTCATTTGCATTCAAATAACCAGATATAGTAAAGTTAGAATTTGCGGGAAGACAAGTTGTACCAAAGCAGAATTGGAATGGCTTTGTAGAGCTTGCCTTAATCGTAACATTAGCATTCTCTGTGCTCTTTATACTAACATCAGGGAAAAAAGCATAGCATCCGTCTTCTTCTAATACAGCAGAATCACACTTAGAAGTAGTAAACGTTGCACCCGATGCTATCTCCTTACCATCGCAAAGGAAAGAAAGCTGAGCATGAGCAGTTATGGCGAGAGCCAAGAAAGCTACAATCGAAAAAAGTTTCTTCATCTTCTTATATTTTTATTATTTCACAACCTCAGCCTTCTGTGCCTGTAATACTCCGTCCTTATCGTTGTATACAAAGGCCACAATATGAAGGTTAGCTGCGTTCCAGTTATCCTTAATTGCTATAGAAGCAGTCTTTGTTTGGTTAATCTGTGGCATCAAAGTCACATCTTCACCCCATGTGCCATTCACGGCAGCACGAAATACATGATTTTGAACATAGTTCTTCTTCAAAGAGCCATGATCAATCTGCGATGCTACGATGCCATCTTCAACAACCCAAAGCTGCAACTTACCCTTCATATCAGCATAAGGCTTCAGTTCTACGTTAATATCAATCTCGTTGGCTGCGTTTACACGAGCAGCAAGGTCGATATCAAGATTTGTTGGGCGCTGAATCTCCTCATAGATGTTAGTATCCCATGTTCCTGATGTCAGAGTAGCAACACTTCCTCTACGATCGAATACAGCACAAGGGTATCCTACCGCATCAAGGTCTCCCCATTTGTTTGCATACTCTTCGCCTTCTGGCTGCTTCAAGCCTACAGGGAAGAACTTATTTGTTTCATCTTCTCCAATAGCGAAAGAACCTGCATGAATACCCACAGCAATAAGGTTGCTACCATACTGCTCAGACAATGCAGCAAGAGCCTTGTGAGCATCAGGACAGTTGGTACAATTCTGACCAGTAAACTCCTCAACAAGCACATTGCGCTTGCTCTCCTGTGCAGGCATCTCTACGAAGCGCTCGTTTTCGTCAAGCTCATCACAAGCTGTAAATCCGAAAGCAAGAACAGAAGCCACGGCAGCAATACCGAGGATTGATTTCTTTATATTAAATAATGTATGTATCATAATATTTGCTCAACCTTGATGTTAGAAAGTATAATTGTACGAAACGTTAAGGCCCTTGCTTGCAGGCACATAACGGCACACGCCACCCGAACAGTTATATCCAGCACGTGTCTTGCCATAGCCTACCATTAGGCGGTGAGCCTTAAACGAAGCTGTAACAGAAGCCATATAATAATGGATGTCTGTCTCGCCAGTATTCCACATATCGCTCACGGTGAACATCAAGTAAGGGAGTGCCGAGAGCTCAACAAGTCCATAAGCCCAGTCGCCCTGGTCTTCGCTTGTAGAGAGATACTGCAATTCTCCACGCAGAGTATACCTCTTATTAATCTGATACTTACCCTCAGCAACACCGATATTCGACTTAATCACGCCACCCTTACCTTCGATGACGGTCTTGTTGTAATACTGATTCATGTACATAAGGTTGAGCTTAAACGATTTGCTCATCTTCTTCTCCATCTGCACATTGATATCCTGGTAGTATAGTCCACCCATCTTGAAGAAGCCTGTGGTATAACCCTCGGTACCACGAAGAGTAGTACCATACAATGGTTCTACAGGGTCTTTGTCCAATCCGCGGATATGGCTAACGTTGAGCTTGAGCTTTGTACCATACTTACCACCAAGGAGTGTGTGGCGCTTGAAGTTATATCCAAACTCACCCTGGAAAGCCCACTCGCCAGGAGCAGCTTGTGTGGCATAAGGATAAAGAGCAGCAAGAGCATAAGTATGCTGATAAGCAAAAGCTGGCATATTGTTGAGGAATGCCGAAGTACCGGTAGTAAAACGGTTAGAGCGGAACGCCATATCCTCGCTACGCTTAGCCTGGAGCAAAGCACTTACACCTCTGTTAGAATAAGAAGCTGATACCAGCACCGCATTACCGCGACGATAGATATATCCATTGTCGGCAGAAGGATCCTGTGTGCGCCAAGCATATTCAGCCAAGAAGTTGTAGTTGCCAGTCTGCAAACTTGATCTGAGGTCGAAAGCATGAACCGACATAGGCAACTCCAAGCGGTTGTTAGAACCTGTTGCAAAGATAGTCTTATCCTTATTCTTGTCGTAGTCGAGATATACATACGAGCCACCAATCATCCAAGTGATATTCTTATCACGCAAAGACTTGATATACTGGTCGAGGTTTATCTCAAGGTCAGTACCTGTCAGCATCTGGTCGGTATCCCAATCCCTGTAGCGGCGCTGCACACCACCGAGGAATTTAAACTGTACGCCCTTCAATGCACTAACATTCAAGCGTGCACCACGAATGGCGTTGTCAATACCGAGGCTTCGCTCCTCGTAGGTACGGAAGATGAGTCCGCTACCAAACTGGTCGTAGAAATCACCTACAGTCAAATCCACACCATTATTACTCTTAAACTTAGCATATACATGTGGCACACCCCATCCCTTGAATCCTGGTTCAAAACCAGGCAATGGATGTTCGTTGTATTCGAAACGCACGCCAGCCTCTACGTATTTGCTATCAAGACTAATATCGGCATAAGTATTTGTCAGCACATCGTCCTTGTATGTGCCAGTTCCGAGCTTTTGGTCTTCTTGTGGAACCAAGATATCGCTCTGTATGCTTCCGTGTATAGCAATGCCATCATTGCTCTGTGCATTGGCATTAGCCACCGACATCATAGCAACAAGCAAGGAAGCGTAGAAAGAATATTTCATATAAACCTTTTATGTGTCTTATATATATAATAAGGTGTAGATAGTGTCTACTTCTTCACCAACTCTCTAACCTTTTCGATAAGATGCTGCTCGCCACCCTCGGTATATCCGCTGCGCGACTCAACAATCTTACCATCGCCACCGATGATGAACACGTGAGGTATCATCTGCACGCCCATAGCACAACGGAATTCGCTGTTAGGGTCGAGCAACACTTCGTATTCCCACTCTTCTCCATCTACGAGAGGCTTAACCTTATTAATATTCTGCGCTTGGTCGATAGAAATAGCTACCACCTTAACACCAGTCTCTTCCTGCCACTCCTCATACTGCTCATGAATAGCCTTGAGCTCACGGTTGCATGGCTTACACCATGTAGCAAAGAAACTGATAATGAAAGGTTTGCCATCGTTGTTGAGTGTCGATGTGTCTACAGTCTTGCCATCGAGAGTTTTCAACTTTACAGAAGGAAGCTGTGCAAACAAGCTTGTGCAAGTCATCATAAGCACAAGCAACGAAATAATTCTAAACTTTTTCATATTGATGTATTTTTTATTATAATTCGTAATTACTGATGCAAAATTACTCATTTTTTATCAAACATATATCAAAACTAACACAAATTCGTTACTTATTCACCATTTTTGGCAATACCAACCAACTTCAACTAATGTTTTATTGATTTTAGCCTCCTATAGCTGACATTATTTTATTACCTTTGCATTCAAAGAATAAACACATGGACATATTTAGAATAAGGAAAAACGAGATTGCAGTATTCATAATCGGGTTTATAATCCTCGCTCTACTCAACATTATGATGCTTGGCTACAACCCCGACCTCTTCACTCGTGGTGGCAACATAGGCTTCTGGAGCATCTTCTATGACCATTTCATCGTCTCGGGCTACGACTCCTTCGTATATCTGTCGCTATCCAGATGGAAGATATACTACACCCTGTCGCGCCATCCTCTTATTGCGCCCATGCTCTATCCTCTTGCCTTGCTCAATGGGTGGCTTATGGACCTCACAGGCGTCAACTGCGCTATCTATATCGTAGCCACCCTATATTGTCTATTGGGCACCTACTCTTTCCTCTTCACCTATCGCATCATGCGCAAAGTGATAGGCATCTGTGTGCTCGACTCTATGCTCTGCACCCTTTTCTTTTTCTCTTTAGGTCATGTAATGACGGCAACCTTCGTGCCCGACCATTTCGCAATATCGCTATTCCTTATCACCCTCACCGCCTATATCGCTGGCACATACATGAAGCGTCAAAGCCACATGCCAGCATGGCTCACAGCCCTATTGGCTACTATCACTTGCGGAGTAACACTCACCAACGTTGCCAAGACATGGCTCGCTGCGCTATGGACAAACGGTCGCCACTTTTGGCATCTGAAATCGCTATTGCTAACCACCATCCTGCCATTAATGATAATAGCAGGCGGCTATTTCCTGCAATACGAATACCTGGCTAAGCCCGACAATCTGGTACAGCAACACAACATAGAGAAAAAGCTAAAGAAAGACGCCAAGTTCGCAAAACAATACTACGAACATAAGAAATGGATGGAAAATCGCCGGTCGTTCAACAATACCGACAACACTATCTTGCAATGGATAGACACCAAGACCAACCGTATAGCCACCATCATCGAAAACCTCTTTGGAGAATCTTTCCAACTACACCAAGACTACTTGTTAGAAGACACCAACAAGTCGCGTCCTGTGATAGTAACCTATCGCCATTGGTACAACTATCTGATAGAAGCCATCATCGTGGCATTGTTCATAGGTGGCATCATCATTGGCAGAAAGAATAAGTTCTGCCTTATGATACTCTCATGGTTTGCTGTCGACATGACCATGCACATCATCCTTGGCTTCGCCCTCACCGAAGTCTACATCATGACCTCCCATTGGGCATTAGCCCTCCCTGCAGCCATAGCTTCGCTGTTGTCCGCATACAAAGGAAAACAGCGAATAGCACTCCGCTTAGTGCTATTCGCTGTCACCATATGGCTCTTAGCCTGGAACATTCCTCTCGTCATCGAGAAAGTTTGGAATGTTTAATACTCCGTTTTATCCGTCGACTGCGCCCACATTTCGAAAGCCTTCTTAGCCTCTTCAGGCAACAAGAGTTCCATCTTCTTGTGGCGATCTTCGTTCTTCAGTTCCAACTCCTGGTATATAAAGTCATCATCAAAACCTATAGCCGCAGCATCCTTACGGTCGTTAGCATAATAGATTTTGTCGAGATGCGCCCAGTAGATAGCACCCAAACACATAGGACATGGTTCACACGAAGTATAGATATCATATCCCGCCAAGTCGAAAGTACCCAACTTAGCCGTAGCCTTGCGAATGCAGTTTACCTCAGCATGCGCTGTAGGGTCGTGGTCGATAGTCACCGAGTTAGAAGCCTCAGCAATAATCTCACCATCCTTAGATGCGATGACAGCACCAAAAGGTCCACCACCATTACGAACACTATTTTCACTCACTGCAATAGCACGGCGCATTAATTCTTCTTTTTGCATAATTCTAATTCGTTATTATCATTAATTACTATTTTTGCATTACCACCCTTCTTCAGGCTACCAAACAAAATCTCGTGCATAAGTAGCGGCTTCAGATAGCGAGCTATCACACGGTCCATCTCTCTTGCACCATATTCCGTGGTGAATCCCTTTGCCAACAGCCACTCCTCGGCCTTGCCTTCTATGTCTATAGTGACATTCTTGGCAGCCAACTTCTGTTGCAACTGCGCCAACTTCTTGTGCAATATGCGTGTTGCCATATCGTGGCTCATATCGTGGAACACCACCGTAGCCGAGAGACGATTGATAAACTCAGGCTTAAACGATTTCTTCACCTGTTTCATCATAGCCTCGCCTTTCGACACACCACCAAGGAAACCAACACTTGCCTGCGAAGCATACTGCGCACCAGCATTCGATGTCATTATTATGACAACATTATGGAAGTCAGCCTGACGTCCGCGGTTGTCGGTAAGCTTAGCATAGTCCATCACCTGCAACAAGATATTATAGATATCCGAGTGTGCCTTCTCTATCTCGTCAAACAGCAACACACAGTTTGGCTTTTTGCGTATTGCATCCGTCAATAGTCCACCATCCTCATATCCCACATATCCTGCAGGCGAACCGATGAGCTTTGCCACGGCATGCTTCTCGGCATATTCACTCATATCAAAACGCACAAGTTCTACACCAAGTTCATCAGCCAACGAGCGTGCAACCTCTGTCTTGCCCACACCCGTAGGACCAACAAAGAGCAACGATGCCAATGGCTTGTCGCTATCTATAAGCCCAGCCTTCGACATCTGCACAGCCTCTACCACCTGACCTACAGCCTCATCCTGTCCAAACACCCTACTCAGCATACGTGCCTTGAGCGTTGCCAACAGCGAGTTGTCCTCAGTCTTCATAACCTCAGCATCAATCTTGCATAGCTTCGACATCACCATGTTCACTATCGCCTTATCCAGATATTGTGTCTGTCTATTCTTTGGATGCAACTCCAGATAAGCGCCAGCCTCATCGATGATATCTATCGCCTTGTCAGGAAACCTACGGTCAGGGATATGCTGCGCACAAGCCCTCACGGCATAATCAATGATATCATTCTTTATCACAATGCCATGATATTTCTCGTAACCCTGCTTCAATCCCAGCATTATCTTTATCGTGTCCTCCACCGAAGGCTCAGCGATATCCACCTGCTGAAATCTGCGTGTTATGCCCACGCTGCCAGCCATATGCTTATTGTATTCCTCGTAAGTGGTAGTACCGATAAATCTTATGTCGCCACCCTCCAGATAAGGCTTTAGCATATTCGATGCATCCAGCGAACCGTCAGAGATTTTACCTGCACCCATTATCGAGTGAATCTCATCTATATATATTATGGTGTTGCCCTCCTTGCGAGCACCCTCCAACACCAGCTTCAGTTTCTTTTCAAACTCTCCACGATATTGAGTGCCAGCTATCATCGAGCCCATATCCATCATATACACCTTGCATCCGCAGAGTCTCTTCGGACATTCGCCCTTTATCATTCGCTCCACCAAGCCATATACGATAGCCGTCTTGCCCACACCCGGCTCACCAATCAGTATCGGATTGTTCTTATCTCGTCTACATAATATCTGCATTATGCGGTCCAGTTCCTCTGTGCGACCAATAAGTGGATTATGCTTCCCCTCCTCCTCGTTCACATTCGTCACCAAACTGCGCCACGACATAGGTTGCGCCATCTCGTCATCGTCATCAACAGCGTAATCATCCATGTCGTCAACATCAAAAGGCTCGTCAATGCCTTCATCCTCCTCATCACTCTTATTCTCTACCGCAGGAATCAGCGACATAAACATATTCTCATCGTCAATCTGACTATGCAGCAGATAAGCAGCCATCGACTCCGGCAAATCGAGCAACGCCCTTATAGCATGATGACGTGCCACCTCCTCCTTGCCACACGACAGTGCCATACGATAAGCATTATCGAGCATATTTACATATTGTACAGAACGAAATGGCAAAGCAAACTCTTCGATAGCCTTATTGTCCAAGCCACCGATATAACTATCCAACTCTTTCTTCAGTTTAAAGTCGTCGCCACCACACATCATCAATGGAAAAGTGAGATACCCTTGGTCTATAAACGCCAGCAGAAGATGTTCGGGCGTAATAAACATATTGCCCATCTTCTTGCCCAATTCTATAGCCCCCGTATCAGCCCTATCCATTTGGAAAGTCATCTTGGGTATATTGTCCATAAGCAGTTATTCCTCTTCAACTTCAAATTTTAACGGAAACTTATTCATTCTTGCCATATGTGTAGCCACAGAAGCCTTCGACACAGCGAGGTCATAGCCGTAAGTTCCAGCCACAGCCTTACCCTCGTTATGCACACTCAGCATCAGCGCTTTAGCCTCTTCAAAGCTCTTACCGAATATCTTCATAAGCACCTCCACCACAAAATCCATCGTGGTGAAATCATCATTAAATATAATGACGTTATAGCGCTTCGGCTCGTCATATCCAGTCCGCGCTCGTTCCCTTATAGCAGATTTTTCTTTACTCATATTGGCAAATATAGCAAAAAGATTGCAAACTCCATCACATTCTCCCACTTTTTTTGCATCCTCGCCCCACATTCTAATCCCCACATTCACATTGAGCAACAAAAAAAAGAACACGAATCTCACAAATCCACCGAATAATATTTCAATTCGTGCAATTCGTGCGATTCGTGTTCCCTTAACCACTCAAGCTACAGAGCCCACAGGACTTATTCATGCAATTCGAGATATTACTTCCCGTTAGTCAGTGGGTCTACGACAAATCTCGTGTTCCTTTAACCCTCCATCGACAGAGACCTCGGTCTCTTATTCGTGTCATTCGAGATATTCGTGTTCCCTTAACCACTCAAGCAGCAGAGTCCACAGACCTTATTCGTGCTATTCGAGATATTACTTCCAGTTGGTCAGTGGGTCTACGACAAATCTCGTGTTCTTTTAACCCTCCATCGACAGAGACCTCGGTCTCTTATTCGTGTCATTCGAGATATTCGTGTTCCCTTAACCATTCAAGCAGCAGAGCCAACAGGTCTTATTCGTGCGATTCGAGATATTCGTGTTCCCTTAACCACACAAGCAGCAGAGCCGAGTTAGGCTCCATCCGTGTCCTTCGTGCTATCCGTGTGCGTCCACTCACGCAAAGCCCTGCTCTTCGTTTTTACTTAAATTCTTTAAGGATTTTCTCCGCTATTTCCTTCATTTCGTCAGCCTCAAACTTCAGATGCTCCTTACGGAAGTCAACATCAGCCTCGCTCTGCATAGGAATGAGGTGAATATGGGCATGCGGAACCTCCAAGCCTAACACCACCTGCGCCACCTTCTTGCAAGGGAAAGCAGCCTTGATAGCCTTAGCCACACGCTTTGCGAACACCTGAAACTCAGCGATGTCCTCATCCTCCATATCGAAGATATAGTCCACCTCCTTCTTAGGAATCACCAATGTATGTCCTTTAGCCAAAGGACTGATGTCGAGGAAAGCATAAAACTTCTCGTTCTCGGCACACTTGTAGCTTGGTATTTCGCCAGCCACGATTTTTGAGAAAATAGTCATAATAGTATATCTTTTAAGAATCCACTATATAGTTTACGCAATCGAAATCTTGTCGATGCGCAGTTTGATGGTACCACGAGGAATCTTTATCTCCACCTCGTCGCCCACCTTTTTGTTGAGCAATCCCTGTGCGATAGGAGTATGAATAGAAATTTTGCCTTCGCGGAGGTTAGCCTCGCTCTCGCTCACGATAGTGTACGACATCTTCGACTGGTTAGCGAGATTTGTCATCTCCACCTTCGACATAATCTGTACAGCATCAGTGCTCAGACGTGATAAGTCAACGATCTTAGCCTCCGCAATAGCGAGTTTCATCTTGTTGATTTTATCTTCGAGATGAGCCTGAGCCTCTCTGGCTGCATCATATTCTGCATTTTCACTCAGGTCACCCTTGTCGCGAGCCTCTGCTATAGCTGCAGAAGCCTTAGGGCGCTCCACAGATTCGAGCTGCTGTAGCTCTGCTACGAGCTTGTCGTAGCCTTCTTGTGACATGTAAGCCATAATTAAAAATGTTTTTTTACTTAGGTTATATATATATTAATAATGTGTAATCTTCCTTATCTCCTTTCATCCTCATCGAGTGGTGTAAAAAAAACGAGAATTCCGACATCACGTCAATGTCGGAATTCCGTCTCCTGTTATACTCGTATGAATCTTCTGCGAAGATAGCGCAAGCGAGCGCAATGAGAGTTTACTCTCAAATTGCCGAGCGCAGATTTATCTTCTGCAAAGATAGGTAATTAAATCGATACTGCCAAACTTTCCTTCATTTAAAAACTTTTTCCTCGGTTTTTCCTCCTTTTTACACTTCTAAAACTTCGTGTAGATTCGCCCTATTACTTCCCGTTGACCAGCGGGTCTACGACAAATCTCGTGTTCGTTTAAGTCTCCATCTACAGAGACCTCGGTCTCTTATTCGTGTCATTCGAGATATTACTTCCCGTTGGTCAGTGGGTCTACGACAAATCTCGTGTTCCCTTAACCACTCAAGCAGCAGAGCCCACAGGTTTTATTCGTGCAATTCGAGATATTCGTGTTCCCTTAAACACTCAAGCAGCAGAGCCCACAGACCTTATTCGTGCTATTCGAGATATTACTTCCCGTTAGTCAGTGGGTCTACGACAAATCTCGTGTTCTTTTAAGTCTCCGTCGACAGAGACCTCGGTCTCTTATTCGTGTCATTCGAGATATTCGTGTTCCCTTAACCACTCAAGCAGCAGAGCCCACAGACCTTATTCGTGCTATTCGAGATATTACTTCCCGTTGGTCTGTGGGTCTACGACAAATCTCGTGTTCGTCTCCCTTACACGAACTTTTCCCCTCTCTTTATTTGCACTTCATTCACAAACTTCCTTACCAGTGCCGACGAGTCCTCCTTCTTGCATATCAACAGCACGTTGTCCTCCTCAGCCACGATATAGCCATCAAGACCATTTATCACAGCCAACTTACCCTTAGGCAACTTCACCACATTACCCTTAGCATCATCCAACACCACATCACTGTCAATAATCACGTTGTCGTCCTCACTCTTCTGCATCGCCTCATAAATGCTATGCCATGTGCCGAGATCAGCCCAACCGAAGTCACACTTCATCATACACACATTCTCCGACTTCTCCAATATAGCCTCATCAATAGAAAGGTTAGGATACGAAGGGAAATTCTCCATTATATACCTTCTCTCAGCCTCAAGACTATTCACATCCTCAGTCTTATCAAAGTTGCGCAACACCGGAGGCAAGAACTTCACGAAACATTCACGCAGATAGTTCACGTTGCCCAAGAACAAGCCAGTATTCCAATAAAACTCGCCACTCTCCATAAACATCTTAGCAAAGTTTCTATCAGGCTTCTCAGTAAACGACTTCACCTTATAGAAGTTATTCTCTACCCCATCGCCAAGCTGGATATAACCATAACCAGGCTCAGGACGCGTAGGCTTCACACCCATCGTAAGCAATCTCTTGTTACCCTCAACAAACTTCAATCCCTCCAACACATTACGTTTGAAAGCCTCCTCATTAAACACAATCTGATCAGAAGGCGTAGCAATCAAACAACCATTAGGATTAAGGAGAGAAATTCTATGGTTAGCCCACGACAAACTTGGCGCCGTGTTACGATAAATAGGTTCAGCCAAAATCTGCTCCTCACTAAGCTCAGGCAGCTGCTCACGCACCAAGTCACGATAATTTAAATATGTAGAAACATAAATATTCTCCTTAGGCACAATATCGAGAAACCTCTCATACGTCTGCTGCAACTGAGTTTTTCCAGTACCGAAGAAGTCCAAAAACTGTTTTGGCTTGCTTTCACGACTGCAAGGCCAGAGTCTTCTGCCCTTACCACCAGCAAGTATCACGCAATAATAATTCTTATTATCTGTAGCCATAGTCTGTTAAGTTTAGTTTTTCAAGTTTCACTCATCAATCTTAATACCCCACATTTCTGTGGCATAAGACTATTATCAACCTTAAATTCACTAATTAGAGCCCATAAAGTCCCTAATTTCGCATACGAAAGTACACATTTATCACGAAACAGCCAAGACTTTTGTATTTTTTTAGCTGAAAACTTTGTTTATTCAGAAAAAATATATACCTTTGCACTCGCAATTAAGCCCAGATGGCGGAATCGGTAGACGCGCTGGTCTCAAACACCAGTGGGGCAACCCGTGCCGGTTCGACCCCGGCTCTGGGTACTTAAAAGCGGTTAAGAGTTCTTCAACTCTTAACCGCTTCTTTTTTTTATCCCCCTGCCCTGCCGTTATATCCATTCCCGTTCCTCCCGCAAAGCGTAGCCTAATTTACCTTTTTACCTTTTTACTCTTTTACCTTTTTACCTTTTAAAGCCCTTTTTACTCTTTTACCTTTTTACTCTTTTACCTTTTCTGTCTCTTCCTCCAGAAGAAGTGCCACGTCCTAAATATCGGTTCACTCAGAGCCTCAGCAGGATAATACCTCACGAAATGCATATTCCTCCATATCTTCAAGAAATACTTCTTACCCATGCTCTGCTTCGTAAACTCCCCATATTTAGTATAGTGCCTACCAAAGTTGCCACCATTCATAATCTCAGACAGCAGCAACTCTCCACGCTTCACATCCATCGGCCTTATCATCCTCTCCTCAGGCAAACCCAATACCACATGCATCACATACATCACAGCCCCAGCAAACTTCCACAAACCCAAATGCTTCAGGTCTCGCTGCAATGCCGTCAGATTCTTCACCCGTCCCTCTTCACTCTTCACTAAAACATAGTAGTAGTCCACCATCTGCCTCAATCCAATACCCTCATCAAAGAAATGATGATACAAATGCGTCAGCTGATAAACCACGTTAAACGCCGTTGTAGGCACAGCAATCTCGCCAGCCCCATCAGGCAAGCTAACCACATTCGAGCACTGCAAGTCCGCATTCCTCCTAAACCACTTCTGTAGTCTTCCACTATACACCAGACAATTCATCACTGCAGGAGTAAAATGCAACTCCACAGGTACCCCATCCACCGTAGTCTCCAGATGCTGATACCTAATATCATCCTCCAAGTCGAAATTCCTTCTGCCATACTCCATTATCACCTCTCGAGGAGCATTCAGCCATACATCCACATCCCCAGGATTACGAGAATAAGGATTCCCATACATCAGTGCATTTCCCTGCCCTTTCAGTATGCAGCAAGCCATACCATCCTGCGTCAGTTGTCTATACACCTTAGCAGCCACCCCATTCACATTCATATTCATCCTGCGAATCTGCTGCGCCTTAGCCATCCATACCATCAGCACATCCCTTCTTATCGGATTCTGCTTCAACTCCTCAGGAAACTCCTTCCCCAGTCGTTCAATACCATCAAAACAAAATCCAAGCAATGCCTGCTTCGAAGCAAACTCATACAGCAGCTGCCAGTCCATACCAGCAATCACCCTGCTCATATCAACCTTATCCCCAAGGCAATACTTCAAGAAATCAAAAAATGTAGATATATTAATCATTGTAGTTATACAAATAATATAGAAATATACTAATATATAATAAGAGTATCTTCACATTCAGAAATCATTGTGATTATATCCCCTTTAGCCACAACTCCTATTCGTGTATATTTAAGCCCCCTCCAATCTCATTCGTAGTGTTCCACCCAGATATCTCTATCAGTTCATAAATTAAAACATTAAACACTAAACAGAAAAACACCTTAAAAAATTGGTGGTTTCACCAAAAAGCCTTATATTCGCACAGAGAAAAGGAAATATGGGGTTAAATCCGTTAATATCAATAAAATTATGCTATTATATCGTGATTCATCTTCCACATGTTGCACAAAAGAATAAAAGTTATGGCACAATTAACATTACAAATAGATAGTCCATCATTAATGGAACAATTGAAAGGCGTACTTTCCCATATGCAAGGTGTCAAGATTGTGTCTGCCAATCCAGTTGCTAAGTCAATGTCAAAGGAATATATACCGAATGCAGAAACTTTGGCTGCGATGAAAGAAGCAGAAAGCGGACACGATGCAGGCATCGTCCGCTTAGATAGCATAGATAGCTTTATGGCATCAATGGAAGAATAGGCGTTATGAAAGAAATTCGTAAGACCCACAATTCAAGAAGGACTATAAGCGTTTCAAAAATGATAAAGAATTTATTAAGACGCTTATGAATGTCATATAGAAAGTGACACTCTATTAATATGGTTTGACAAGGAACACGATATAATAGAACTTGTCCGTTTAGGTTCCCATTCAGAACTATTTGGTATAGGTCGCAAAAAATAAGTTAACATCCACTTAGAGTGTAGATTCGTCCTATTTGTGTTCGTTTAAAAATCAAGCAGCAGAGCCGAGTTAGGCTTCCTCCGTGCCCTCAGTGCAATCCGTGTGCGACATACTCCAGCTACAATTTTGTATTTCATATTCCCAACTTATCAAACATATCATCAGCATTTTTATACTCAGTCACTCTACCATGACGAATATCATCCATAGCTTCCTCTATGCCTGTCTTCTTATGATTAGGAACAATCACAACACCTTTCATTGACTCAAGCACCTTTTTGAGCTCTGCCAAAACGCTTCTATCCTCCACCTGTATAGTTAATGTTGCCATAATCTTTAATTCTAAACGTCTAATTTACAGTCGCAAAAATACGTTTTTTCTCTAAACCACCAAGAAAATCGCAAGTTATCAACAAATTCACTCCAATCCCCTCTTTTATAGTTTGTAAGCAAAAGTGCTTACAAATATCATATAAATATTATAAATTATCCGTTAATTGGTCTTAAATGTATAAAAAACAAATGGATAAATTTGTTTAAGGGGAAAAATACCCGTAACTTTGCAGCAGCTCATTAACCAAGTTGTTAAAGGAGTTACGAGGTCGTATAGCAGTTGTTATACGACCTTTGCTTTAATAATTTATCCTTTGCATTATATTTTTTATAAGTTCATCAGGTGTTAAAACTCGTCCTGATAACCTTAACCATTCTTTATATTCCTTTTCTTTCTTCCTCACTTGATGAGGATAATCGGCATAAAAAGCAGTCCATAACAAATCATCTACTCCACCTGACACACTGATGTTCTATATATTACAGATAAATCAATATCAAGAAAGGACATTGCCTCGCTGCGATACCAGCCGAGCAAAAGGCAGAGTTCGATTTGTCTTTTGGTATTGCCGAGCGCATTAGTGAGATTCTGAAAGCCAAGGGGCTCACCCAAAAAGACTTTGCCCGCCTACTCAACAAGCGAGATTCAGAAATCTCCAAATGGCTAACAGACAGACACAACTTCACCACACAAACCATTGCTCGCATTCAAACCGCATTGGGATGTAACTTGATAAATATTGCTCATTAGGTATATTGGAGAGCCAATATAGCTCTTCAATTCTGACATGGCAAAATCCTGGGTAACTTTTTGTTGTTCAAGCACTTAAAAGGTTTAATCTACAATAGTGTTGCAGAATTAAGGTATTCAAAATCATTATAAAAATGCCAAATTGGAAAACGTTTAAGATTTGCTACTTCCTCTTTAGAACATTTAGAAAAACAGGTTTCAAACTCTTTCTTATCACCTATAAGTAAAGATGCGCCAACTTTTATTGACGAGTTAGAACTCTCATTCAACAAGATTTGTCGGAGTCTCACATAATGCTCTTCAAACAATTTATCTTCCCGCTTTAATACCTGACAATAGTTAAGATAATACATATCATCTAGTTGCTCTAAATTATTTTTATCCATTAACCAACAACTAAGTTTTTCGGAATTCACAATCAATTCTTCCTTACGTAAAGAATCTGAATCACTCAATTTATCATAAGCCTCCAACATATATATCAAATCCATATTTGCCATTTCAAAGACATAAGGATTTTTATCTATAAGTTGCTCATAAGAATTAATCTGACTGTCAAATCGAATATTATCACATTTTTGCCACAAATTGTCTTTTTGTAGATAAGAGAATGGGCTTAAAAGATACATATTATTATCTTTAAATTTGCATTGAATGGATATTTGACCATCAAAGAAATCTCCCAAACGAGAGTTACCTTTTTCATCAACAGTTTCCAATAATAAAATGTTCAGATTTCCAATTTCTGCCAAAACAATAGTATTATCTTTATGTCCGATGTTTACAGTTTCTCCTGTGCAAAAAGCATGAATAACAATATCTATTAAACGTTCCTGTTCTTTTTTGATTGTGCACAAATCCAAAGGTTTTGTAACATGTAACAAAGAAAGAGCACACTTCAATTTCTTCCATCCGTCAATTCTAATAGTCAGGTCTTTTATCAACTCTTGCTCATTTATGTTCAAATGCAAAGGTAAATCTCCAATAGTAAGACATTCTTCCTTATTTAAAGCAAGAATAAATTCAGCATCTTTTATACTATCATCCAACGTTTTAGAAGTACTTTTAAAAGTAGCCTTAACATCAGAATTACTATTATCAAGAAGAAATGTAAATCTCAAGACATCACCAATATAGATTGTCCATTTTCCATCTTTTATTTCATTTTTATATTCAGTAAAGAATACTTTATCACCAACTGCAATATCTTTTTTTACAACATTTTGAAATCAATACTCTGTTAATTCTTATGTAATCGATTGAAAATGAGAGAGTTAATTAAC